>Ga0154020_10005245_pt1 | contig 15338 bp, 13 predicted proteins | sample Klosneuvirus_201_FD_109709 | JGI IMG/M metagenome (GOLD analysis project Ga0154020, IMG submission 109709) | Active sludge microbial communities from wastewater, Klosterneuburg, Austria - Klosneuvirus_20160825_MG | ecosystem: Engineered > WWTP > Aerobic digester > Activated sludge | place...
GAACTAGCGCTCACGCGACGGCGTAGCGCACGGCCTTCACGATCAAATAGACCGCGTAGACCATCAGCATCATCCCGACGAGGCGAGGGATCCACGCGGCCTTGTCGCCGAGGACGCTCTTGCCCTTCTGCGTCAGGTACGCGACGAGCGAGAACCAACCGAAGCTGCCGGCGATCACGCCGATCGCGCACGCGATCGCCTCGAGCTTCGTCGACGGCTCGATCATCGACCCCATGATCAGCACCCACGTGATGATCGCGGCGGGGTTGAGCAGGATCAGCGCGACGCCGACCTTGAAGCCGGTGATCGCTTCCTTGCGGTGAAGCATCGAGTCAGACGCCGAACCATCCGACGGCGGCGTCGCGGGTTGCACGGGCTGACTGCGCGCCGTGAGGAAGCCATAGATCATCAACACGACGCCGCTGATCGCCTGGAGGATCGGCGGCACCGATGGGTATTGTTTGAGCAGCGGGCCCACGCCGAGCACGCCACCCGCCGCGCAGAATCCGTCCGCGAGCGCCGCACCCGCGGACACTGCGATCGCGCGGCGCATCGTGTGGCGATACGCAGCATCGATGACCGCGACGTTCGCGGGCCCGATCGGCACGCCGGTGAGCACACCGGCGGCAATGCCGATCAGGAGGTACATCAGCACGGAATGCCCCGTGCTATAGCAGGCCAGTGCCACCGGCTGCTAGTGCAGGCGCACAGCCGACAACGCCTCGGGAGCTTCCCTCCGGTCCGTCGGTAACGTGGTTGGGCCACGCCACCGCGGTCGCCGACCTCGGGGTCGGGCGCGTGGTGTTCGATCCGCTCCTGCGAGGCCGTGCCCGGCGCGCGGGGCGCGTGGACGCGGTCCTCGTGACGCACTCGCACGTGGACCACCTGAACCGGTGGAGTCTCAAGGCGATCGACCGCGACACCCACCTCGTCGTCCCCCGCGGCGCCAAGCACGTGGTGACCGATCTCGGCTTCCGCGAGGTCACCGAGGTCTCTCCGGGTGACCAGCTGACGATCGGAGGCCTCGAGGTCAGCGCCGTCGAGACCCGCCATGATCAGGGCCGCTGGCGCAAATCGAGCTCGCCGGAGGCCCTGGGGTATGTCGTCGCAGCCGGCGGGCTCGCGGTGCACCACGCAGGCGACGTGGACTTCTCGGACCACTCGGTGTTCGACGACATCGGCAAGAGATTCTCGCTCGCCGCGTCGCTGTTGCCGATCGGCGGCATGATGCCGGTCTGGTACTACCGCTGGCGCCGTGCGGCGATGGATCGCGGCATCCACATCGATCCCGATTGCGCGCTCGACATCTACGAACGGCTCGGAGCGAAGGCGCTCGTGCCGGTGCATTGGGGGACGGTGCACCTGCCGTTCTCGCCGGCGGTGATGGCGAAGAAGCGGCTCGAGAAGATCGCGGCCGCACGTCAGGTCGGCGGCGTCGAGATTCTGGATCACGGTCAGGCGCTCGCGCTCGATCGCGCTCCGCGTCCGTGATGCGTGCATTCGCGCGCTACACCACGCCGTGATGGCGAAGGATGCCGAACGTGACGAAGCAGCCGATCGAGATGCCGACGAGGTAGCCGAACAGCTTGTCGCGATTGACCGCGTCCTTCAGGTTCTTCCCGCGGAGGCGGGTGATGAAGAACACGTCCAGCATCACCCAGAACACGCCGAGCGAGATCAGCACCGTGATGATGATGTCGAACGCGCGCGGCGAGATGATCGGATCGTTCATGGCTACGCCGCCTTCGGCGGGATGGGATCGATCAACATGCGCTTCGCGTCGTACAGGACGACGATCGCGTTGAGCGGCACGTAGCCCCAGAACATGTACTGGACCTCGAAGTTACTCGTGGCCATGCCGATCATGAACGCGGTCAGTCCGACGAGCCGCTCCATCGCGTAGCTCTTGTAGTTGATCGCGCGCCCTGCCCGCTTGCCGTAGATGAAGCGCATCACGGTGTTCGCGATGCCCATGCCGAGCATCAGCGCGACCGGAATCGCGGGAGCCCAGCCGTAGTACGCGATGACGACGAGCGCGAGCCCGTAGCAGATGCCGTCGGCGATCGCGTCGAAGATCTCGCCGAACTGGCTGCGGCAATCGAACAGCTTCGCGACGGCACCGTCGAGCTTGTCGAGCAGGCCGCACACGAGGATCCAGAACGTGGCCCACTGGTGTTGGCCGTTCGCCACCGCCATCACGAAGAACGGCAGCGTGATGAAGCGCGAGGCGGTGACCGCGTTAGCCGGGTTGATCGGCGAGACGACGCGCGCAGGCTTCGCCGGCTTGTCGGCCGTTGTCGCAGCAGCGGGAGTCGTCGTCGCGGTCACCATCGGTCGTTTAGCTCGCCTTCGCGTCCGTGTCTGTCATCTCGCGCAGGCCCGGATCGACGAACCGATAGCGCTTCCATGCGAACCGTACGCGCTGCAGGAGCGACACGTGGCTCATGATCGCGACGGCCCACACCCCCGCGAGCAGCGGGCGCGGATCGTCGAGCAGCGCCGTGAAGAACACGCCGGTGCCGTAATAGATGATGAACTCGGCCGAGCCGAACAGACCGACGACGTCGACCGGGTGACCGATCTTGCCTTCCTTGCGCCAGATGTCCTGCTGGGACTCGGCGTAGATCGACAGCTTGATGATCACGTTCGTCAGCGCGCCCGTGATGCCGAAGCCGAGGACGATCAGGATGTGCGGATAGTCGTAGCTGAGGTTCAGACAGCCACCGGCGTACATGATGCCGAGCACCCAGCGATCGCAGACGTCGTCCATGACGGCGCCGAACGTGGACCGCTGGTTGAAGTTGCGCGCCTTGTAGCCATCGATGTGATCGATGAGGCCACGGCCGATGAGCAGGCCGAAGCCCATCCACCAGTGGCCGTAGAACAAGACGACGCCACCGACCAAGCCGATCAGCGCGCCGAAGATCGTCCACGTGTTCGCGTGGAACGGCAGCTTCGCGAGGCTCGACACGAGCGGATGGCTCAGCTTGTCGAACTGCTTGCGGAACGCGAAGAGGTTCATCGGGACGGCACTCTAACTGGTTTCATCACCCGGAGAGGGTACGAACGGATCCGACGATTGGCCGGACCGATCACTCCGAGCTCACCCGAAGAGTGGTTCAGTTCACGCGACTTTCACCCGCCTCGAACGGCGACCAGCACCTTGCGCAGCGCCGCGAGGAACCGGTCGAGCTCCTGCGACGTCACGCAGAGCGGCGGCTGCAAGCGAAGCACGTTGCCGTGCCAGCCACTGATCGTGATCAGCATGCCCGCGTCGTGGAGGGCGTCCTTGACCTTCGCCATCTCGGTCTTGCCGAGCGGCTTCTTCGAGTCGCGATCGTGGACGAGCTCGATGCCGCCGAGGAGCCCCGTGAAGCGAACGTCGCCGATCCACGGATCCTTGAGCGCCCACGCGCCCTCGGTGAAGTAGCGGCCCATCTTCGCGGCATTCTCGACGAGGCCCTCGGCGACGATCGTCTCGATCATCGCGAGTCCCGCCGCCGCGCTCACCGCGTTGCCGCCGGACGTCGGCGTGGTGCCGCCGAAGAACGCCTTGCAGACCTCGTCGGTCGCGACGGTCATCGCGAGCGATCCGACGCCGCCCGAGAGTCCCTTACCGCCGGTGATGATGTCGGGCTCGAGCCCGTAGTGCTCGCACGCGAACATCTTGCCGGTGCGGCCGAGGCCGGTCTGGACCTCGTCGGCGATCAAGAGAATCCCGCGTGCGCGACGCAGCTGATCGACCTTCTGCCACCACTCGCGCGACGGTGCGAGACCACCGACGGCTTGGATCGGCTCGGCGATCAGCGCCGCGGTGTTCGGGTGCTCGTCGAACAGCTTCTCGATCTTCTGGAGCGTCTCCGCGTCGGTGCCGACTTCGTTCCGGTACGGATACGACATCGGCAGCGCGTAGTTCTCTCTGCCCATCGGCTTGCCGGCGCTCTCGCGATACTTCTCGCTCGCGGTGACCTCGAGCGCGCCGAGCGTCAGGCCGTGATAGCCGTTCATCAGATACGCGATGTCGGTCTTCTTCGTGTACTGGCGCGCGAGCTTGAGCGCGAACTCGTTGCTCTCGCTGCCGCCCGTCGAGAAGAACACCTTGGCCATGCCCTTCGGCATCGCCTCGACGAGCTTCTTCGCGAGCATGATCGCGGCGACGGTGCCGTGCTTGCCGGACACCTGAAGCACCTGCGAGAGCTGCTTCGTCGCGGCTTCGATGATCGCCGGGTGGCAGTGCCCCGCGTTGTTCACGAAGTAGCCGGCGGTGAGATCGAGGAACTCCTTGCCGTGAATGTCCCAGATCGTGCAGCCCTTCGCCTTCGCGACGATGACGGGCTCGCCTTTGGGGTGCGTCCACGGACGCATGATGTACTTGGCATCCAACGCTTCGATCGCGTCGGCGTCCATCTCGGCCTCGATCGACATCGGCTCCGGCTTCACTTTCTGTGCACCCATGGTGGCAACGTCCTTGGCAGGTGGCTGGGGTATCTCACGCGGCAAAGGCAAGTCAAGTTCGCCGGTTAGGATTGCCGGACGGTGCCCGGTTCCATCCCGTTCGTGAGTTGCAGCGTGGTCGGGGCGGTGAATCTTCCTTGCTCGCGATTCCATACGCGAACGTGGTCACCACGAATGCCGCCCGCGTCGATGTCGAAGATGCGGTAGCGCGCGGTGCGGTCTGGCTTGTTGTGGAAATACGTCCCCGACGCGATGCCTCTCACGGGGATCACCTTGCCATCCGGCCCCACGAGTGACTCGTGCATATCGCGATGCTCGTGTCCGTGGACGATCAGATCAGCGCCGCTCTGACCGATCACCTCGGCAAACGTTGCGTGGTCACGCAAGCCACGGATCCGACTCGTGGCGCGCTTGCCTGCGGGCGGGTGGTGGATCGCGACGATCCGAACTTTGCCGGCCAGGCGCGGATCCGCGAGTGCGGTGTTCAGGCGCGCGAGCTGTCCCTCACCGAGCCGTCCGTAGGCGGTGAACCACGGCGTCTGCCGGCTCGTCGAGCACCCGATGATCGCCAGATCGCCGCGCACGCGGACGAAGGGCCAGTGCAGATCGTCGTCGGCGTCGTGCCTCGTGTCTTCGTCCCACGCCCAGCCAGGATCGGTCGTCGCGAACTCGCCGAACGTCTCGGCGAACAGGCCCACGCCTTCTTGCACGTACGCGTCGTGATTGCCGGGGATGCACGTGACGCCGGTCGTGCCGAGCGTCAGCGCGTCGAACTTCTTGCGCGCGAAATCGAACTCCTGCCGCAGGGCGAGGTTCGTGATGTCACCGGTGCACAGCACGTGCTCGACGCCGAGCGCGTTGAGATCCTCGACCATCGCGTCGAACGCGGCCACGTGATAGTGGCGCGAGCGATTCGAGAGCAAGTTCATCGCGCCGATCCAGCGCTTGTTCGCGAGCTCCATCCAGCGCGCACCATCGTGCGACAGGAGATGCAGGTCGGAGCAGTGCGCGAGGCGCATGGAGGGGCATCCATAGCACGCGTACGGTTGCCCGCGTTATCTTGCGTACAGCCCGCGGAAACTTCGGGCACGGAGGCCGCGTGACTCGTCAAGCATCGTGCAGCTGCGGACAGCTCCGCGTCGAGGTCGATGGAGAGCCACTACGGATCTCGGTCTGTCACTGCCTGAACTGCAAGCGGCGGTCGGGCAGCGCGTTCGCCGCGCAAGCACGTTGGCCGCGATCGAGCGCGCGGATCACCGGCACCTCGACGCAGTGGGCGCTCACGGGCGACGAGGGCACCACGGCCACGTTTCATTTCTGCGCCACGTGCAGCGCGACCGTCTACTACACGATGTCCGCAGTGCCCGACGCGATCGCCGTCCCGATCGGTGCGTTCGCGGATCCCGCGTTTCCCGGGCCGAGCGTGTCGGTCTACGAGGAGCGCATGCACGCGTGGGTCGCGATCACCGGAGACGTCGAGCACTACGGCTAGTCACTGAAACACGAACGTCGCGATCGCCTCGGCCGTGCCCGGTCCCGCGGGGACGGCGTCGTGCCAGCAGTAGCCTTCGACCGTGTGTGCGTCGCCGAACGCGCAGGCGTTGTCGTACGCGACGTGACCGGCCGGCGCTTCGAGCTTGATCGGTAGACGCGTGCCCTCGGGGACCACTGTCGTGCAAGTCTGCGTGCAGTCGATGCGGCCATCGTCGGTGAACACGCGGCCCTGCCCCGTGATCTGCGCGCGGAACGGGATCATGCGCGGCGCGCGTGCGGGCGTTGGATGGCGAACCCACACGTACTTCGCGTTGAAGCTCACCGCGACCGTGCCGTCCTTGCCTTCCGCGACCGCGAACCGCGCGTACGACGGCGGGCTCGTGCCGCCGGGATCGTCGACGTTGATCCGCTGCGACGTCATCGATCCGTCCGCGGCGATCTCGATCATCGCGAGCGGCGGCAGTGCGTTCTTCACTTCGCCGGCGATCACGCGGCGCTTGCCGTCGCGCGGCATCAGCACGTGCGCGTACATCATCGGTCCGAGCTCGGTCTCGGTCCACGTCCCGTCGTAGACGCCGTACGCCGTGCGCAGCCCCGCGACGAAGCCGCTGTTCGACGCGACGGTGTGACCGTACACCGCGTGGATCGCTCCATCGTCATCGACGCGGACGCCGCCGTTGACGCCGTTGTCGAGCTGGGTCTTCGGGAGCGGAATGATCTCGAGTTGCGTGCCCCGAAGGCGCATCACGCTGCCGAGCGTCATCAGCGCGATGTCGCCGTTCGTGCCGATCGCAGCATCCTCGACCCGTCGCGTATCCGTCGTCGACAGCGTGACCGGGTGCCAGCCCGAGACGTCCTTGCGATAGACCTCGAGCACGCCGTTCGTGCGACTCGCGATCGCGACGAGCCCGTTGGCTTCCGCGAACAAGTGGAGCGAGTACATCGGCGAGCCATTCTGCGGCGGCGTTCCCGTCGGTGGCGGCGCGATGTCCTCGACCTGCCACGGTGCGGTGCGGTTCGCGCGCCAGCGATGGACCAGCTTCGAGTCGTCGGCGTTCCCGATCGCCATCAGCTCGAGCGCGGAGTGGATCTCGGCACCGACGAGCGTCATCGCGACCTGGCGAAACATCGGCACCACTTCGAGGAGTGGAACGCAGCCGTCGCCGAGATCCGTGAACCGCGGAAACGCCGTCGCGGTGTCCGCGATTTGCCCGAGCAGCGAGTACACGCGCCCGGTGTCGTCGATCGCGATCGCGGGCGAGTGGTAGTTCGGGTCCATGATGAAATCGACCATGCCGCCGAGGCGCCACCCTTGGTTGTTCTCGCTCGGGCAGCGATCGCTGCGCGTGTACGTGCGCATGCCGCTCGGATCGTTCGTCGATTCGAGCGTCAGCGTATCGCCGTCGAACGCGATGATCTTCGTTCCATACATCGTGCCGGGCGGCGCCTGCACGTCACCGATCACGGTCTGCACGAGCTCGCCGTCGACGACCTCGTAGGTCGAGATCTGCCGGAGATCCATGCCGGCCGCGACGCTGACGTAGACGGTCGCGAGATCCACGCCCGCGGGCCACATCGGGTCGGTCGGCTCGATCGTCGCGGCCGCATGCTCCGCGGCGACGAAGCCGAACACCGTGTGCTCGTACGCGGCCTCCGTGTTCCAGAATCCGGTCAGCTTGGTCGACGTCACCCCGCCCGGTCCGTCATCGCCGCAAGCACCGAGGAGCGCGACGACGCAGATCCATTTGTGCATCACACCGATAGTAGGCCGCTCGACCGACGAGCGCGGTAGTCGCCGGGGTAGCGCACCCACGACCACGACCACGTGATCCGTTGCGCTGCACGAGTCGCGCAACCGCCGCGAGCGCACACAGTTGTTTGCGGCAACTCGCCTAGCGTCGAGCACGCTTCAATCGCTCGCTGCGCGCCAACTTCGCACACAGATCCGTGCACGAGTTGCGCAGCTCTGCTCGGTTGTCGCGTGAACGCGGCCGCTCGCCCCCGGCCCACTGCGTGCACTTGGCGCGGCCCGTACTCACCTCGCCTGGAGCCTTCGATCCCATGCTTCGCTTTGCCTCGTTCGTTGCCTCGTCACTTCTCGTATCGCTGGTCGCGTGCACGGACTCGATGTCCGATCTCGAGCTCGCGGCGGAAGCCGATCTCGGTGCGGCGAGCGGCAAGGCGGATGGCGCGTGGGACACGGCCTCGACGCTCCACGTCGGCGAGCAGGTCTACGGTCACGCGAGCGCCGGTGGCCGCCGCGTTTATCCGCTGTGGATCGCGGGCTCCGATGAAGCGCCGGTCGCGCTCGACATCGTCGCGAGCGCTGCGGACGAAAGCAACGTTCGCGTCGCGGTCCTCGGCCCGCTGAAGAACGGCGCGCGCGAAGTGATCGCCGCCGCGGGCTACTCGACTCCGCGCGCGAACATCGAGATGACGGTCGATGCAACCGATCGCGGCGAGCACCTCGTCGTCGTCGGCTCGTTCGAGCTCGCGACCGAGACCGGCTTTCAGATCACGACGCGCTGCCCCGGCTGCACGAGCGACCAGGTCGACGTGCTCGCGGAGCCCAAGGCCGGCGCGCTCGTCGCGTCCGAGACCGGCATCGTCGCGATGGAGCTCGGCGCGGTCCTCGCGGATCGCACGTTCGACGTCGAGGTCGAGCTGTGGGCATCGCCGCCCGCGCAGTCGTGGAACGGCCGCAAGGTCGCCACCTCGGTCGCCTCGGGCTCGCAGGTCAACATCATCGTCCCGTCGTCGGTGGTCGCCGGCGATGACCTTCGCCTCGTCGTTCGCAAGGCGGGCGGCGCGATCCTCGATGCCGGTGTGACGACGCGCTACGCGCCGGTGCTCGCACCGCTCGTTCGCATGGATGCGCTGCTGTACGGCGATCTCGTCAGCGTCGGTGCGAGCGGCATCGTCGGCTACTACGAAGGCGTCGCGTCGCTGTCGATGCGGAGCGAGGCGCGCAAGCTCGTCATCGCCGAGCAGGATCTCCGCGCGAATCGCCCGGGTCAGCCCGGCAACGGCTTCGGCGCATTCGACGCGACGTTCAACCCCGAGCTCGAGGATGGCCACGGTGGTCTCAACCCGAACATCCAGCGCAACGGCGAGCTGCTGTCGATCGGCTGGATCAACGGCAACGGCGACTACAAGCGCCTCGGATGCTTCGAGTACTGCAACGATCTGTCGGGCGAAGAGACGTGCACCGGCGGTGCGCGTACCTGCCCGACGTCGGCGTGGTGACCACGCAGGTCGTGTCGCCGGCTTACTGAACCTTCACGACGAGGTTGTGGACCGGCGACGCGTCCTTGTCGATCGAGTCCCACGCGAGGTAGGTCTTGCCGCCGGGGCCCGTCGCACCATCGACGGAGATTCCGTCGAGCAGCGGTCCGGGCGCGACGTTGGTGACGCTCCACGGCGCTTGCTTGCTCGCGACGTAGACATCGGACGAGATGCCATCGTGATAGGCGATCGCCGGCGTGCCGTTGACGAGATAGATCGCGGCGGACGCGCCGACCGTGTGCGTGCGGTCGCCCGTGCGCTGGCCATCGTCGACGACCTCCGGCGTACCGGGCGCGCCGTTCCACGTCGTGTACATGAGCTGATCGCCGATCGCGTCCTGATACGCGATGTGGACCGTGCCCGCGCCGTCGACGATCGCCGACGACCACATACCGTTGTCGCGCGTCGCCGTCTCGTCGAGGACGGTCTCCGTGAAGTTCGACGTGTCCGTCGCGTTCTCGACCGCGATCTTGAGCGAGCGGGTCGACCGATCGTAGTACGTCACCGCGAGGCGACCGTCCGGCAACACGACGAGGCTCGCGAACAGTCCCGTGCCCTTCGCGAGGACCGCGGTCGTGGGCGCGACCACTTCGTCGGTGCACGCGCCGCCGATGCACGCCTGGCCCGTGTCACACGACGCGGGGCAGTTCGATGCCTCCGCGGTGCACGTCTCGAGGCCCGTGTCGTCGGCGATACACGCTTCGTTGCTGCCGCACAGGCCGGCGCACGAACCGGGCGCTTGCGCGACGAGCGAGATGCTCCAGTCGTTCGCGTCCTCGGGCACGATGACATTCGAGCGCGCGATGCGCAGCTCGGTGTTGCGATGGCCTGCGCCGTCGTCGGCGCCGAGCGCGATGTACGCGATCACCGGGTGCTTGTTCGCGTCGATCGCGATCGACGTGTGCGTGCCGACGACCTCGGTGCCGTCGGTGGGATCGAGCGTGTAGCTCTTCCAGCTGCCCTTCTTCGTCTCGTACGCGTACTTGAGCGAGCTCTCGTCGCGATCGTGATAGCTGACATGACCGAGGTGCTGCGCGTCGATCGCGACCGAGGTCCACGTGCCGACGTTCGGCCCGACCTCGTCGCTCGAGACGCCGCCGCGATACCCGCTCGGGTCGTAGATCGGCGTGATGTCCGGAATGCCGTCGACGGCGACGAGGTCGATCTTGCTCGGATCCGTCACGTCGGCGACGACGAGGTCACCGAGGCCGGTGTCGTACGTCGCGACGAGCACGCGCGTGTCGTCACCCGCGATGCTCGTGTAGCGACCGATGCCGCCGTTCTCGGGCTCGCCGGGCAAGCAGTCCTGATCGCCGCACGGCGCGTCCCCGCACGAGCAGCCCGGCAGCATCGCGATCGCCGCGGTCCACACCACGAGGCCGGTCCGCTTGACCGCGCGCTTCGCACGGCGAGCCATACGACGGAGCGGCAGCAGCAGCGCTGCGAGCATCAGCGCGAACAGACCCGCGCCCGAGCCATTGCCGCTCGAGTCGCAGCTGCAACCGGACGAGCTCGCCTGGCCATGGAACGGCGCGACACCCGGGCGCTGGCTCGTGCGCATCGGGACGTCCGTGCCGAGCTCGACCTCGATCATCGCGGGCGTCGTGTCGATCGTCTCCGGCTTGTTCACCTCGCGCGCGCGCACCTCGATCGTGTGCGTGCCCGGGAGCCAGAACGTCTTCGGCGAGAGCACCGGACGGCGGTTCTTCGACCACGCGCTCCAGAAGCCACGATCGGTGCGATACGACCACTCGAGGCCCTGCGCGTCGCCGAAGTCGAGCGAGACCGCCGGACCCTGCTCGTGCTTCCACGTGCGCGGGTTCTTCACGAGCTCGGTCGCGGGCTCGGACACGCCCGTGAGCGTCACGTCCGTATCGACCGGACGAGCGGCGGTGGTGACGAGGTTCGCGAAGATCGCGAGGAAGTTGTTGTTGTCGACGGACGTGATCCCCGTGACCGACAGCTTCAGCCCGCCGATCTCCGGTAGCGCGAACGATCCGAGACCACCCGAGAGCTGCGGCAGCACGAGGCCGAGGATCTGCGGGAACGTGTTCGCGAGCGCTTCGGGCGTCTCGCGCACCGCCTCGGAGTTCTTCACGCTCACGTTCGTGAACGCGTCCTCGACGGCACCGATGACCGGCGCGAGCTCGCCCATCGCCGTCGCCTGCAAACCGATCGGCAAGTGCACGTCGCTGACGAGCGTGAACACGCGCGTGTACTGGTCGTCGATGGAGGCGAAGAAGTCGATCTCCATCTTCGGGAACGTGATGTCGAGGAGCGGCTCGAGCAGCGTCGACCCGCCGTTACCGTCGTCCATGAACGTGTTCTTGCCGAGGAGGATGACCGGCTGCTGCTGCGGGCGCAGACCGATCGCCATCGGCGCGTTGCCGTCGACGAGGTCACCGAGCGAGCGCGAGAGCAGCGCGAGCGTGTCGGTGTTGAGCTGCGAGACGGTGCCGTTGCCGATGGTGAGGCAGAGGAAGCCGCCGTCGTAGCCTGCGTATGCGAATTGCTCGAGCTGGTTCTTGTGAACGCCGATGCCCACGTCGAACGGCTGATTCGGGGTGACGTCCGTACGCACGTTGCCCTGGAACAGCGGTAGCTCGTCGATGTTGATCATCGCCGGCTCGGTGCCGCGCGGGCCGCAGCGATCGCGATCCACGCCGGCGGGCTGCATACCGCCGAGCATGCCCATCGAGATGCCGTTGTTGTCGGTGCGTGCGTATCCGCCGAGGACCTCGTACAGATCGATCGCACCCGTCGTGCCCGGCGAGAAGCTGCCAAACAGACCACCGCCGGTCATCCGGCCCGCGATGCCCGTCTCCTGCATGCAACGATCGCTGACCATGCACACCTTGTCGGTGCATGCGGTGGCGAACGACGATCCGCACTCCGCGACCTGCCCCGAATCGCAGGCCTTGCACGTCGCACCGTTGATCGCGTCCTCGATCGGACCCTCGAGCTGATCCTGCAGCGTCGATGCAGGAAGGATGTTGCCGATCAAGCAGAGGAAGTCGCCACCGAGGCTGAAGTCGGCGCCTTCGAGCTGCGTGACTTGCGTACCGCTCGCCGCGATGCGCGTCGTTCCGGTCGTGGGGTCCTGGGTGAAGTTGACGTTCGTATCGATCTTGAGATCCTGCTGCGAGCCTGCGGTCGTGTTGAGGGTGACCGTGCAGTTCGATCCAGCGACGGAGACTTGGAGCGGCATCACCGTCTTCACGCGCGCTCGAACCGTCACGGCGAGACGACTCGCTCCAGCGACCGGCGTGAGCACCAACCGGGGTGCATCGTTCGCGCGAAGTCCGAGATCGATCTCGAGCGGGCCACCCGGTGGGAACGGGAACGTGATCACGCCGTTCATCGAGTTGCCGACGAGCGGGCCGATGACGGATGCGGGGTCCGCCGTGATCTTCGCGAGCGCCGTCGGCGTCACGCGAATCTGGACCTCTTCGCCGGTGCGCTTCGCAGCGGGGAAGCCGCCGGGAATCGGCTGCATGCCGCACGAGTCGCAACCACCGCCGCAACCGCCGGTGGCGATCAACGCGGCGATGATCAGGACAAACGAGTCCACACGGATCTTCTTCATAATCCCCTCACTTGGGGTGTCCCTCGACACGACCCATCGGGTCAAGTGTCGAGTAGACGAGGGGCGATCCGCTGTGGCCGAGCTTACGCGCGGCGCGTTATCACGGTGAGATGTTCGCGAGTCGCACGGTTCTTGGTGCGCCAGGCGAGTGGTTTTCCCCGCCTACTGGATCTCGCCACCGACGATGACGTAGCCCTCACGCGGCGCGACATCGACATCCGACACGCTCACACCGCCGAACGAGGGCAGCGGGACCGCGCCGACCGCGCCCGAGCCGAGCGCGACGATGCGGCCGAGGCTGAACGAGGACACCGCCTCGAACTGGGCGTTGGATAGCTGGTTCGCGCCGTCGACGTTCTCGTCGAGAATGTCGATGAACACCTCGGGTGCACCGACATCGAGCCGAAGCGCGCCGCCGATGCCGGAGACGACCTTCACCTTCATCTGCGCATTGATCGCGACCTGCGTCGTGATCGCCGCGCCGTTCTTGAACGTGCCGAGGAGGTCGCCGACCGTCAGGCGCAGCTCGCTGCCGCTCGCGTCGACGAACGGCGGGACCTTCGCGCTCATCTCGACGCGGTCGTAGAGCTTGCCCACCTCGCCGTACGAGCCGTTCGCGAGGTCGATGCCGACGTCCATGCCCTTCGCGGCCCAGAACGAGCCGAGGAGCTGGTTCGCGGCGTCGTCGGCGACGGCGAGCTCGAACGCGCGCGTCAGGTCCATCGTGGGGACGACGTTCGTGACGTAGACGAAGCCCGGCGACGACGAATCGCCGCGAGCGCGCAGCTCGGAGTCGAGCTCGACGATGACGCCGGGGATATCGCTCTCGATGTGCGCGGGCTTGAGCTTGATGTCGACCATCGTGCCGAGCACGTCGATCGTCTTGGTCTCGTTGATGCTGTTGAGCGCGGTGTTGACGTACGGCACCGCGAAGCGCTCGGCGACGAACGCGAGGATCGGACCGATCGCGGTGTCGAGGTGGAGGATGTTGACGACCGCGCCGGGGATGCCGCCGAGGTCGACGTTGAAGCCCGTGATCTTCACGTCCTGATCGTCGAGATAGACGGCGAACTTGTCGCCGTTGACGCCGAGCTTGAGCAGGCCCGTGATCCGGATCTTGGTCGCGCCGATCGCGACCGTGCGTCCACCATCGATGCACGCGGCCGAGTACGACAGCGCCATGTTCACGTTCGGACGATCGAGGACCGCGTCGAGATAGATGCCGCCGAGCTGAGGAGCGAGCGTGATCTTCGACGACGACGCCATCGAGACGCTCGTGATCGAGCCCGACGCGTAGAGGCAGTCGGGACCATCGGGCGCGCCGACGTTGAACACCGGGTTCATCGGCTGCACGGTCTGCATGAGCCCCGGGCCCGTCATGAACCCGGTGAGGCCGCGGCCGATCGCATCGAAGGCCTGCGCGGTGAGCGCCGCGCTGATCGATTGCGGCACCGCTTGCGCGATCGGCTCCATCGGACCGACGACGACCGCACGCGTCTCTTTGCCGGTGTTGCCCTGCGCGTCTTTGCCGATCGCGTGCAGCAGGAACGTTCCCGGCTCGACGGGAACATCGACTTCGAACGTGCCGTCCGCGAGGAGCGCGGCGTCGACACCGTTGACCTGCACCGAGGTCACGCCGCTGTCGTCGAACGCGGTGCCCTTGACCGTGATCTTCTGGAGGTCGCCGGCGAACGTCCCGCGCGCGGGCGAGGTGATCTTCACGCGCGGAGCGTTCGGATCGATCGCGGGTGCATCGGGGTCGTAGGCTTCGTCACTGCACGCGATCAGCGACGTGCCGAGCGTGAGGACAGAGATGAGGGCAAGCGTGGTGCGCATGTCGGGACTCCCGTGGGTCCCGACAGCTCGAGCAAGAAGGAGGCCACGCCGTTGTGCCACCTGCCCTGTGCAGGGGCGGCCGGGATCGCGACGCGTCCACTCGCTCGATCCTGCCAGGAGATTCGCGTGCTCTTGCCCTCCCGCGAGGTGAGTGACAGCTCGCGACCCGGCGGCAACGAATACGTCACGAGCACGACGACGATCGGCCGCGCCCCACCGGGCTCGACGCCGATCTTGGCCTGCGCGCTGGTCGCCACCAGCGGCTTCCCGTCGAGCGCGAGCGTGAGCGGGGCCATCGCGTACGTCGCGAGCTGCGACTTCAGCGCGTCGAGGCCCAAGCCCTTTGGCGCACTCGCGGCCTTGGTCAGGATGGCGTCCGTCTCCTGGCCCGAGGCCGGCTGGAAGCCGACGAGTAGCGCGACTTCGCACGCTTCGACTTGGACCACGACCGTGCGCACCTCGGGGAACCGATGCCCCCAGGCAGGTTGGCCTGCCAGGCAGATGGCTAGCGCAGTTGCCGGCAGCAGCCGCGTCATTGACCTTCGCACTCCCTTCGGGAGCGCTACGCGCCCGACGGTCGTCGTGCTTGTCGCACTCACGGCGAGACCTCCGGCAGGTCCGCGAACTGCGTGCGCACGTCGGGGCGCGATCGCGGTGGCCCCGGCGTGCGCGCGAGGGGGGC
>Ga0154020_10005246_pt1 | contig 15333 bp, 15 predicted proteins | sample Klosneuvirus_201_FD_109709 | JGI IMG/M metagenome (GOLD analysis project Ga0154020, IMG submission 109709) | Active sludge microbial communities from wastewater, Klosterneuburg, Austria - Klosneuvirus_20160825_MG | ecosystem: Engineered > WWTP > Aerobic digester > Activated sludge | place...
AGCGGAGGCGGGGCAAAGATTATCGACAAATACAGCAAAACAGAAAACATTTCATCAGAAATAGAAACAAAAAATCGGGGCAGCGCCGTTCCGCTGCATGAATAGGGTACCCTCTTAAATTCGATCTATTATTGTCTTGACTCCGGGGTCCACTTGAGAAGATGAAGAAGCTCATCCTGCTGGAGATACAGCAGAGCCTCGTCGTGGTGGCTATTAAGAAGGGAGTCCTGCAAGAAAAGCTATAGAGTTAACTGCGATTCTGGTAGAAATGCAAGAGTCGTTTTTCTTAAGAAAAAATAGAAGTAACTGAGATTGCTGGCTGTGCAATGTAATTATTACTGTATAGCCTGCGATAGGGTTTGCGGGTTATTTGCTTAAATACTGGTTTTAAGAATGCGACCCTGGGTATTTCACCAGGGTCGTTTGGAGAACAAGCTTTAATAATCCATGTACTTGTTAATGCTTTTTATCACCGTACAATAATATGTTGAATTATTTGTTTCTTCAGCTTGTCGCTGTTGCTTCAGAATCGACTCTCTTTAGAATCTTAAAAATCTTAAAGAATCAACAGCACAGATATTTTATTCATCTTCCTTGCTTGTGCTTCCTTTATCTTCCTTGACAGCGCTTTCTTGTTTATTTTTTTCAAGTTCGGCATCAGTTAACACACCTTCTCTTTCTTTATAGAGACTTGGCGGGTATTGACCGGGCTTACCCTCGCCTTTACACGCGGTTAACATTATGGCTATCAGTACAACAGCAATAAGCGAATATTTCATGACAATCTCCTTTGTATTGAATTCAAATGTTGTTTATGGATATATTCAGCGTTACGTAGAAACTTAATCAGCTACAAGCCACATACCTAGTCTTAAATCATTATCTGGAAACAAATTACAGTTTCACAGATAGAAAATATACTTTTAGAAGACTACCTATTTGTACAAACTTAATCTTCTAAAAGAATAGGATATGATTTCTGAAGTAATTAAGTAATGTAACTAAGAATAAGCAATAAAACTTATCCTGATTTAAGGATAACATTAAAATGTTAATAAAGTGTGAAATTTAACCCAAGATCCGCGATTCAAGGATCGCAATGTAAATGAATGTCCCGCCACACCAGCGATTTGGTAGAATTAATCTCATAGAAACATTCACCTGCTAGGTAACGGTGTCCGTAGTTCAGTCACAGGTATCGTTCCAATATTGGCTTTAGCTGCTGTTCATAGAGCTCTGGAGACGATTTTTTTCATAAAGCAGTATTTAAAAAACCGCCCCACTTGAATTGGAATCTTCGACAGCTGTTGCCAGTATGCTCTCAAGCGAATGCTGCCTTCTTTTTTATAGGTTTCTATTTTCTTTTGATGCTTATTAGATTGCGTCGTATTCCCATTTTCTAGCGCCGGGTCTTCGAACTGTTGGTCCAAAAATAAACGCGTTAGCAAGTAAGTGCTAAGTCCGATGATGGTTTGTTGTTCAATGGCTATTGGGGTTTTTCCCCAGGCTTTAGCACCGGCCAAATCATGCTTGAAGTTATCAAGGAACTTTTTTTCATTCCAGCGCCGGTGGTAGATAAAAGCCAGTTCGCCCGGCTTTAAACTAAAGTCGTTCGTCAAGCAGGCATATTCTTCTCCTTCAGGCCCGATAAATTCAATACGCCGCCAGCGTTGTTTGGATAACCTTAATGTCACTTCCCTATCTGTGATCACGCCTTCGTTGCAGGGCAGATTTGCAATTGGGAGTGATGTAACTGGGGTGTAGGCGATAATGCTTTTAAATCGTGTGATCATTGTCGCCTGATATTTTTGTTTGCGGGCATCCCAGTACCGTGCATCAATAAAGCCTCTGTCAACACTGTACAGGGCATTTTCGATTGTCATCAAGCGCTTGTTTGATGACGCGCATTTCACCAATGGAGGCTGTTTTTGTTTTAACATCCAGAGGGATACCTTTTCGTAAATCATAAAACGTCATTAATAGATGTCCTTTTGGGTTGTCGGTTCCACCGCACTTTGGGTAGACCGGATGATAGTGTGCCGACTCCTTCTGGTAAGAGGCATCAATCAGAATTAGGCTTCTTTTGCCAAGATTGGCCATATCGACAAACCGTTCGGGCATGGTCTACTAAGTGAGGAAAGCTCTCGCGAATAATGTGGCGGCGTTTTTTTGATGCCAACGCATCCGACCAGGTGGAACGAGCCAATGGCAGTTGATGCGCACGATTTAAATGTGCCAGAGATTGGACTTGTTCGCGAAGTGAGTCTTGCGATTGAAGCTGGCGCAAACAGCCCAATAAAAGAAAAGCTGGCATCGTGAGTGTAGCAAACACTTTTTCAGGATAACGCACTTTATCAAGGCCTCTTGCAAAGGCCAGAACCATTGTTCAAGTACCGTATCTTGTGTCTGTGCATCAGTGAGTGGGGTCAATCGATTTTTCATGGGATTCCGTTACTTATTGTTGTTTATGTAACCATAAAAAATGAATTTTCAAAGACCCATGTCAAGTATTTTCTGGATTATTTTTTGATGTTTTTCAATTGCCTGGCGTAGCCTTACGATTCAAGTTAACCGCTGAATTTGTGTATTTCCTGATATTGTTCCGTGTGGATGCGCTTATGGTGTTTGACGGCAATTATTTAAGGGGGTTAGAGTATTTAGTGCGGATACCGTTACCCAGCGGGTGAGCCTCCCATTCAGCCGAAAACCCTCATCAACGATAAGTTTGTGGCAATTTTACAGGAATCAACTGAGGAAAATAGGTTCATGGGAGCGTGGCTTGAACGAGAACAGCAATGGGCTGCTGCGGCAGTATTTCCCCAAGGGTATGGAATTGATTGAGGTTACCCAAGAACAAGGGCAGTGGGCGGTGGATAGACTCAACCATCGGCCATGCAAGGTGCTTGGATTCAGAACCCCGTTTCAGATGTTCTTCGGGAAGACGGTGTGCTACACCAAACCACCGTTAGGCGTTGCACTTCAAAATTGAATTCGCGTCACCATTTCGACCAGAAAACACATGGATATTTTAACATTTCCGGTCGTTATGATCATTAAGAAACAGTGCATTAATATTTAATATCAATTGCTTGTGGATATTTCAGGGCCGACTATTTAATATCCAATCAGATATTTATACCTATTGAGTAAGCTCTATTTACTCAGGATTCCAAGTGGGTAAAATCCCTATTTCATTCGATTTTACTTGAAATTCACAATCGATCCCGATTCCCGGCACCCATATAAGTTTTTCACAATAAAATAATAAAGGTATGGCAATCCTTTCCCACGGTGGGATAACTGCTTCCTGCAATAGATTTTTTAAACTTCTTCGAGGGCGGTTACAAGCAGGTTTGAAGCGTTCTCCGCCGCTACGCAAACGTACTGTGATCGGCTTATTTAATATTTTTTGCTGACTAATACCTTGATTCTGTACTTGTGTGAAACAGATGACACCGCGTAAATGTTTCAGTTCAAGATACGATTCTCCATGCCATATAATTTGCTTCGGTTCCTGAGGAAAAGTTTTTCCGGGTAAAATATAAACAGCGCCTTTATAACAACGAATCTCAATATCACCCAGACAGATGTGGAATTGGTTATCCATGCCTATTGATAAAATTTGATTCAGAATGTTTTCTATTTTAGCGGTGCTGGGAAGGATGACGCTGTGCTGTAACAAAGTGTGGCGTAGAAGGTTTTTTGCGCGCGGCAAACTCAGTTTGCGTAGACTTTCAACTTGAAGTTTCCCCGAAGCAAGGCAGTACGTACTATCGATTTCAGCCAATTCACCCAACAGTAATGATGCTTCAGATATGTGACGACTGGTGCGCGATAATGTTTTAGGATAATTAGGGTATCGAGTTTTTAATATGGGTAGAATTTCATGGCGCAGGAAATTTCTATTGAAGGTGATGCTGTCATTACTTTCATCGTTTATCCAGTTTAATTTGTGTTGCCGTGCATGCGCTTCAATTTGGTTACGGGAGACATCTAACAGTGGGCGGAGTATCTGTGGAGCAGCATCAGAAGCTTGTTTTCTGACAATTGGCATCGCACTCAATCCTTTAACGCCTGCACCACGAAATAATTGTAATAGTAATGTTTCAGCTTGATCATCCAGATGCTGCGCCAATACCACATAATCGGCTTGCATATGACTGAATATGCGATAACGTTCTTCTCGAGCGATCGCTTCAAGACTGATGCCGGTTTCTTTTTTGATTTGTAGATAGGCGACGTAGATAGAAATACCATATGCGTGGCAGAGGTTGCAGCAGAACCTGCTCCAGAGCGTCGCGTTGCTACTGATACCATGATTGACATGCACAGCAGAGAGCGTAAATTGCAATTGCTTGGATAACGTAGCAAGTGAGTGCAGTAATACTACGGAATCGATGCCGCCGCTCAAAGCAATGGTTAAGTGATTGCCCTGTTTAATATGTGCAAGTAATACTTCTTTGGTATTACATAAAAGGCTATTCGACTTTGACTTCCTTAAATGAGCCATATGTCATAAGCCGATCTAGGCGTTTTTCCAGAAGTGTTTCAATAGAATGATCCTGTAGTTTGCGGAGTGATTCCAGTAAAACAGTTTTTACTGAATGCATGATCGCTGGGTAATCACGATGCGCGGCACCGATTGGTTCGGTTATGATACTGTCAATTAAATTCATTGCTTTGAGCCGGTCAGCAGTAATACCCATAATTTCTGCAGCTTCAGGTGCTTTGTCCGCGCTTTTCCATAGGATAGAAGCGCAACCTTCTGGTGATATCACGGAGTAGGTGGCATATTGCAACATATGTATGACATCACCGACAGCTACTGCCAGGGCGCCACCAGAACCACCTTCACCAATAATCAGGCAGATAACGGGAATTCTTAATTCCGCCAGAACATAAAGATTCCTTCCGATGGCTTCTGACTGACCACGCTCTTCTGCATCAATGCCGGGATATGCTCCTGGTGTATCGATAAAAGTAACGAGCGGAATAGAAAATTTCTCAGCTAGGCGCATTAAGCGGAGTGCTTTACGATAACCTTCGGGTTTGGGCATCCCAAAATTTCGGTAAATCTTCTCCCGGGTGTCGCGTCCTTTCTGATGGCCAATTACCATAATGGTCTGACCGTTAAATCGTGCTAATCCACCAACAATTGCATGGTCATCGGAAAAATTGCGATCACCATGCAATTCTTCAAAATCAGTAAATAAATGTTCTATGTAATCGAGCGTATAGGGGCGTTGTGGATGCCGGGCAACTTGTGAGATTTGCCAGGGTGTCAGTTTTGTATAAACATTTTTCGTAAGTGATTGGCTTTTTGCTTGTAAACGCAAAATTTCAGCTGAGATATCTAGCGCGGAATCGCCCTGAGCAAAGCGTAATTCATCTATTTTTGATTCAAATTCTGCAATATTTTTCTCAAATTCCAGAAAAGTGATTTTCATGTGGACTAAGATATAATCTTAAAACCGTGATGATACAGGATTTATAGATAAATCTGCATGGCGGAGTTAATCAAAATAATGTCCATTTTGGATAAGCATCTCAAATACTGGATAAAAATAGCTTGAACGCTTGCTTGAGTTTTTTATGCGATGAAGTTATCTGGTTGCATGAGTTATATGAGGAATTTTTCATGAAACGACGCACCTTTCTCCAAGGGATCAGTGTAATTACTGTATTGCCCTTTTTCTCATTTTCACTATCAACACAAGCGGTTGCAAATAGTATCAAGCAGACGCTAATCAAACCACTCAACAAACCACATAAAGCATGGCGCGGATTGGTTTCAAAAGAGGCCTACCAGGTTTTATTTGAAGAACATACCGAGGAACCCGGTAGTAGTGAATTGAATTATGAATACCGGGAAGGAATTTTTATTTGCGCCGCATGCTATTTGCCATTGTTTGAAAGTCAGTATAAATATGAAAGTGGAAGCGGATGGCCGAGCTTTACCCAACCTATTCTGGGGCATATTGGGACTAAGCGCGACTTTAAAATAATTTTTTTGCGGACTGAGTATCACTGCGCACGGTGCGGAGGGCACCAGGGTCATGTTTTTAAAGATGGTCCGCCACCCAGAGGGGAGCGTTGGTGCAATAATGGATTGGCATTAAAGTTTGTACTGAAAACAGATCAACTACCGGAACCCAGAGGTTGAGACTATGTGGAGGCTGACTGGTCAACAGAATTTTATGATTGCATTGCCGTTCGTAGTGCTATTGAATGCCTGTCAACCGATAGATGAGTCAATAGCAGAGTCAGCGACTTTCCAAATACCGAAGGAAAATTTAGAGACAGCAATCTTTGCCGGGGGTTGTTTTTGGTGCACTGAATCTGATTTTGACAAAATACCGGGCGTAGTTTCGACTATTTCTGGTTATATTGGCGGTTTCGTAAAAAATCCAACTTATGATCAAGTGGTCGCTGGAAAAACTGGGCATGTTGAAGCCGTGAAAATTTATTTCGATAATACAATAACTGATTTTTCCAAATTACTGGCTGCCTATTGGCTAACGATAGATCCGCTGACAACCAACAAACAGTTTTGCGATGTGGGTTCACAGTATCGCAGTGTGATTTTTTACCGCGATTCCGATCAAAAGGAACTGGCAGAAAAAACAAAACAGATCCTAGCAGCTTCCGGGCGATTTAATCAACCGATTGTCACGGAGATTCTACCAGCGACGGAATTTTATCGCGCAGAAGAATATCATCAGGATTATTACATGAAGAATCCACTGCGGTATGTGTATTATCGAAACAACTGCGGACGGGATAAACGGTTAGAAGAATTGTGGGGAATTAAACATTAATAAAATAAAGATGATTTGTTTGGGAGGAATTACGCCTAAAGATTTTTTACGTGATTACTGGCAAAAGCGACCTCTGTTGGTAAGGAATGCATTGCCCGGTTTCAGTGGCCTGTTAACGCGCGATGAGTTGATGAAACTGGCGTGTCATGAAGACGCGCAATCCCGCCTTGTTATCCAAAGAAATGGCAAATGGCATCTTAAGCATGGTCCACTCAGTAGCTCTGATTTGGCAAAACTGCCTAAAAAGCAATGGACGCTGTTAGTACAGGATATGAATCATTTTCTACCTTCAGCTCGTGATTTGTTATCGAAGTTCTGTTTTATCCCGCATGCCCGCCTGGATGACTTGATGGTGAGCTACGCACCCAATGGTGGTGGAATCGGACCACATTTTGATTCCTATGATGTGTTTTTATTGCAAGGAATGGGATCTCGACGCTGGCAGATATCTGCACAGCAGGATGATCGATTCATTGCTGATGCACCACTTAGAATTCTGAGAAATTTTCAACCAGAGCAAGAGTGGGTGCTGGCGGCGGGTGATATGCTTTACTTGCCGCCTAAATATGCGCATAACGGAATTGCTGAAGATGATTGTATGACATATTCCATTGGTTTTCGTGCACCCAGTCATTATGAATTAATGACACAATTTCTTGTTTATCTACAAGATAAAATTGAAACGGAAGGTTGGTATTCTGATCCTGGATTACAATTGCAATCTCATCCATCAAAGATCAGTGCGGCAATGCAATCCCAGGTAATTTCGATATTGAAGAAAATTAGATGGAATCGCGATGATATCGAGAATTTTTTGGGTATCTATCTTTCGGAACCTAAACCGCATGTTTTTTTTGAACAACCTTTGAAACCGCTGTCACCACGTTTATTTCTGCAACAGATTAAGAAAAATGGTGTGCAGCTTGCCTTGAAAAGTAGAATGTTAAGTGGCAACAATAAGTTTTTTATAAATGGTGAAGTCTATCTAGTGGGCAGCAATTCATTCAAGACGTTGCTTAATCTTGCTGACAACCAGGAATTTTTTCCATCCCCTCATATCGACGAAGAGACGGAGAAAATTCTTTATCAATGGTATGTTAGTGGTTATATCGTAAGTAAAAATCAGGCAATCTGAAGTTTCAGATAGTTCGATATTTTATAAATTTTCTTGAATTTCTCTAGACAGTATTATTGTATTCTGGTATTAAGATTGTGGTCTTTCTGATATGAATGGCCGATGAGCTGTTTTACATTATTAATCTTTCGTCAATATATATTTTGAATATAGGAGATTTAGAATATGAAATACTCTTTATTAATTGCTGCTCTTTTAGCTTCATTTCTAGTCGGATGTGGTGAGCCAAAGCCAGGTCAATATCCTCCAAGCTTCATGGAGGAGCGTGAAAGCGCACCTGAGAAATAAGGTGTCTGTCTATTCTTGAAGTTTAACAATTTTTCTAATTTTATAAAAAAACCGCTCTGTAAAGGGCGGTTTTTTTTGATGCAATGAATTAATGTGTTGTTTATAATGAGTTATCTATCGTGTTGATGAGAGTTGGCCGCTTGATATCTGTGAATGGAAAAGCTTTGAGTGAAGTCTTTTAAGTTCCGTGATGGTTTGAATACTCGGTTCAAAATTGTATAATTTAGCTGCTTGATTATGGTATTTCATTTAAAACTAAAGAAAAGGATATGGGAGAACAAATGATTAAATTTTCACTCTTGGCTGCTGCTTTTGCAGTATTAACGTTAACTGCTTGTGAAGGCAAAAAAAGTCTTGATGGCTATCCTATGGATAAACCACCTCCATCAGCTTATGCACCTAGGGATTCAGAACCTGCTGATGACACAAAGTAGTCTTATTTGGGCTATTAATCCCCTTGAAAACGAGATTATTAGCTTGAGACTGATGAAACAAAATTTGGGTTTATGAAAATATACTAAGCGCAATTATGAAAAATGATTTTGCATAAACCATCAAATCATATGGAATATGTGGCGTTTTTACTTATTCCAATAATGATTAATAATCCGGAAGGCGGACATAAGCTTGTTAAATTTCTAGTAAAGCTTGCTTGAATGATTAATTTAATTCGTTATATACTGCCAGACTTACTTTTGAGAACTTTTTATAAGGGAAATTACATGATGAAATATACACTTCTGGCTGCAATTTTATTGGCTTTAATCTTATCTGCATGTGGTGGAAAACCAAGTCAAGCATTGCCTGAAACTGAAAAAGCAAATTATGAAAAGATTATTAGCGGCGAGGAAGCAGAAAGCAAAAAATAATTTCTTCGTCTGAAGAAAAAAGCCGCCCGAAGAGGCGGTTTTTTATTTATAAGATTTATTTCCCGAACCTTGTGCTCTCTTACTATTTGAGCTGTTCTTGTAAAAGCTTCAGAATGCGACTTGTAGTGGCGGAGCTTACTGCTGTTCCGTCATCATTTAACAAAGTGACTTTACTGGTGCTGGTCCCTGTATCATGAATTTGTATGCGGTATTTTGCAGCTTTTGCATCATCCTTATCACCGCTACGCCAGAACATAATTCCTGACAGAATTCCATCATCATCGCCTTTTTTCTTGCTGTCTTTATCGGGATTAAGATAACGCACAAAATAAATACCATCTACGCGATTGCGATCTTCAACAGTAAATCCAATACGATCAAGTGCCAGGCCGACACGTCGCCATGATCTATCGAATGCTTCATTAATGATGAGAGTATTTCCTGTTTCCCGGTCAATGTAGGCGCGTTCCTGAGCAGTGCTCTTACCCGTAGTGGTTAGCTCCAGCTTGGCTTTTTCTTCTTCTACACCAAAGCGCATCATCAAACGCGATAACATTTCAGCTTCCAGGTCAGGATCAGCTGGTCGAGGTTGCCAGATTGTCCGGTTAAGGCCGCCGCCTTCCAGAACCTCAATCATGCCGCGATGGCTGACATATATTTCTGTGCTGCCTGCTTCATTCCGTTCCAGACGGGTACGGAATTTATCACGCTCGGCAGTTGAATAAATACTATCCAGAAAGGTGGAGAGGAGAGTGCGAACAATGTCTTGTGGAATCTTGGCGCGATTTTCGGCCCAATCAGTTTCCATAATTCCTGCTTCCGGAACTTCCATTTTGATTAAGAAACCCAGTTCCTGCCAGAACTCTTTTACTATCGGCCATACGACTTCAGGAGACTGAGGTACAACCAACCAGCGTTGTGTTCCTGCCCGTTCAATATGCACGCTCTGAACCGATGCCGGTAAAAAGGAGGGCGTGCCAGCATTTTGTTGTCCGCCACGTTCGCTACTATAAGTTGAAAATGTTGCGCTACCTGATGAACTGAGCTCAGGGATTGAATAGCGCTCGTCAATTGCCGGTTGGATGAGATCGGGCGGTATATCTAAAGCAGGCAATTTTCCTGCTGATTTGTAATCAATAGTTTTTGTTTCTGGGAATAGGTTACAACCCGTGTTTGTCAACGAAAGCGCCAATACCAGAGATGGTATGGTTACTTTTCTCCATTTCATTTTTGGCATCTTACTCCTTAAAATCATGGATATTGGCTGATTGCATTGCTTCTCGAATAAGCTGATGATGCTGAGCAGATAATGGCGTAAGTGGCAGGCGGATTCCGGAACCTATTAAACTCATTTGTGCAACAGCCCATTTCACTGGAATTGGATTAGCCTCTATAAACAGATCAAGATGTAAACGCAGCAGCCTATTATTCAGTGCTCGTGCAGTATTCAGATTGCCAGAGAATGCAGCGACACACATTTCATGCATCATTCTGGGTGCTACATTTGCTGTAACTGAAATGACACCATCACTGCCTAAGAGAAGCAACGCTAGCGCACTGACATCATCTCCGCTATAGATGGAAAATCCAGACGGCGCGCGTATCAATAAGTCAGAGCCCCGTCCAATATCGCCTGTTGCATCTTTAATACCAATGATATTGGGAATTTGTGCCAGGCGTAGTGCGGTATTGTTATGGATATCTGCAACTGTTCTACTCGGAACGTTATATAGGATATGTGGAATTTCTACTGCTTCTGCAATTGCTCTAAAATGCTGATACAGCCCTTCCTGAGTAGGTTTGTTGTAATAGGGAGCAACCGAAAGACAGGCATCTACACCTGAATCTTTTGCATAAATCGATAAATCGATTGCTTCACGTGTTGAATTGGCGCCAGTGCCTGCAATCACCGGCATGCGCCCAGCGACATGATCAACTGCGGTGCGCATTAATAGATGGTGTTCATCAAAATCTACAGTTGGAGATTCACCCGTAGTGCCAACTACCACAACGCCATCGGTACCCTGGTCAATATGGAAATCAAGAAGAGATCGGAAGCGTTCTAGATCTAATCCGCCCGCTTCATCCATTGGAGTGACGATAGCAACCAAGCTACCTTTAAACATAACAATCTATCCAGTAAAAATAAATCATTTTACCCGAATCTCGTATTGTTTAAGCATATTCACTATGTATTCCAGCATATTTTCTTCTTGCTGCTAACTTAGATGCCACACTTTAATCTATCGATATTTAAACCTTATCCATTTAATTTGGAGAAATTGATCATGCCATCGTTGTAATCAACTTTGATGGTATCTTTTGCAACAAATTTACCTTCCAGAATCTCTTTGGCCAACGGATTCTCAATTTTCGCCTGGATGGCCCGTTTTAGAGGGCGTGCGCCATACACTGGGTCAAAGCCAGCTTGAGATAGTTCTGCTAGTGCTGCTTCGCTGACTTGAAGTTTCATTTCCAATTTTGCCAGCCGTGTTTCCAGATAATGCAATTGTATTCTAGCAATCGATTTAATATGTTTTTCATCCAAGGCATGGAACACCACAACTTCATCAATGCGATTAATAAATTCCGGACGGAAATGTGTTTTTACTTCGCCCATCACTGCTTGCTTGATCGCTTGATATTCGCTTCCAGACATTTCCTGAATCATTTGCGAACCCAAGTTGGATGTCATGACGATAACCGTATTCTTAAAATCAACAGTGCGTCCCTGACCATCAGTCATACGACCGTCATCAAGAACTTGTAGCAACACATTGAATACATCGGGATGTGCTTTTTCCACTTCGTCCAGCAGAATAACGGAGTAGGGCTTTCTACGTACGATCTCAGTTAAGTAGCCGCCTTCTTCATAACCAACATAGCCGGGCGGCGCACCAATCAGACGGGCTACCGAATGTTTTTCCATAAATTCGGACATGTCGATGCGGATTAAGTGGTCTTCAGAATCAAACAGGAAACCAGCCAAGGCCTTGCATAGCTCAGTTTTTCCAACCCCAGTTGGTCCCAGGAACAGAAAAGATCCGTACGGACGATTGGGATCAGCCAATCCAGCGCGAGAACGCCGGATTGCATCAGATACTAAGCGTACGGCTTCATCCTGACCGACCACGCGATCATGTAGTTTTTGTTCCATTAGCAGCAGTTTTTCACGTTCACCTTGCATCATTTTAGACACAGGGATACCGGTAGCCCGCGATACCACTTCTGCAATTTCTTCTGCGCCGACTTGAGTGCGTAACAGCTTGGGTGCGGCCTTAACACCCGGTTCAGCTCCCCCGGATTTTTGCTTTTGATCGTTAAGTTGCGATTGCAATTGCGCTTCAAGTTGCGGAAGACGGCCGTATTGCAATTCTGAGACTTTCTGCCAATCTCCTTTACGGGTAGCCGCCTCTATTTCCAACCTGATTTTTTCCATTTCCTCCTTGATTTGTTGGGAGCCTTGTACATGGAATTTTTCAGTTTTCCAGATTTCATTTAAGTCAGCATATTCCCGTTCTTTCTGTTTTATTTCTTCCTCGAGTAGTTGCAGACGTTTCTGCGATGCTTCATCTTTTTCCTTTTTGATTGCTTCCCGTTCAATTTTGAGTTGTATCAGGCGCCGGTCCAGCTTATCCAGCGCTTCCGGTTTGGAATCAATTTCCATGCGGATGCGCGCCGCAGCCTCATCAATCAAGTCAATTGCCTTGTCGGGCAGAAAGCGATCGGTAATGTAACGATTGGATAATTCTGCAGCAGCGACAATAGCGGGATCGGTGATATCCACGCCATGATGTACTTCGTATTTTTCCTGCAAACCGCGCAGTATTGCGATCGTGGCTTCCACGGTGGGTTCTTCCACCAATACCTTCTGGAAACGGCGTTCCAGCGCAGCATCTTTTTCAATATATTTACGGTATTCATCTAAGGTGGTCGCGCCGACACAGTGCAATTCTCCGCGTGCTAATGCAGGTTTTAACATATTACCCGCGTCCATTGCGCCTTCTGCCTTTCCTGCTCCCACCATGGTATGCAGCTCATCAATAAATACAATGGTTTTACCTTCGTCTTGCGCAAGTTCTTTCAGAACCGACTTGAGGCGTTCTTCAAATTCACCACGGTATTTCGCACCTGCCAGCAGTGCGGCCATATCCAGAGAGAGAACGCGTTTGTCTTTCAGGCTTTCAGGTACTTCACCATTGATAATGCGCTGGGCTAAGCCTTCAACAATTGCGGTTTTACCTACACCTGGTTCACCAATCAGAACGGGATTGTTTTTTGTGCGACGTTGTAGAACTTGTATCGCGCGACGAATTTCATCGTCACGTCCGATGACTGGATCCAGTTTGCCCTGACGCGCACGTTCCGTAAGATCCAGTGTATATTTTTTCAAAGCTTCACGACTACCTTCGGCTTCTGCGCTACTGATCTGTTCTCCGCCTCGTATTGCATTAATGGCTTTTTCTAGTGCGGTGTAATTGCCGCCATGTTGCTTAAGCAACGCAGCGATTTCTCCTTTATCCTGCAAGATTGCCAGAAGAAACATTTCGGACGCAATAAACTGGTCGTTGCGTTTTTGCGCTTCTTTGTCGGCCAAATTAAGCAGGTTATTCAGTGTACGGGAAATAGTAACTTCCCCTTCTGAGTTTTCTACTTTAGGTAAACGATGAACGCTTTGCTTTACATTCTCCAGCAGTGGGGTGGTATTGACTCCGGAACGTTGAAGCAAGGAAAGCGTGCTGCCATCTTCCTGTTGCAATAATGCTAATAGTAGATGTTGTGGTTCAATGGTTGAATTATCCTGACCGACAGCAATACTCTGTGCATCAGCAAACGCCTGCTGGAATTTAGTAGTTAATTTATCAAAACGCATAAAATTCTCTCATAGTAAGTTATTGATGCCTACGTGGGGGATAGGGCCGAAATTTCAAGAGCGGATTAAACCGCCTGGATACTGTATTTCCCAATACAGAAATGATTATGAAAGAAAGTTGATGAATTTAATCGCTTGAAGATTGGAAAATCAAGAAGATGATATCTGGTTCAGATGGTTCATGTTTTTTTCTTGGGTGGTTCTGGGTAGGGATAAAGAATATTCAGTGCCACGCTTTTACCCGCTGTTTCAACGATACGTACATGCTCGCGTTTAAATTGCCGTGCATGGTGCAGGCCACATGAGTGGGCGATCATGTTAATTTCTTTGTTAACATTCCTGGCATAATTGGCAACGCGCAGATATTTTTCTTCAACCACCAGACCATTCTGCAAGCGCGCATCATGAGTTGTAATTCCAGTAGGGCAGGTATTGAGATGGCAGCGCATCGCTTGAATGCAGCCTAACGAGAACATAAAGCCGCGCGCAGTATTCACAAAATCGGCACCAGCACAAAGCGCCCATGCGCCTTCTGCAGAAGTCACCAATTTCCCCGCAGCAACGATATAGATGCGACTCTTCAGGCCGGATTGGAGTAGTGAATCTACCACACGTGGCAATGCTTCTGCGATTGGGAGGCTGACATGATCAATCAGTGTCTGCGGTGCCGCGCCACTGCCTCCCTCACCCCCATCAATAGTCAGAAAATCGGGTGCATATTCAAGTCCCCGACGATTGATGCTGTCACATAATTCGTTAATAAAATTCCATCCGCCGATAGCTGTTTTGACTCCTACAGGCCGTCCGGTAAGTTCGCGGATATAAATAATTTTATCAAGCAGTTCATCAATATTGTTAATGTCCTTATGGCGATTTGGGCTGATGGAATCCTGATTCTCAGGAATGCCGCGGATGGCGGCAATTTCGCTACCTACTTTATTGCCAGGCAGCAATCCGCCTTTGCCGGGTTTTGCACCTTGCGAAAGCTTGATTTCAAATGCTTTTACAACCTTGCTCAATTCTTTTGCACGCAGAGGTGAGAAATTGCCGCTCTCATCTCGGATGCCATATTTGGCGGTGCCAATTTGCATTATCAAGTCACAACCACCTTCCAGGTGATATGGGGACAGTCCGCCTTCACCGGTATTCAGCCAGCAACCCGCTTGTGCGGCACCAAGTGATAGCGCGCGCACAGCCGGTTTTGAGATTGCGCCATAGCTCATGCCGCTGATATTGACAATGGATTTGGCTTCGAATGGATATTCGCAATAACCTTGGCCGATATGTAGTGAAGGTGTTGGTAGCTGATCTTCTTCCTGGATCGGGAAGGCGGCATTGACAAAAATAATC
>Ga0154020_10005247_pt1 | contig 15332 bp, 13 predicted proteins | sample Klosneuvirus_201_FD_109709 | JGI IMG/M metagenome (GOLD analysis project Ga0154020, IMG submission 109709) | Active sludge microbial communities from wastewater, Klosterneuburg, Austria - Klosneuvirus_20160825_MG | ecosystem: Engineered > WWTP > Aerobic digester > Activated sludge | place...
GCATCGACGAGCAGGGCAAGCTCACGCCGCAGCTGCGCGCGGCCATCGAGGGCGCGCCGACCAAGCAGGAGCTCGAAGACCTGTACCTGCCCTACAAGCCCAAGCGGCGCACCAAGGGCATGACCGCCCGCGAGGCGGGGCTGGAGCCGCTGGCCGACCGCCTGTTCGCCGACCCCTCGCTGGATCCGCAGGCCGAGGCCGCGGGCCACCTCAATGCCGACGCCGGCTTCGCCGATGTGGCTGCCGTGCTCGATGGTGTGCGCGACCTGCTGTCCGAGCGTTGGGCCGAGGATGCCGCGCTCGTGGGCCTGTTGCGCGAATGGCTGTGGGCCGAGGGCCGCTTCTGTTCGAAGCGGGTCGACGGCAAGGATGAGACCCAGGCCGACGTCGCCAAGTTCCGCGACTACTTCGACTACGACGAGCCGATCCGCAGCGTGCCGTCGCACCGCGCGCTGGCGGTGTTTCGCGGCCGCGCGCTGGAGCTGCTCGATGCCCGGCTGCAGCTCGACGAGCCCGAAGTGGCGCCCGCCCGAGGTGCCACCGGCGCGCCTGCGACAAGGCCGTCAGTCTCGCTGGCCGAAGGCCGCATCGCGCGCCACCTCGGGTGGAGCCATGCGGCGCGCCCGGCCGATGACCTCATCCGCAAGACCATCGCCTGGACCTGGAAGGTCAAACTGTCGCTGAGCCTGGAGCGCGACCTGTTTGCGCGCCTGCGTGAGTCGGCCGAGGCCACGGCGATCAAGGTGTTCGCCGAGAACCTGCGCGACTTGCTGCTGGCCGCGCCGGCGGGCAAGCGCGTGGTGATGGGGCTCGATCCCGGTATCCGCACGGGCGTCAAGGTGGCGGTGGTGTCCGACACCGGCAAGGTGCTGGCCACGGCCACGGTGTATCCGCACGAGCCGCGAAACGACTGGGAAGGCGCGTTGCATGCGCTGGGCCGGCTGGTGGCGACGCATGGCGTGAACCTGATCGCCATCGGCAACGGCACGGCCAGCCGCGAGACCGACCGCCTGGCCGGCGACCTCATCAAGCGCATCGCCCAGATCGCGCCGCAGGCGGCCGTGCAGAAGGTGGTGGTGAGCGAGGCTGGGGCGTCGGTCTATTCGGCCAGCGAGTTCGCGAGCCAGGAATTGCCCGAGCTCGACGTGAGCCTGCGCGGGGCGGTGTCGATCGCCAGGCGTCTGCAGGATCCGCTGGCCGAGCTGGTGAAGATCGAGCCCAAGAGCATCGGCGTGGGCCAGTACCAGCACGATGTCAACCAAGGTGAGCTCGCACGCACCCTCGAAGCGGTGGTGGAAGACTGCGTCAACAAGGTGGGAGTCGACCTGAACACCGCGTCGGCGCCGCTATTGGCACGGGTATCCGGCCTGTCGGCGTCGGTGGCCTCGGCGATCGTGCGCTGGCGCGATGCCCACGGCGCGTTCCGCAATCGGCGGCAACTGCTCGAGGTGGCGGGCCTGGGGCCCAAGACTTTCGAACAGGCCGCGGGCTTCCTGCGCATCCGCGACGGCGACAACCCGCTGGATATGTCCGGCGTGCACCCCGAGACCTACCCGCTCGTGGAGCGCGTACTGCATCGTCTGCAGCGGCCCATCACCGAGCTGATGGGCAAGGCCGATGTCATCCGCACCCTGCGCCCCGAGGCCTACGCCGACGAGCGCTTCGGCGCCATCACCGTGCGCGACGTGTTTGCGGAGCTGGAAAAGCCCGGCCGCGACCCGCGCCCCGACTTCAAGGTGGCCCGGTTCAACGACGGTGTCGAAGACCTGAAGGACCTGAAGGAGGGCATGGTGCTCGAAGGCACCGTGAGCAACGTCGCGCAGTTCGGTGCGTTCGTGGATCTGGGCGTACATCAGGATGGATTGGTGCACGTGAGTCAGCTCGCCCACCGTTTCGTGAACGACGCGCGCGAGATCGTGAAGGCCGGCGACATCGTCAAGGTGAAGGTACTCGAGGTGGATTTCGCGCGCAAGCGCATCGCGCTGACCATGAAGCTCGATGCCACGCCGGGTGCGCGCAGCGGCATGGCGCGCGGCGAGGGCGCTCGCCCGGCGCAGCGCGCCGCCGTGGCGCGTGCCGCCTCGGATCCGGCCGCGCCGGGGGCAATGGCAGCGGCGTTCGCCCGCTTGCAGTCCAAGCGCTGACGGCCGCCCGGTTCGGGCGCTGGTGCAGGCGCACCGCCTCGCCTACAATCGGCCTCACTTCCAACCTGGCAAGAGCGAGAAAGGCACATTCGGTTATGACACCGCGGACTACCCCGTTCGCCACCGGTACCTGAGTCCGGCCGCGCTGTCACGCCTGTTCGTCTGCACCTCTCTCGAACACCAAAAGCGCGGTCACCCACCGCGCTTTTTTGTTGCCCATCGAATTGCACACCATGATCACGATCACCTTACCCGATGGCTCTCGCCGCCAGTACGAGCAGCCCCTGACGGTCGGCGCCGTTGCCGCTTCCATCGGCTCTGGCCTGGCCAAGGCGGCCCTGGCCGGTCGGCTGGGCGGGCCCGGCCAGGCGCGCCTGGTCGATCTCAGCCACCTGATCGATGCCGACGCGTCGCTGGCCATCGTCACCGACAAGGATGCCGACGGGCTGGAGCTGATTCGACATTCCACGGCTCACCTGCTGGCCTACGCAGTGAAGGAGCTGTACCCGGAGGCGCAGGTCACCATCGGTCCGGTCATCGACAACGGCTTCTACTACGACTTCTCCTACAAGCGACCCTTCACGCCGGAAGACTTGGCCGCCATCGAGGCGCGCATGACTGAGTTGGCGAAGAAGGACGAACCGGTGGTTCGGCGTGTGCTGCCGCGCGACGAGGCCGTGGCCTATTTCAAGGGCCTGGGCGAGCACTACAAGGCCGAGATCATCGCCAGCATTCCCGAGGGGCAGGATGTCTCGCTGTACCGCGAAGGCGGCTTCGAGGATCTGTGCCGCGGCCCGCACGTGCCCAGCACCGGGCGGCTCAAGCACTTCAAGCTGATGAAGGTGGCCGGCGCCTACTGGCGTGGCGATCATCGCAACGAGATGCTGCAGCGCATCTACGGCACGGCCTGGGCCCATAAAGACGACCTGCAGAACTACCTGCGCATGCTCGAGGAGGCCGAGAAACGCGACCATCGTCGCCTCGGGCGCGAGCTCGATCTGTTCCACATCGACGAGCACTCGCCGGGCACCGTGTTCTGGCACCCCAAGGGCTGGACGGTGTGGCAGCAGGTCGAACAGTACATGCGGCAGGTGTACCGGGACAACGGCTACCTCGAGGTCAAGGGCCCGCAGATCCTCGACAAGGGCCTGTGGGAGAAGACCGGCCACTGGCAGAAGTACCGGGAGAACATGTTCACCACGGAGTCGGAAAAGCGCGACTATGCGCTCAAGCCGATGAACTGCCCCGGCCACATCCTGATCTTCAAGCAGGGCATCAAGAGCTACCGCGACCTGCCGCTGCGCTATGGCGAGTTCGGGCAGTGCCACCGCAACGAGCCCACGGGCGGGCTGCACGGCATCATGCGGGTGCGCGGTTTCACCCAGGACGACGGTCACATCTTCTGCACCGAGGAGCAGATCCTGGCCGAGTGCGTGGCCTACACCGCGCTGCTGCAGAAGGTGTATGCCGACTTCGGCTTCCAGAACATCCTCTACAAGGTGGCCACCCGGCCCGAAGCACGCATCGGGTCGGACGAGAGCTGGGACAAGGCCGAGTTCGCGCTGATGGAGTCGCTGCGCCGATCCGGCTGCGAATTCGTCATCTCCCCCGGCGACGGCGCCTTCTACGGCCCCAAGATCGAGTACACGCTCAAAGATGCACTGGGCCGCGAGTGGCAGTGCGGCACCATGCAGGTTGACTTCTTCATGGCCGAGCGGCTGGGCGCCGAGTACGTGGATGAATCCGGGGAGCGCCGCACGCCCGTGATGCTGCACCGCGCGATCGTCGGCAGCCTCGAGCGCTTCATCGGCATCCTGATCGAGCAGCATGCCGGGGCACTGCCGGCGTGGCTGGCGCCGACCCAGGTGGTCGTGGCCTGCATCACCGATGGTCAGGCCGAATACGCCCGCCAAGTGGTGAAAGCGCTGCAAAAACAAGGAGTTAGAGCCGAGAGCGATTTGCGCAACGAGAAGATCACGTATAAAATCCGCGAGCATTCGTTGCAAAAGGTCCCGTACATCCTCGTCGCAGGCGACAAGGAGAAGGCAAGCGGGGCCGTTGCCGTGCGCGCCCGAGGCAACCAGGATCTCGGCGCGATGCCGCTCGACGACTTCATCCACAAGCTCGCCGACGACATCGCCCGCAAGGTCTGAGGCGGCCTCCCGGCGCGCGCGTTCGCTTTTTGTCCGGCCCGTTGCTTGCCTTGGGGTCACGAAGGGGTCAGCACCATCGCTACGTTTCTCGATCGCCGGATGCCCAACGTCGAGCGCAAGCATCGACTCAATCGGGAGATCTTGGCGCCCAATGTTCGCCTGAACGGCGTCAACAACGAGCCCTTGGGGATCGTCAGTCTGCAAGAGGCCTTGCGCCTGTCGGGTGAAGCCGACGTCGATCTGGTCGAGATCGCCGCCGCGGCAGATCCGCCGGTGTGTCGGCTGATGGACTACGGCAAGTTCAAGTACCAGGAGCAGAAGAAGGCGTCCGAGGCCAAGTCCAAGCAGAAGGTCATCGAGGTCAAGGAAGTCAAGTTCCGCCCGGGTACCGACGAAGGCGACTACAACGTCAAGATGCGCAACCTGCGGCGATTCATCGCCGAAGACGGCGACAAGGGCAAGGTGACGCTGCGGTTCCGTGGCCGTGAGATCACCCACCAGGACATCGGCATGCGGCTGCTCGAGCGCATTCGTGATGAACTGGCCGATGTGGCGGTCGTGGAGCACATGCCCAAGCTCGAGGGGCGCCAGATGATCATGGTGCTGGCACCGAAGAAGAAGCAGTGAAGTCCTGAGTTCGATTTCCGCTGCGCGGTTTGGTCACCGCGCAGATTGGAAGACAAGCCGCTGCAGGCCATGCAAGTGCCGGAGCCAGTGCCCCGGCCGCCTGCAGGTGGCAACCTAGAAGGAGCAGTCATGCCCAAGATGAAGACCAAGAAGAGCGCGGCCAAGCGGTTCCGCGTCCGTCCGGGGGGTACCGTCAAGCGCGGTCAGGCGTTCAAGCGCCACATCCTCACGAAGAAGTCCACCACGCGCAAGCGTCACCTGCGTGGCGCGACGAACGTGCACGAGACCAACATGGCCGGGATGGCGCAGATGCTGCCGTTCGCGGGCCTGTGATCAACCGACGACGGATAGAAGGAGCTACTCATGCCTCGCGTCAAACGTGGTGTCACCGCACGCGCTCGTCATAAAAAAATCCTCGCGCTGGCCAAGGGCTATCGCGGTCGCCGCAAGAACGTCTTCCGCGTCGCCAAGCAGGCGGTGATGAAGGCGGGGCAATACGCCTACCGTGACCGCCGCACCCGCAAGCGCGTGTTCCGCCAGCTCTGGATCGCCCGTATCAACGCGGCGTCCCGGGGCCTGGGGCTCACCTACAGCAAGTTCATGGCCGGCCTGAAGAAGGCCTCGATCGACATCGACCGCAAGGTCCTGGCCGATCTGGCTGTCAACGACCCAGCTGCCTTTGGCAGCATCGTGGCGAAGGTGAAGGCCCAGCTCGCTTGATCCCGGCCTGGGGGCGGCGTCCAGCCGCACCCAGGTGTCGAGCATTCAAGGCCGTCACCTCGGGGCGGCCTTTTTTATTGGTTCGATAGACGATGAACGAACTCGATCAACTGGTGGATGGTGCGCGCGCGGCCTTCGCTGCAGCGCCCACGCCGGCCGAGCTGGAAAATGCCAAGGCCCGGTACCTGGGAAAGTCGGGGCAGGTCACCGAACTGCTCAAGGCGCTGGCGACACTGTCGCCCGAAGAGAAAAAATCGCGCGGCGCGCGCATCAACGAGGCCAAGCAGCAGATCGAGGCCGCGCTGCAGCAGCGCCGCCAGGCGCTGGCCGATGCCGAGCTGCAGGTGCAGCTGCGCGCCGAGGCGCTCGATGTCACCCTGCCGGGCCGCCAGCGCGGCGTGGGCAGCGTACACCCGGTGTCGCGCACCATCGAGCGCATCGAGTCCATCTTCGCGTCCATGGGCTTCGACGTGGCCGACGGTCCCGAGATCGAGACCGACTGGATGAACTTCACCGCGCTCAACAACCCGGCCAATCATCCGGCGCGTTCGATGCAGGACACCTTCTACGTCGACATGAAGGACGCCGACGGGATGTGGTACTGCCTGCGCACGCACACCAGTCCGATGCAGGTGCGCTATGCGCGCGCGCACGCCGAGCGCCACGCCGGTGCCGCCACCATGCCCGAGATCCGCGTCATCGCCCCGGGCCGCACCTACCGGGTGGACAGCGACGCCACGCATTCGCCCATGTTCCATCAGTGCGAAGGCCTGTGGATCGGCGAGAACGTCAGCTTCAAGGACCTCAAGGCGGTGTTCACCGACTTCTGCCGCCGGTTCTTCGAGAGCGACGACCTGCAGTTGCGTTTCCGACCCTCGTTCTTCCCGTTCACCGAACCGTCGGCCGAGATCGACATCGCGTTCACCAGCGGGCCGCTGCAGGGCAAGTGGCTGGAGGTCGCCGGTTCGGGCCAGGTGCATCCGAACGTGGTGCGCAATTTCGGTCTCGACCCTGAGCGCTACATCGGATTCGCCTTTGGGATGGGCCCCGATCGCCTCACCATGCTGCGCTATGGTGTGAGCGACCTGCGCCTGTTCTTCGAGGGCGATCTGCGCTTTCTGTCGCAGTTCCGCTAGCCGCAGGCGTCGCATCCGCTCGCACCCGTTCGACGCCGTCGACCCGCACACCGCACACCGTACACCGCACACTGTCCGATCATGCAATTCCCCGAATCCTGGCTGCGCGAGTTCTGCAACCCGCCGCTGGACACCCAGGCCCTGGCCGATCTGCTCACCATGTCCGGCATGGAAGTCGAGGAGCTGCGACCGGCTGCACCGGCATTCAGCGGCGTGGTGGTGGCCGAGATCGTCGAGGCCGAGCCCCATCCCAACGCAGACCGCCTGCGCGTGTGCCGCGTCGAGGCCGGCGTCCACTCGAAGGACGGCCCGTTGCAGATCGTCTGTGGCGCGCCGAACGCCCGCGCCGGGATCAAGGTGCCGCTGGCGGTGGTGGGCGCGCATCTGCCGCCCGGCGACGATGGCCAGCCTCTGGTCATCAAGCTGGGCAAGCTGCGCGGCGTCGAGAGCCAGGGCATGCTGTGCTCGGCACGCGAACTGGGCTTGGCCGATGACCACAGCGGCTTGCTCGAACTCGCCGCCGACGCCACAGCCGGCACCGATGTGCGCGATCTGCTGCGCCTGGACGACACGGTCTTCACGCTCAAGCTCACGCCCAATCTCGCGCATGCTTTGTCGGTACAGGGCATCGCACGAGAGGTTTCGGCGCTCACCGGTGCGCCGCTGGTGGCCCCGTTGATCGAACCGGTGCCGCCCCGGCATGACCAGCGACTGCCGGTGCGCATCGAGGCGTGCGACCTGTGTGGGCGCTTCTCCGGCCGCATCATCCGCAACATCGATCCCAAGGCGCGCACGCCGGCCTGGATGGTCGAGCGGCTGGCCCGCTGCGGGCAGCGATCGGTCAATGCACTGGTGGACATCTCGAACTACGTGATGTTCGAGTACGGCCGCCCGACGCACATCTTCGACCTGGACAAGATCCACGACGAACTCGTGGTGCGCTGGGCCCGACGCGGCGAGACGCTCGAGCTGCTCAACGGCAACACCGTCGAGCTCGACGAGGAAGTGGGCGTGATCGCCGATGCGCAGGCCGTGGAGTCGCTGGCCGGTATCATGGGCGGCCAGGCCACGGCGGTTTCCGACAGCACCCGCCACGTCTACGTCGAGGCGGCCTTCTGGTGGCCCGATGCGGTCGCCGGCCGCTCGCGGCGCTACAGCTTCGCCACCGATGCCGGCCATCGGTTCGAGCGTGGTGTCGACCCCGCGCGCACGGTGGAGCACATCGAGCACATCACCCGCCTGATCCTCGAAATCTGCGGCGGCGAGCCGGGCCCGATGGATGACCAGCCGGTGGCGATGCCGCAACCCGAGCCGGTGACACTGCGTGTCGAGCGGGCGGCGAAGGTGATCGGCATGCCGCTGACGCAGGCGCAGTGCGCCGACGTGCTGCGTCGGCTGGGGCTGGAGCTGCGCGAAGAGCCCGGCAGGCTGGTCGTCACGCCACCGAGCTGGCGCTTCGACATCCGCATCGAGGAAGACCTCATCGAGGAAGTGATCCGGATCATCGGCTACGACCGCCTGCCTCCCGCACCGCCGCTGGCGGCTGTGACGGCACATGCACTGCCGGAGGCCCGGCGCAGCACGCACGCGGTGCGGCGCAGTCTGGCCGCACTGGGCTATCAGGAAACCATCAATTTCAGCTTCGTCGAGCAACGTTGGGAAACCGAGCTGGCCGGCAACCCCGATCCGATCCGGGTGCTCAACCCGATCGCCGCACCCTTGGCGGTGATGCGCTCGAGCCTGGTCGGCAGCCTGATCCACGTGTTGCGGCACAACCTGGCACGCAAGGCCGCCCGCGTGCGGGTGTTCGAGCTTGGGCGTGTCGCACGGCGCGATGCGCGGGTGACCGACACCCACGCCACCGTGGCCGGCATCCACCAGCCCATGAAGCTGGCGGCGCTCGCCTATGGCGCGGCAGATGCCCTGCAATGGGGCAGCCGCGACCGCGCGGTCGACTTCTTCGATCTCAAGGGTGACCTGGAATCGCTGTTGGCGCCGCGCGCGCTGACCTTCGAGCCCGCGCAGCATCCGGCCCTGCATCCCGGGCGCAGCGCGTGCGTTCGGTGCGATGGACGCGAGATCGGCGTGATCGGTGAATTGCACCCGCGCTGGCGCCAGGCCTATGAGCTGCCGCACGCGCCGATGGTGTTCGAGGTCGACCTCGATGCGGTGCTGGCCCGCGAGGTTCCCGCGTTCGAGCCGGTTGCGCGGCACCAGAGTGCGTGGCGCGACGTGGCGCTGGTGGTGCCCGAGGCGGCTACGCACGACGCACTGGCGCAGGCGCTTCGGGCCGACCCGGGCGGGTGGGTGCGCTCGGCCACGCTGTTCGACGTGTTCCGCCCGAGCGGCACGATGGCCGACATGGCAGCGGGCGAGCGCAGCATGGCCGTGCGTCTGGAATTGCTGGACCCCGAGGCCAACTGGACCGACGAGCGCATCGACGATGTGGTCAAGGCGGCGGTGGACCGCGCCGGCCGGGCCGTGGGCGCGCGTCTGAGGGGTTGATTGCCCCGTTCACGCAGCGATGATGGACACATGAGCATGGATGACAACAAGGTCGACCGCGTGATCCTGCCCTCGCTCGAGACGCCGACGCTCACCAAGGCCGAGCTGGCCGAGCTGTTGTTCGAGCGGCTGGGGCTCAACAAGCGCGAGTCCAAGGACATGGTCGAAGCCTTCTTCGAGCTGATCCATGGCACCCTGGTGCAGGGTGACGACGTCAAGTTGTCGGGTTTTGGCAACTTCAACATCCGGCGCAAGGCACCGCGGCCGGGCCGCAACCCACGCACGGGCGAGGCGATACCGATCAAGGCACGAAACGTGGTGACGTTTCATGCAAGTCACAAGCTGAAAGCGATTGTGCAGGGCGACACGCCCTTCGACGGTGAGTTCGAGTAAAGTCTAACTTTGCCCGCGCACGCCGTTGATTTCAATGGAGAAACCGCTTCCCGCGATTCCCGCCAAGCGCTACTTCACCATTGGTGAGGTCAGCGACCTGTGCGGCGTGAAGCCGTACGTGCTGCGGTATTGGGAGCAGGAGTTCACCCAACTCAAGCCCATGAAGCGGCGCGGCAACCGCCGCTACTACCAGCACCATGAGGTGCTGCTGATCCGCCGCATCCGCGAGCTGCTCTACGACCAGGGCTTCACCATCAGCGGCGCCCGCAACAAGCTCGTCGAGCAGCCTTTTTCACGGGCACCGGTCGACGAAGCCGAGTTCATCGATGCCGACGCTCCAGTGGGCGACGAACCACCGCCACCCGATCCCGCCAGCGCCTTGATCCCCCTGCCGGAGGTTCTGGAGTTGTCGCCAGCGCAGTTGCGCGCCGAGCTCATGTCGATCCGCACCTTGCTTCAACCGGTATAGCCACCGGAGTCAGGCTATAATGCGCAGCTTCGTCGGGGTGTAGCGCAGCCTGGTAGCGCACTTGCATGGGGTGCAAGGGGTCGCGAGTTCGAATCCCGCCACCCCGACCATAGAAATCAACGGGTTAGCTCTCACAAGGGGCTAGCCCGTTGCCGTTTTGGGCACTCATTGATGCCGGTCAAACGACGCGCAGCTAACCGAGGCGGTGAGCGTCGAACGCTCCCAGCTGCGGGGCGCGGTCTTGCACATGGCCGCTTGTGAGCCCTATGCTTGCACGGACGTTGGGCAGCGCGGCGGGGTGGACCTTGAATCGCAGTCGGCCGTACGAGGGTTTGTCGATCGTTCATGCACGTCCGTTGGCGCGGGCGCATGGACAGTCGCTGCGCATCCGCCGGCCACCACCGTGGCCCCTGATCGCTGCCGCGCTCGCGTTGGCACTGATCCTACCCGCATGCGTCAGCATCCAGCTGCCGTCGATGGCTCACAGCCACGTCGGCCATGCGCTGACGGCCTGGCCGGATACGCCAGGGCAGAAGGGACTGCTCGATGTGGCGCGCATGGAGGCAACGGTCGCTGCGGAGCATGCCGCCTATGCCGTCGAAGGTGCACGCAACGTTGCCAGCGTCAAGCTCCATGCCGGCCACGTCTTGCACGCGGTCGACCCGAAGCTGCTGCCAGAGGGGCCGGGAGCCGGCTACGGGCTGACCCGCGCCCTTCAGGGCAGTGTGGAGCACCTTGGCTACGCACGCGAGGTTCCCGATGCCAGCGCCAACCTGCGTACCGGTCTACCGGCGGTGATAGCCGAGCTCGATGCCCTGCGGCGCGAGTCTCAGGTGATGGCTGTCTTGGCTCGCGACGCCCGTCTATCGGCTGACGAGACGCATGTCGTGACCTATGCGCAAGACCTCGCCCGGCGCGGCAGCCTCTTGGTCGCCGGGCTCGATCAGGCGCAGCGTCGGCTCGATGCCCTGCTGGCGGCCGAGCAGCCGCCCTACCGGCCGGTTGCGCGCCGCTATCTGTTCGGCGTCATCCGCCTGCCTTCGGGCGATTGGGCTTTCGATCCGGATCTGCACAAGAAGCAGCCCGGCTCGCACCGCTCGTACTAGCGATGCTGCTGGGGGGTGAGGGATCCATGAGCAGTTGGCGGTCGTTCTTGGCTTCGGTTTTGCTCGTGTTCGCGGCCTGCGGGGTACCAGCGCACGGCGCCGGGCTCAGCGCGTGCCAGGCAGACGTCCAGGAGCAGTTGAGTCCGGCATGCCGAGAGGCGATTGCGGGCGCGAGTCCGGCCGAGATCATCTCGTTGGTTGATGCCTGGGTTGCGGCGAGGCACTACGCCGAAGCGCTGCGTGTGCTGCAGGATGCGCGGCAACGCCAGCCGTCGGATGCGCGGCTGCGGCTGCGTGAGCACGAGGTGCAGAGCCTGGCCGACGAAGCGGCATGGGTGGCACGCAGCCGCGCGGCTGAAGCGTCGAGGCCCGACGACGAGTTCGCGCTGGCGCAGACGCGGTGCCTGGGGCTGACGGGCGAGGCCGCCCTGGCTGCCTGCGACAAGGCCTTGAAGACCCGGCCGCAGGAACCCAGGCTGCTGGTCGCGCGTGGCGACCAATTGCTTACGCTCGGCCGAACCGCAGAGGCCGAGGCTTCCTACCGGCTTGCGGCTGCACGTGAGCCGAGCCCCGCGCTGGACAAGAAGATTGCGCTGGCTGCCAACGCGGGCAAGCCGCCAGCGCCCGCGTCGACCGTGCCGGGCGATGCGCTGGCACCCGTCGACGTGGCATCACTTGGCCGCTATCACGCGCTGGTGATCGGCAACGATGCCTACAAGCACCTCGAGCGCCTGGACACTGCCGTGAAGGACGCAAGGGCCGTGGGGGATCTGCTGGCTGCCCAGTACGGGTTCGAGGTCACCGCGATCGTCAACGCCACCAGGGACCAGATCGTCGACGTGCTCGATGAGTACCGCAACCGCTTGCGCGCGAACGACAACCTGCTGATCTACTACGCCGGGCATGGCTCGCTGGACACCGAGGCCGACAAGGGCTACTGGCTGCCTGTCGATGCCCAGCCGAACCGGCGCACCCAGTGGGTCTCCAACGACACCGTGCGCGACACGTTGCGTGCGCTCAAGTCCAGGCATGTTCTGGTCGTGGCCGACAGTTGTTTCTCGGGCACCCTGACCCGGGGAGCGGAGGTCAAGCTCGGCCGCGGCCAGGAACACCTCGAGCGCATGGCCCGCCTGAAGTCGAGGCAGGTGCTGAGCTCGGGCGGACTTGAACCGGTGGCCGACTCCGGCGGCAGCGGCCACTCGCCCTTTGCCGCCGCGCTGCTGCGCGTGCTCGGGTCGAACCGGGGCGTCCTCGACGCCACGACGCTGTTCGCTGAGCTGCGCCGGCCGGTCGCGCTCAACTCGGAGCAACTGCCTCAGTTCGCCGATATCCGTCTGGCCGGGCACGAGGGCGGCGACTTCCTGTTCGTGCGGCGCAAGTAGGCCTGCGCAGCCGGGCCGCGACGTGCGTCTGGCGCCTTGGCCGCGCGCCTGCCGACGCGATGTCGAAAAAGTGAACCGGCGCGCGGCCCGGCGCAACCCAGGTCCGACATGTCCCAAGCCGACGCGCAGGGCGTGGTGTCCGTGCGTCGATACGGGTCTTGCCCCGTAACGGCGGTGGAGGTGGCCGCGCGATACTGCGTCATCACGCCACTACCGCAGCCGTCATGGACAACGCCCGGGTCATGGAGCTTCTGGCACGGATCGGCAAGGAAGACCAGGCTGCGTTTCGCGCTCTGTACACGGCATTCAGCCGTAAGGTCTACGCCTACGTGCTGAACATGCTGAACGATCACGCGCGCGCAGAGGAAGTGGTGGTAGATGCAATGTATGAAGTCTGGCGGCACCCCGCACGCTTTCGCGGGGATTCGAAGTTCAGCACCTGGCTGATCGGGATCGCCCGCAACAAGGCGCTGATGGTCTACCGGGCGCGTCGACCCGACGAGGCACACGACGAGCTCGATGACATCGCGGAAACGGTCGCTGCCGACACGCCGGACGGCTACGCGCAGCTGGCGTCCAAGCAGCGCACCGAGGGTGTCCAGCGCTGCATGGGCCGCCTGTCCGACGAGCATCGCGAGTGCATGCACCTCGTGTTCTTCGAGGGGTTCTCGCTGGCTGAGGTGGCGCAGGTTCAGCGCTGCCCCGAGGGGACGGTCAAGACGCGTCTGTTCCACGCGCGGCAGAAGATCAAGGGCTGCCTGCAGCGGTTGCTGGGCAGCGAAGGCGACACCGCCGGGGCGCCAGCATGAACGAGCGCTTCGAGGAACTGCTGCCGTGGTATGTCAACGGCACGTTGAGCGAGGCCGATCACGCATGGGTCGAGGACTACCTGACTCGGCATCCCCAGGCCCATGCCGAACTAAAGTGGCAACAGTCGCTGCGCGAACGCATGCTCGAGGGTGCCCCGCGCGTGCCCGCGACGATCGGGTTGGACAAGGCAATGAAGCGGATCCGGGGCGACCGGCCGACATGGACTGCGCGTATCGGTTCGTTCGTTGCCAGCTTGGGCATGCGCCCGGCCTCGGCGCTGGCGGCCTTCGCCATTGTTGCGGTGCAGGGCGGCGTCATCGTCAGTCTGCTCGGTGAGCGCGACGATGCACAGGAACTGCGCGCCCTGCGAGCCGTGCAGGCAGACGAGGGCCCGTTGCTCAAGCTCAACTTCGCGCCTGATGCGAAGGAGGTGGACATCCGCATGCTTCTCGTCGAGATCGGCGGGCAACTCGCCGGCGGTCCGGGGCAACTGGGCGACTACTACGTGCGCGTGGCGCCCGGCACTGAAGCGCAGGTGCTCGAGCGGCTGCGCGGGCGGCCGATCCTCCAGGCCGCATCGCTGGCGCCCGGCCTGCCCCCGCGCGAGTAGGACCCAGCAGGCACTGCAATGGACGCGTTGCGGGTCGTCTCGCCGGGAGAGAACCTCGACCGCCGTAGCGTCCTGGGCGCGATCGCCGCCACGATCGCGGGGGCAGCCACGGGTGCGCTACCGCGGCCTGCCGCAGCGGCCCGCGAGTCCGAGCGCATCGCGCTCGTGATCGGCAATGCGGCCTATAAGGCCGCACCATTGAAGAACCCGATCAACGATGCCAAGGCGGTTGCGGCGCGCTTGCGCGCCATGGGCTACACCGTTGGCCTGCATGAGGACACGTCGCTGCGTGAGCTGATCGAGGGTCTGCGCGCGTTTTCGCTGCGGGCGACGCAGGCCCAGATCCGATTGGTGTTCTATGCCGGTCACGGCGTCCAGTGGCGCGGGCGCAATTTCCTGTTGCCGGTGGACGCCAATCCGCAGGCCGAGGACGACATCGCGCGCCAGGGCGTAGACATTGGCGCCTTCATCGAGCGGCTCAGCGCGATCCCGCACGGGATCAATGTGGTGGTGCTCGACGCTTGCCGCATCAACCCCTTCGCCGGCGGCGTGATCGTGGGGCCGGACGGGCGCCGGCTCAAGTTCCGCGGGTCCACGCCGCCCGGGCTGGCGGCACTGGACGCGCCGATGGGGACGATGATCGCGTACTCCACTTCGCCCAACGGTGTGGCGCTGGACAACCCGTCCGGGTCGCACAGCGTCTACACGCAGCACCTGCTCGAGCACCTGGATACCCCCGGGTTGCCGCTCGAGCAGCTGTTCAAGCGCGTGCGTGTGGGTGTGGCCGAGGCCACCGCGCGCGTTCAGGTGCCTTGGGAGTCGTCGAGCCTGACGGCGGACTTCTGCTTCAGGCCCTCGCCGCAGGGCGACTGCCGCTGAAGCGACGGTTTGGCGCCTGGGCGCAAGGGCTCCTGAAGGCGCCGGGATCGGGGTCCAAAGTTGTTTGAACCCTTCGCGCCGGGGGCGCAACCCATGCATCGTGTGGCGGGCGTACCGGCCATGCCACCGGTCCCGCAACTTCAACCCCCAGTCACCAGGAGATCCATCATGCAAGCCTTCCGCAAGACCGTCCTCGCCATGGCCCTCGGTTTCGTTGCCGCCGGCGCGATCGCTGGCGAGATCCGCGACACGTCCGTCGATGTGTCTGACGTCAACAGCACCGCCCGTCAGACGGGCTCGCGCGCGCTGCAGCAAATCGGTTTTGTCGAGAGCGAAGGCCGCATACTCGCCTCAACGATTCGCGTCGTCTCTGCGACCAACAGCGCGTCTGGCAGCTA
>Ga0154020_10005249_pt1 | contig 15332 bp, 8 predicted proteins | sample Klosneuvirus_201_FD_109709 | JGI IMG/M metagenome (GOLD analysis project Ga0154020, IMG submission 109709) | Active sludge microbial communities from wastewater, Klosterneuburg, Austria - Klosneuvirus_20160825_MG | ecosystem: Engineered > WWTP > Aerobic digester > Activated sludge | place...
AAGGATCTGAACCTCGACCACGTCATCCCACGCGACCGCGGCGGCCCGACGACGTGGGAAAACATCGTTTGCTCGTGCATCCGCTGCAACACGCACAAGAGCAACCGCACGCCGACCGAGGCGGGCCTGCGCCTCGTCCGCAAGCCGAAGAAGCCGAAGTGGCGTCCGTTCGTGCAGATCAACCTGCACATGCAGCAGCACGATAGCTGGAAGCACTTCGTGGATCTCGCCTATTGGAATGTGGAGCTGGGGGAGGAGAAGGGGTAGCAGTCTCTAATCCGCTTGTTCCCTTTGTGGAGGTCAGCATGACTGCTCAGGAAGCTCAACAGACAATCGATAGTGCCCGATGGGTGCTTTGGCTTCGTAATGCGATTGATTTCCAAATTGCTCGTCACATGGAGCGGCTCTTGAATGGGTTGACCATGGCGGGGGCCGTTTTTGCTTTAGTGTGCGCATTCTTTGGCGGCACATGGTCAATTTGGTTGGTTTGCTTGTTCTTAATTTTGTCACGCGCAAGCAGCTCAAAAGCTAACAAGTTTAGGGATGCTGCTATGGAGCTTTCCAAGCTTCGCAGAGGCGATTAAGGGAGCCAACCAAACCCGGGAGTAGCCTGTCCCGAGGTCATGTCCGGCGCATTAAGGTTGTTCCACAGCGAGGTTTAGGCTTATTCGACCTTCACCCGCTTGCTTGCCGTCCGCGCGTTTTCGATGAGTTCCCAGAAGCGCGGGTTGCTGTGCAGGGCTTCGTTTTTCTGAAACTTCAATCCCGTTGGGATTGGCCGCAGGGTCGAGCGTTCACCCTCACCTCACCCCTTGCTCGCCGAACGCGCGCTCTCGATGAGTTCCCAGAAGCGGGGGTTGCTTTGCAGGGCTTCGTCTTCCTGGACCTTCAAGCCGTGCCGGAAATAAAAATCTTTCAGAGTGTTTTTGCTCAGGATGCGATGCACCAGCACGCCGAGGTCGTGCTTCTCGAAATAAATCCGGTAGTCGCCGATGCGCAGCCGGTGCAGCACGCGCCCGTCCCGCTCCAGCTTGCCGAAGTCCTCCAGTTCCGTGGCCATGACCTGATGCGGCACGCCGCGAAATTCGCCGAGGATTTGCAATTGCAGGTCCTTGGGCATCCGCGCGAGTTCGGCGGCCCCCGCCGGTGTGAAGATGATTTGGAACGCGGTCATGGGAGAAAGTTGCTCGTTTCGCGGGCGTTTGTCCATCTTCGGTGAATGGTGGTGGGCCTGCGTCCCCGCGAGCCTCGTTCGTGGTAGGTGACGACGTGAGGAGTCTCTAACTGAAAAATGGAACGGGGCCTGAGTGGAGACTCCTCACGTCGTCACCTACCATCTGTTGGTTCACGCGGCTCGCGGGGACGCTCGCCCCACCGATGGATGATACCCCGCGCTTGCTTTCCCTGCGCGCACCGCGTAATCGCATGGCGCATGAGCAAGGCAATGATCAAACCTGAGCGTCTTCAACCCGGCGATGTGGTCGGTATTATCGCGCCTGCGAGCGCGCCGCCGGACCCGAAGGCGGTGGATCGCGTGCTTGGCCAGGTTGAACGGCTCGGCTTCAAGCCGAAGCTCGGGCGCAATGTCCGGGCGCGGCACGGCTTTCTGGCCGGCAGCGACCGCGAGCGGGCAACGGATTTAATGGCGATGTTCGCGGACAAGAAAGTGCGCGGCATCATCTGCATTCGCGGGGGCTACGGCACGGCACGGTTGCTGAACTTGCTGGATTACGCGGTCATCCGGAAGAACCCGAAGATGCTCTCCGGCTACAGCGACATCACCACCTTGCATTGCGCGCTGGCCGTGAAGGCGAATTTAATCTCGTTCCATTCGCCGATGTTGAACGAAGGGCTGGGCAGCGAGAAATTTCCGGCGTTCTCGAACGAGTCGTTCCTCCGCAATGTCACCGAAGCGAAACCTTCCGGCAGCATCTGCGCGGGCTACAAAGAGAAAACGGTTTCCGTCCTGCGCCGTAGGATTGTTGAAGGCCAGTTGATCGGCGGCAATCTGTCACTGCTGGTCACGACGCTCGGCACGCCGTATCAACCGCAGTTCAAGAACCGCATCCTGTTCTTCGAGGACATCAGCGAGAAGCCGTATAAGCTCGACCGTATGCTGACCCATCTGCTCAACGCGGGCGTGTTGCAACAGGTCGCGGGCGTGGCTGTGGGTGTGAATCAAGATTGCGATGACCCGGTTGACGCGAAGGCGAAGGAATACAAGCAATCTTCGGCGGAAGTGTTACTGGAGCGGCTCAAACCGCTGGGGGTGCCGGTCGTGACGGGCCTGCCGTTTGGTCATCAGCCGCTGAATGCGACGCTTCCCATCGGCGTGCGTGCCCGGCTTGATGCGAATCGCGGGGATTTGATCATCACTGAGTCGGCGGTGAGGTGATAGGTGATAGTGGCACGGGCGTCTTGCCCGTGTGTCCAATCGGAGCGCGGACCGCCGAGTCCGCGAGACCATGCGGTGGCCAGAACTCGCGGACTCGGCGGTCCGCGCTCCTTTCGCTCCTTCGGAAAGAGGACCGTGGAAAGCTCAAGTTCGAGGACTCACACGCAGGCCGGTCGTTGCCTCGGCATCCGCGAAGGAGAGGATTCCCTTTTCCGCCGTGACACCAACGAACGGATCGTTTGTCGTCAGCAGATTGCCGTCGATGTCGAGATGGTCGGTGAGTTCTGCGAGATGCGCGGCGGCGCTGATGAGCACGCTGGTCTCGATCATGCAGCCGATCATCGTCTTGAGTCCGGCTTTGCGCGCGGCTTGCAACGTATCGTAGGCCATGCTGATGCCGCCGGTCTTCACGAGCTTTACGTTCACGCCATCGTAACACTCGGCGCAGTGCGGGATGTCGCGGACGGTGTGGCAGGATTCATCCGCGTAGAGTGGCAGCGGCGAACGCTCCCGGAGCCAGACCAAATCCTTCGGACTCGTGCTGCGGGGCATCGGCTGCTCGACGAACTGGATGTGGCCGTCTTTCGCCAGCAACTCCAGCATTTCCAACGCATGCTCCTTTGTCTTCCAGCCTTCGTTCGCGTCCACGCGGACGGGTTTGTTCGGTGCGACGGAGCGGAGCGCCTCAAAGTTTTCGCGGTCACGCGGATCGCCGACCTTCAGCTTCAACACGGGATAGTTCGCAGCTTCCAAAACTTTCTTCCGGATGATATCCGGCGAATCGATCCCGATACTGAACGACGTGACGTGATATTTTTCCCGGAAGCCGAGGTTGAGGAAATCGTAGATGGGTTTGCCTGATCGTTTCGCGGCGCCATCAACCAGCGCGATGTTAAGCCCACAGCGCGCGGCGGCGGGGATTCCAGGCAGCGCATCGAGCCACTTCATCGCGCCGGGCACGTCGGTGAAGGAGAGCTTGGTCGCATCCAAGCCGTGGCAGAAATCCATGACGCCGTTGGCCGTCTCGCGGTAGGTGCTGGCGGGTGCGGCTTCGCCGAGCCCGACGGTGCCGTTGTCATCGGTCAGTTCAAAGATGACGACGGTGTGATTGCTGGAGCCTTCGGAGCTGGCGATTTTCCAGGGGTTGGCGAGCTGTAATGCGACGGGGCGCAGGTTTAGCTTCATAAAGGAATCAAACTCGTTGGCGGGAGCGGATTCAATGGGTATTTCGGCCCATTGTCCAGTGGCCGAACTTGTCGCGCGGCAGTTTTGCCCCCTCCGGGTAAATGAGATAGACGGCGTTTTTAGAATAGGCCCACGAATGAATGAACCGCTCGCGGGAATAAGTCTTTTGTGTGTCGAGCAGCGAGCCGGGGTTGTTGAGGATCACGCTGCCATCCGGCGAGAAGCCGACGCAAACCACCAGATGGCCGCTGGCTGGAGTGTCCTTACCGCGCAGCCGGTTGCTACAGAGTGAAATGCCGACAGGATGACCGCTGGCGACCCACTCCTCCAATTCACGCACGTCATCAAAGCGCGTGACCACGCCACGGATGCCCGGTTGCGCGCCGGCGAAGGCCATGTTGAACGCCCAGTTGCCCGTGCCGTTCCAGGTTGTGTCATGGATGGCGCGCGCCACGTCGGGCACGTCGAAATCAAGTTCGGGACGGTTCAACTTCTGCGACCAGAATGCGAGCATCATTGAAGTCGTCGTCGGGCTGCACCACTTGCTGATGCCTTCCGGATAAGCGCACTGCGAGCGTTGCGGCACGGGCAGCGGCGGCTTGCCCCAGACGGAGCGCAGCGAGGCGCGCGGTGTTGGCGAGGTGCGAGTGTCCATTGCGGCGATGCTGAGCAACTTCAGGCGGGCGGCATTGGTGGCGGGCCCCAGTGTGAGCTTGAGTTGGAAGGCGTCGGCGGGCGCGAGCAGTTGAAGCGTATCCGTGTCCACGTCGCCGTCGCCATCCTTCTGGCCCTTGATGCTTTCGCGTGGATGGAGCGCAGGGTCGCGGGACCAGTGGCCGAGGTCGTAGAACTTCGTCGGCTTGTCGGCGTGAAAAGCGCGGAGCTCGACGCGCAGCCAGCCATCGGGCTCGAGTTCGGCGTTCCAGCTTGGGATGAGTTCATCCGCCGGACGGCATTTGGTCTTGGGCGCGAGCCACTCGACTTCACCGGATGCATTCGTGCTGCGGGTGAACTTTCGGAAATCCGTCCAGCCGATGAACTGGCGCCCGCTGGGAGCAGCGTTCAGCAATAGCGGGAGAAAGAGAATGAGGCTGGCGAACAGGAACAAGGTGCAATTAAAACCACGGATGGACACGGATTCACACGGATGCCGCTCACCCCGTCCCTCTCCCCATCGGATGGGGAGAGGGTGGCCGAAAGCCGGGGGAGAGCTTTCGTATCCGTGTCCATCTGTGTTCATCTGTGGTTTCACTCTGTTTCAGATCTCAATGCGGCATCTGGGTTCATGGGCCGGAGCGCAGACGATAGTAGCGCTGTGCGTCATCAGATGACACGGGTGGATTGAGCAGAATCGTTGTGTTTGTGGCGACGAGGTTGGTGAGCGTCTGCCAGGTGAGCAGGTTGGTGGAAGTTTCGAGTGCGTAGGTGGCGCCGATCTGGCCGAGGGCGGTCAAAGGCACGCTGCCGCCAGCGGGCGCACCCAGGAGTTGCAGTTGCGGTGGTGTGCTGGCGATGAGCGAGAGCAGGGCGTTGGAGCTCGTCTGCGATCCAGCAATGTTGGTGACGACGACCGAGTAGAGGCCCGCATTGGTTCCCTGCAAGTTGGTCAACAGCAGAGAGGCTGTCGTGGCTCCGGCTAGATTGGTTCCATTGAGCCGCCATTGGTAGGTGGGCGTCGGCAATCCGGTGGCGGTGATGTTGAAAGTGGCATTGCTGCCGATTTGCGCCCAGAGGTTTTGCGGATGCGCGGTGATGGCGGGCGCGACGGCGGGCACTTCGACGCGGAGATTGTCCACAAGGCCGAAGCTGAGATTCGTGTTGTCCGAGACGGAATTGAACTGATCCCAATAGCCGACGAAAATGTTGCTGGCCGTGAGCGACGCGCCGGTGACGGTGGCAAGCTTCAAGCCGTCAATGAACCACTCGACGGTGCCCCCATTGCGGCTGACCACGACATCGCGCCAGGCAAAACCGACCGTGCCGGAATTGAGCGAGCCGGTTTGCTGCGGGTAGCCGGACTGTTGCGTCGCCGGCGGCGTTCGTCCGCCGGGGAAAACATTTTGGTAATATGCGTCGCCGTTGCCGCGCGCGGTGCTGCCGGTGCCGGCGGCGTAAACGCCGGATGCGACCGATTGCTGGCTGGTGCCGGTGTAAGCTAGAAAATCGCTGATGCCGGCGCTGGTGTCGGACGCACCGCCTTCGCCATTGACCGCGAACCAGACGCCGTCGGCGGCAGAACTCGCGAGGTTCCATTGCACGCGGTTGCCCGCCGTGCCGACACCGGCCGTGAGGGCCTCGGTCGAGCCGGCACCGCCGCCGGGCAAGGGGCCGTTGATATTGATCCACATGTCGAAGTGTAGGCGGCTGTTGGTCGGGAATCCCAGTCCCGTGGGCGAGACGCTCAATGCATTGGTGACAGAACCAGCCAGGTTCGCCTCGAAGCGCAGGCCTTTGGTGGTGCCGTTGGTCGTGTAGGGCGCAACCGGAACTCCGATGCCGGCGTAGTCGTAGGCGAAGATGGCGCGGCTGTCGGTGTTCGGGCGGTTGAGCGTCCAACTGGCCCCGGAATTCACGTCGAAGTTGTCGGCAAAAACCGGCGTGTGGAGCGCGTTGACCGTGAGTGTGGCGACCTCACTGGTGGCGCGGCCGTTTACGTTTGTCACCACCACGGTGTAACCACCCGCGTTGGTGGACTGGATGTTGGTGAGCACCAGCGCGGCATTGGTGGCGTTGACCAGATTCGTGCCGTTGAACCGCCATTGATATCTTAAAGGTGTGGCTCCGGTCGCCGATGCGGAAAGCGTGATGGACCTGCCTAGATCCGCATAACGATCCGACGGTTCGCTGATGAAGGACGGTGCCGGTGCGCCGCCGATGACAAACGCATACAAGCCGTTGCTGGTGCCGTTGAACACGTCGAGATCGCAGTCGCCGGAGATGCCGGGCACGGTGCCGGTTGAACTATACTGCCAGAATTTCCAGTTCGAGGTGGCCCAGGGAGCGGTGCCGCTGGGTGAGTCCGTCTGCGGATTTGGACTTCCGGGATATTGAGCCATCCAAAGCGGCCAGTTGGTGACCGTCGAGTTCAACCAAACGCTGGAATAGGAGACGTAAGTATAAACGAGCGGCTTTAAGATGATGCCATTCGATGCGGCGCGGTTCGTTATGTAGGAACACCAGGCATTGACCCATTGCGAGAGGGTGGCCTGGGTGTAGCCGGCGCCAGTAAGGTCCGCCTCGATATCAAGCACGGGAACCATATAGAAACCATCGCTCTTGATGTAGTTGCTGACGACGTTCCAAAAATGTTCTGCTTCCTGCTGTGCCCCAGCTACGCCGATTTGGTTATCCGGACGGGCGTAATGATAGGCACCAACGAGCACCCCCGCCGCCCGGGCGTTGGTGATGTTGTAGATGAAGGTTGTATCGTTGAACGTCAGCCCTTCAGTGGCCTTGCACCAGGCATAGGTAATCCCCGAGGCCTTCACGCTCGCCCAGTTGGGCAAACCCTGATGACTGGCGACATCAATCCCGAGCGGGCGCTGCGCCAAGACGTGATTCGTGCCCAACATCAACACGAACCCCATGGCTATCAAGACCGACCGGTTGCTTCGATTGAGTTGAAACATTTGTGGGGAGTGTGTGCGTTGTGTCGTTTGGCAAAGGTGGATTACGGCCCGGAGCGCAGGCGGTAGTAGCGCTGAGGGGCGTCAGGAGAAACCGGCGGGGTGAACGAGAACGCCGCGTTATTGGCGATGATGTTCGTGAGCGTGGTCCAATTGACGAGATTGGTGGAGGTTTCAAGTGCGTAGCTCGCGCCGACCTGGCCGAGGCAGTTCAACTGCACGCTGCCGCCGGCGGGTGCCCCGGCGAGTTGCATGGTGGGTGGCGCACCGGCCCTGAGCGAGAGGAGGGCGTTGGAACTTGTTTGCGTTCCGGCAATATTGGTGACGATGACAGAATACAGGCCGGCATTGGTGCCTTGCAGACTCGTCAGCAACAAAGATGAGTTCGTTGCGCCGCTGATGTTGGTGCTGTTCAGCCGCCATTGATATGCGGGTGTGGGCGTGCCAGTCGCGGTGGCGATGAAGGTGGTGTTGCTGCCGAGGATGCCCCACTTGCTTTGTGGTTGGGCCGTGAGAATGGGGGCGGTGGCAGGCACTTCAACGCGGACGTTATCCACCAGGCCGAAGTTGATGGCGTTATTTGACGAGAGCGAACTGAACGCATCCCAGAAACCGATGGTGATGTTGCTGGCGGTTGCGGTGGCGTTGGAAATCGTCGCGAAGCGGATGCCGTCCACGGACCAGTCCACCACGTTGCCGCGCCGGGAGACGATGACGTCGTGCCACGCGAAACCAACCGTCCCCGGGTCCAGTTCATCGTCATCCTGCTGGGGGTAATTTGCCCGTTGTAGTGCGGGTGAGATGCGGGAGTTAGGGAAGGCTTTGAGGTAGTAGTGATTTTCGTTATCACGCACGGTTGTGCCGGTGCCCGCAGCATAGACGCCGGAACTCGTGGCCAACAGCGCGGTGCTGGAATAGGCGTTGTAATCGCCTGATGAACCCACGCCCACGCCACCCTCGCCATCCATGGCGAAATAATAGCCATCGGCCGTGGAACCAGCGCCAGTCCACTCGGTGCGCGTGCCCGAGGTGCCGAGGCCGGCGGTCAGGAACAGCGTCGAGCCGTTGCCGCCGTTGGGGAACGGGCCGTTGACATTGATCCAGGCGTCGAAACGCAGGCGGTAGTCACCGGTGAAACTTCTGTTGGTCGGCGAAAGCGAGAGCGCGGCGGCGACGCCGTTGGCGAGGTTGGCCTTCATCTGCACGCCGAGCGTGGTGCCGCCGGCGGAGTTCGGTGCGGAGGGAATGCCGAGCGTCGAGTAGTCGAAGGCAAATGTCACCTGCGTGTCGGCGGAACTCTTGTTGTAGATCCAGTTGGTCGCGGAGTTCACGTCGAAGGTGTCGGCAAACACCGTTGCTTGGGGCGGAAAAACGCGCAGCGAGACGGGACTGCTGGCGATGGTGCCAACGGAGTTGGAAACGACGAGCCTGTAGTTGGCGGCGTGGTTGGTCTGGACGTTGACGAGGTTCAGCGTGGAATTGGTTGCGCCGCCGATCGCGACGTTGTTGGAAGTCCACTGATATTTCAACGGCAGCGTGCCGCCGACACCGGCAACCAGACTCACAGTGCCGCCGCTGTTGGCGACGCGATGCGTGAGGGGCTGCGTGATAAAATAGGGTGCGAGGGGCGTGCCGACCGCATGCAAGGACAAGCCATTCGAGGTCCCCTGGAAAACGTCGAGGTCGACGTTGCCGGAGATGCCGGGCACGGAGCCGCTGGCGGTGTATTGCCAGAAGGTCCAGTCACTCCACGGACCAGAGCCATTGGGATCGTCCACTTGGGGGTCGGGACTGGCGGGCCAGTTGGCAATCCAAACCGGCCAGTTGGTGACGGTGGAGTTGAGCCATTCAAGACTGTAGAAATGGCCGGTGTAGATGACCGGCTTGATGCCAACTCCCGTCGCGGCAGCGCGGGCGACGAGGGTCGAGCACCAGGCATTGACCCATTGGGAGAGGGTGGCCTGGGTGATGGCCGGAACGTTGGTTTCCAGTCCGCGGCGCTCCAGGTCGAGCATGGGCATCATGTAGGTATTGCTGCCCTTGACGTAATTGCTGATGACATTCCAGAAATGCGTGGACTCGGCGATGGCTCCGGCAATACCGGGATTCAGGTCGGGGCGGGAGAAATGATAACCGGCGAGGCGGATGCCGTTGTTGGCGGCGTTGGTCTGGTTATAAATGTAAGTGTTGTCTTTGTAGCTGGTGTGTTCGGCGGCCTTGCACCACGCGAAGCAAACCCCGGAAGTGGACACGCGATACCAGTTGATGGTGCCGTTCCAGTGGGAGACATCAATGCCGAGCGGGCGCTGGGCGAGGACGTAGTGGGGGGCGAGCAGGCACGCCAAGCCAAGCGATGCCGTCATCAGTTTCTGGATACGACTTTGATGAAGCATGGCTTGATTGAGACGCAGAGGTGGAGCAGCAGGGGGCAAGCCACCACGATGATGGCGCGAGGCTGGCTACACATCCGGAAAGTCAGAAGGTGGAACCAAATGAGATGTCTTAGTTCAGGATCGTGGTATGCGAGCGGAGCCAGCCCAAGTCTTCGTTGTTCGCACCATTGGCAACTGGATAGCCGGAGCCAATGCGGCTGCCCTTCACCACTTTCTGTTTAAAGTCACTGGTTCTCCAGCGGCGCAGTTCGACATGCCCGTCAGCAAACGAGAATGCACCACTCCCCCCGTGATAAGAGCCAACAAGGTCATCCAAAGTTCCTCCCGACATGAATATAGAAAGGTAACCATCGTTAAGAGTCAGCATGCTTTCCTCTCCAAACACAAACGCAGTGTGCGGATGAAATGTGTTTCCCAGTTCGGAAACCTTGACGAACACCCGATACCCGCCCGTAGGAGGGGTCGGACTGTAACCGGGAACTGGATATATCCCCATGTAGCTGTTCATTGAATAACTGCGGACGCGAATGCCATTGTCCGATGGGATCTTGTCTCCCGGGCAGCGGTAGATGTCCACGCCAGCGTTGATATAGGGAGACAAAAGACCTTGTTTCAGGATTTGGTAATTCGTGTTCACATTTTGGTTGAGCCAGTCCATTCCAATGGGGATCACCCAAGGATAGGTTGTGCGATACGCTGCGGGGATGGTGAGCGGTGCGTTGCCTACCATCCTTTCCTGATTATCGTCGGCATACATGGTCCAGCCCAACTGCATCTGCTTCAGGTTGGCAACGCAGCGGATTCCCTCGGCCTTGATCTTGGCCTTGCTCAAGGCTGGAAGCAGCATCGCAGCGAGGATGGCGATGATGGCGATTACGACCAGCAGTTCGATGAGGGTGAAGGCAGAGTGCATCCCCGCTGCCCGCGTCGCCCGCCGGTTCAAAATCAACAAGGTCAATTTCATATGGTTTGCGTTTTCAGGAAAGGGCAACGGATGAACGGAACATTTGAAAAACGGGCGGGAGCGCCGGAACAGCGCTCCCGCCATTATTTCCAACTGACTTCCTCTTGATCATTACGGATAGACCAGCCGGTAGAACACGGTGGGATTCGCCGGATCCACCGTGATGCTGACGGTGTTGGTGCTCGCCGAAGCCGGCACCGTGAACCAGTTTGTGCCCAGGCCGCTGCTCAGCGCGTTGGTCTGGTTTTCCAAGCGATAACCGATGTGACTTTCGGTCCAGCTCAAGGTCAGCACCGAGCCGCTTACGCTGTTGGTCAGCGTGGGCCTCGTTTGATTGGGAATCAGCACCAGATTGGCCGTGTAGTCCTTGGTTGTGGTCGCGTCAGGTGCCGTCACCCTGACCACCACCGTGTTGTTTCCAAGGTTCAAGGGCAAAGCGCCACTGGCAACACCACTGGTCAGTGGAGCGAAGCCTCCACCGTTGACGTCCAACTGCAAGGTTGCCTCCGGATGGGAGACGGTGGCCGTCACTGTTGCCGGGGTGCCAGCCGCATTGGTGGCCGCATAAGTAAGCGTGGCTGCGTTGAAGGCTGGGAACAAGGTGCCTGGAGGCGTCAGGGTCAGGCCCGCCAGATTCGCATTGGTGCTCGGGGGCAGTTTCTCGACGATTAGGTTGTCGATGATCGCCGCGTTCATCTGGGGAACGGCGGCGATGCTGGCATTCTGGTCGAAGTAGCCCACCGAGAAGTTTGACCCAACCACCGGAGTCGCGTAGTTGATATTCGCGATCCGCAGGCCGTCAATGTCGAGGGTGTAGGTGTTTCCGACCTTGGTGGCGATGACGTCGTGCCAGGCGAAAGCGAGCGCGCCCACTGCGGAAGCACCCGTTTGTGAGGCCGGGAACAGTGCTGTCTGGGCCGAAGGAATCACGACGTCGCCAAACTCAGCGTAGTAAGCGCCCAGATTGTCGCGGGAATTACCCGGAAAGACATTCGTGTTCAAAGCGACGGGGCGTCCGTTGGTATAGACCATAAAGTCACCAGTGGCTTCGGCAAATCCGCCGTCACCATCCACCGCGAAGATTACCGATGAACCTGGGAGATTGACCAATTGGATATGGGCTGTTCCCGAGGTGGAGCCAACCACATTGGTCCGGTCCTCAGATACGCCCATGCCGACGCTCATGAATTCAGTGGAGCCTGTGCCGCCCGCGGGTGCGGGTCCGTTGAAGTTCAACCACGCATCAAAGCGGAGCCGATAGTCGTTGGTCAGAACCAAGCCGATGGGCGACATGCTGATTCCGTTTGAAACTACACCAGTGAAATGCGAGCGAATCTTCAAGCCCAAAGTGGTTGCGTTTGTGGTGTGCGGCGCTGGCGGTATGCCGTCCGAATTGTAATCGTAGGAGAATACAGCGTCGTTGTCCGGGAGGTATGCGTTGGTCTTCCAGATGGGTGCTGAATTGGTCTCGAAGTCATCCGAGAACAGCACGGGCAGCGCGGCGAGATCATCGTTGCGTAAGACCATGTTGGTGGTAATGGCTCCAAGGTTTGTGTATCCCGCGCCCTCGAGAATGCTGTAGATCAAAGTCTTGTCTGGCGCAATGGTTCCGTTGTCGATGGGGGTGATCGTATTTGTGGCAACAAGTCTCCCGGTGGGAATGGTCACGGTGAAGGTGTTGGGTTCGACGTAATCCACTCCGCTCACCGCATCACCGGTGAGGCCGATATTTGCAATGACGTCAGCGTTCCAAACCGAGGAGATGGTGACGAGGAACTTCGCCGGACGGCCCGGGAGCAGCTCGTTAAAGCCCAGCCCAAGCGGCCTGACATTTACATTCGGCAGGTCAGTGCCGTCATCGAAGATGAAGTTGGTGGCGGCGAGGCTGTGCGCTGAGACGTAGTTTGAACTCGTCAGCAAGGAGAAGACGACGGTTTCCGTGAGTTCGCCGATTACATCGTTGGAGACGATGAGCGAGACGTTGGTGGATGCAATGCCTGCGGCAAAGGTGACTGTGTTAGTCGTGCCACCGCCGATACCGAAGACATTCGTGGAATAGTCCACGCCCCGGGTAGCGGAGCCCGAGATCACATAGGTGACCGTAAGCGGGCCGCTCGTGTCACCGCTGCGCGTAAAGGTGAAGCTGCCATCAGAAGTGCCTTCAAGAGCAAAGGGCAGGGTGGGCTGAATTTTGACTTCGTTGGGGGTGATGTTGGTGATCGTGAAAGTGCCAGAAAGCGTAGTCTTGGCGATGGTGGTGTAGCCCGGCGAGTAAGTTCGCATCAACAGGTTTCCGCTGCTGACCACATACAGGTTGCCGGCGGCGTCGAAGGTTATATCACGCCCAATTGACGTGGTCGGAGTCGTTGAAACCAGTCGGCGCGCTCCTAAATCAGGGATGCCATTGGTCAGGCCCACGACCCAAATCTGGTTGTCGTCGCGGATGATGCCCATGTATTTGCCATCGGGCGAGATGGCAACGCCGCGGGAAAGGCGCAAAATGTCATTCGTAATTGCAAAGCCATCGAAGCTGGCAATTTCAGAGTCGTAAACGGTGTCCCAAAGGCCGTCGGGTGATGGGGTGGCATCTACATTCGGATCCACGACAAATAATCCACCCTCCGTGCCGTCGCTTCGGTTTTGCATCGCATAGAATTTTCCGTCGGGACCGCTTGCCAAGTCCACCGTGACACCTGCAACCGGAAGCAATGCGGTATTGTCCACGTTGGTAGCCGCGACACCCACTGGCAAATCCACCGGCAAAGGTCCGAAACCGATGTCATACTTCATGATGTGGTTGGGGGCGAGGTCGGACGTCGTGGAATTGTCTGAATCAATGGCATAAATCACCAAGTTGCCGGCGTTTGTGGAACCCCGGGCGATCACAGAACTGCCAAAACGCCCGTGATTGGGGGAAGGTGAAAGCGGGGCGCCAGTTCCACTCAATCCCTGCCCGGCCAGCACATTCGTTCCGGTCAGAACATCCGGGTCGGTAACATAGATGGTGCAGGAATTGGTGCTGAAGTCGGAGATGTAGAGGTTGTTGTCCTCACCAATGCTCAGGCGCCACGGTGTATTGAGGTCGCCGTCGGCGGCGTTGGTAAAGGCGCCAAGGGTCGCAGTGCGCGCGTTAGTGCCCTGGCCCACGGCGTCCGAGAAATCGGCGTTAAGCAGGTAGATGCCGTCGCCGCGATTGGTGTTTGCAATCGATGCCGTTCCTCCTGCAGTCGTGCCGCTGACGGCGTTGGCCACGTAAATGCGTCCGAAATATGCGCTGGCTGGATTTGTATTCACCGCCACGCCGCGGGGTGCGTTAAATCTGAGCGTATTGGTTGAAACCCCGTTTGTGCCGTCGCCGCTGATCTGAAGGTTCACACCGGAGATGTAACCGGGGGTGTTTGTCTTTGCGACGATGACGGTGAAGTCGCCGGGGACTGGTCCGCCACCACCAGACATGTTCGTGGTGATCAAGCCAGCGTTTCGGTTGCCAAAGGCATTCGTGATTAAACTTCCCGAAAGGTTGGTCCAAACCAGGGTGACAATTCCAGATTCATTCAGGCGGAATGAAACCGAGGTGCCGGGCCCGTTGTTCGTCAAACAGGTGGCGTAAGGTGTCGCGTGGGATAGCGACGGAAACAGCAGCGCAGCCGCCAGCAGCATCGGCAGAGGAATGTAACGGCTCAGGGTTCGGGTGTTTTTTCGTTTGTTCATAGGTTTTTGTCGGGTTGGGTCTTCGGACGGGTGCAAACTTTGACGCTTCAGGCGTTCTAGCGGCATGGACTCCAATTACGCCTCCAAGCTGGAAATGGCAAGCAGAAGAATTGTGTGGAAATCTTAACCATCAGGACTGGCGCTTGGCATGGGCATACCCTTCATCAATCTCCGGTGTGGAGGGGGAAGGATATTGCGGCGTTGACTTCATGAATGAGTCCGGGACAAACGGTGAAACTTTTTACTGCGAGCGCATAATGACGCTCATCACTCTTCCGTATCTTTGCACACTCCCCGCTTTCGGGAAAAGGAAAGTTGTAGCAATTATTGTGGTTTTGTAACAGGCATGCCATTTGGTGGTCGTCGGCATGATTTTCTTTGAGCAGACTGACAAATTGAGTGCGCCCTCTGGATTATTCTCGCCAAGCAAAGTTGATTTCCGCTCAATGCCGCGACCCAACTTGTGAACGGCTATTTCAATTTCGGTGACTGGATCGTCATCCTCGCCTATCTCGGCGGCATCATCGCCCTTGGTGTGTGGTTCGGCAAAGACCAGCGCAACACGCGCGATTATTTCCTTGGAAGCCGCAATATTCCGTGGTGGGGCATCGGCGCTTCCATCGTCGCCACGGAGACCAGCGCGCTCACCATCATCGGTGTGCCGGCCATCGCCTACGGCGGCAACTTGATGTTCCTGCAAATGATCATCGGCTACGTCATCGCCCGGATCATTCTGGCCGCCGTCATGGTGCCCCACTACATGCGCGGCGAAATCTATTCGCCGTATCAACTGCTCGAACAACATCTGGGCCACGGGCCGCGCCGGCTGGCCGGCGCGTTTTTTCTGATCGTGGAAACCATGTCCGCCGGCGTGCGCGTGTATGTGGCCTGCATCCCCATCCGGCTCATGCTCGGGGAAAAAGTGTGCAGCCTCGGCGGCATGGTGGACCCGATTCTCGGCGCCATCCTGCTCTTCGTGCTGTTGTCGCTCGTTTACACTTACTTCGGCGGTGTAAAGGCGGTCGTCTGGACGGATGCGGTGCAGATGGTGTTGTTCG
>Ga0154020_10005250_pt1 | contig 15331 bp, 15 predicted proteins | sample Klosneuvirus_201_FD_109709 | JGI IMG/M metagenome (GOLD analysis project Ga0154020, IMG submission 109709) | Active sludge microbial communities from wastewater, Klosterneuburg, Austria - Klosneuvirus_20160825_MG | ecosystem: Engineered > WWTP > Aerobic digester > Activated sludge | place...
AATGTTTTGTTTTCTTCTTGCGAAGGTTTTAATATGTCACTTTTTTTTAGTACTAATCCTGCCATTTTTTCAAAAAGATCAATTACATCCTGATTATTTTTTACTTTTCTATTAAATTCAGAAAAGGAAAGTTCACCCAGTGTTTCGTATAAAGTTTCATACATAACAGAAGATAACGCTTTATCCCAAACAGGTTCTGGGTGTGCTGATGCAAGTGCGCCCATAGAACAGCGTGGTTGTCCATGTTCGGCCATTCCTACAACCTGCCAGCCATATGTTCTAACATAACCAGCCGCTTTTAGGAAAATGGATGATGCCATTTCGTGAGGTGGTATATTTTGCATAATTACCAACAGTGTATAGATTGTGTTCGTTGATTTCAAGAGTTATGTGCTGTATCGACTCTTGATTGATAACTGGATCTGGTCTATAAATAGTAGGTAACAATGGAAGGCAGTACTTCAAAAGATTCAGGGCTCGGTATTAATCCCAAAATTATTTTTGTGTTTTTATGGGTTATATCAATTTGTATTGTGGCATTTGTAAGTTTTGCTTTTGGTAAAAATACAAATATTACAGCTAACGCAGAGCCTACCCCCGCCATCAGTCCAACTTCTGTACCAATTGCTCAGCAAAATTCAAATACAAACGAACAAGCAACTGTTCTACCTGTTCCAACAGAAACAGTGGATCTTGAATCGTTTTGTGACAAAACAGGTCCATCACAAAAGAAAGATTATTTAGTCGCATATACTATTCAGGATGGGGATACGATTTCAAGTATTGCAGAAAAACAGTTGGGAAGTACCACGCGGGATGCAGAAATTATTCAACTGAATGATAATCTGTCAAAAGTCACTGTTGGTTCAGTTCTTTATCTTCCACCGCCTTCAATTAAAGAATCTTCAGGCAAATTATTTGAAGTATCTGGAAAAATTGTAAAACGTGACAATGCAAACTGGCAGCTCAGTTATGGTGGAGGGTCAACAGGACCTGGAATTGTAATTCCTGCATTTTGGTTTAAGGATGTTCCAAATTTAGACTCTTATAAATTAGGAGATTGCGTGACTGTTTTTCTTGATAATGGTGTAAAGGTATACACAATTAAAAAATCTTAAGCTTTTCCTTCCACATTTTTTGTTTTATAATCCCTGGTGCTATGTCGCAAGAACATTTAGGTCCTCGAATTAAGGTTAGTAATAAAATATCAGATGGTCAAACCCCCTACGCTGTAGGGATAAATAGAGATGCTATTGGTGGATTTCTTATGTCTCAAGGAGTTCAAGAACGGGACCTTCCAAATGTTCAGGTGATTATTCCCTCTAAAGATTTAGATGAAGCATCGAATACAGAATATAATGACAGAAATGACATAGACATATCTGTTTCTGCTGCTTATGCTTGGGAGATGTACGAAAAGTCTATGAGGGCAGCAGACAATATTGCAAATGGCGGTGAAGTAATAAATAAGCCATTTGAGGACATTCTTTACACAAAAAGACTACCTAAATATTTGCAAAGTGCTCCGAAGGATCGGGCACTCAAAACTGCTCAGAAATTGCTCGCGAATGGTGTAACAAGAGAATTTAATGGAAGTCTTATGCATGAATTGGTTCACGCTGTAGATATATTAACTGGCAGACATAAATTTTGGTATAGCGATTTTGGCGTAAAAATTTCAAACATATTTGATTTTGCAAGAAATGTGATAGATGCAAGCGAGCGCGGGGCAACAAAGTTTGAGAGGAAGAATAGGAATAATCCATCGCATAGGGATATGTTGTCTATTGCTCCGAGAAAAATCGTCTAATTTATAAAAAATTTTCTAAGTTTGGGATGTATTCTCCCATGTGCTTAAAATAGCATGAGATGAAGGGGTCTCTCCATAAATTTTTCTAAATCTATGCATAAATGCTGATAGTTCGTCAGTTTCACTGCCGTTTTCAGGAGTATCCAGATCAGCAACCAGATCATGTGGTATGAAAACGTTATAACCTTTGTTAGCTGCAGACTGTGCAGTTGCGTCTACACATACTGATCCATATCCGCCAATTATGATAACTGTTTTAATTCCTTTTTCCTGTAAATGTTCGTGAAGATCTGTTCCTTCAAAAGAACTATATAGAATTTTTTCAATTTCCTTATCACTCTCTTGAGGAGAAACTACAAAATACTCATAACTTTCTTCACCTTTTTTAGTCAATGCAGGTGTTCCTCTTCTTCTCATTTTGGCGGCAAAATTTGAGGACATGACTTCAGGATTTTCTTCCATTCGTGCAAAAACAATCGAGGCAAGATTATATTTTCTGGAATTTTCTATAAAGTCATTTATTTTGTACGCTGCTTTTTCAAGGTGAGTGGTGCTGGCTCCTGTCAACTGGGCAAGCGGGCTATTGGGTGCAGAAAAATATCCCTTTTGAACATCCACAATAATTAATCCGGTTATATTTGGGTGGAGCAAGTCTTGTAATTCTTGTGAAAGAGTTTCTGGTTTTTTTTCATGCGCCTGGACTGATTTACTTTTTGGGACGTGTGTCATGTTTGCATTATAACAACTCTGATTCGAGATATAAGTTCATATCTTCAAGTCCAAGTGAATGATAGAATTTAATTGCTTCTGAATTTTGTGCAAGAGCACCCACTCTTAGTTTTTTCGCGCCTTTTTCTTTTGCTTGGTTTTTTACTTCATTGATAAGCATAGTTCCAATCCTTTGGCTTCTATATTGTTCTTCTAAGAACATATTTTCAATTTCGCAAATTGGATTGGTATTACGGTATGAAAAGGAGTCTATGAATGCAAGAATGTATCCGATTATTTTTTCGCGGTCTACAGCAACTAAAATAATTGACAAGTCACTTTCAAAGCGTTTTTGAAAATAATTTTTCCCCTCTTCAGAATATGTCCAGTTTAGATTGTAATCGTGTCCAAACTGAGACTCAAAGTCAAAAAGGGCTTTGTTTAGTTTTAATATTTCATCAAGGTTATCTATTGCCGCTTGTTTGAGTATTACAGTCATATTTTAGGACATTATATTAGTTTATCGTTTTTGGCTTTTATAAGACTATATTGTTCCCAATCAACGAAATGGTCATAGATCCATTCTGACTGACGGGCAATTCCTTCTTTTGTAAATCCGAGTCTTTTTGGAATTGATGAACTTTTTGTATTTTCTGCTGCACAATTAATTTGAATTCTATTGAGCCCAAGTTCTTTAAAAGCAAAATTGATCAATATCTTAACGGAGCGAGTCATAATTCCTTTTCCCTGATGTTCTTTATCAAGCCAGTATCCGATGGTCGCTTTTTTATTTTCATAATCCATTGAATGAAATCCAATTGCACCGACTAACTCATCTTGATAATAAATTCCATAATCCGCGCATTTTTTCTCTTTTGCACCTTTTAGAGAATTAGTAATAAACCATTCGGTGTCGGCAGCAGCTCTGGTTCGATCCAGCCATGGGAGAAATTGTCTCAAATAGTCTCTATTTTTATCTGTGAGTGCAAAAAGACTCGGTGCATCAATTTTCCCAAGTTGTCGCAAAGTGATATTGTCACTTTGTAGTGTTTTAAAAAAAAAGTTCACGCTCATGATTGGTCAAGATTTGATATCCTCGGAGTTTAATTATATCATTCGTGAATTTATTGTCTGGTAAGTTCGAAGAAAACAAAAAGAAGGTAAATTCCCACGAGAATTATCCCGTTTTTTCTTGATATATAATTTTTTGTTCGAAAGAACAGATAGAATAATCCAAGAGCAGTGAGCATAAAAATAAAAGTCACAAAGAAATTACTTACTGTCAAAACTTCACCATTATTTAAAAGTGTAAAAATTCCAAAAAGAAATGTGCTTGCAGCAGCAGCTCCGATATAGTCTCCCATGGCAATTTCCTTTTTTCCTGAAAGCACTGATCGAATTGCTAGAGACAATTCAGGCAGATCAGTACCAATTGCAACAATAATTAGACTTATATAGAATTCTGATATATTCATAATGTCAGCAAAATACATGGTTTTACCTACAATTACATTGCTTGATAAAAAGACAATTCCTATTCCTAAAAATATTTTTAGAATATCTCGATATGAATATGCCTTCATGTCTAATAGTCCGGAATTAGATTTGTCAAAAATTCCATTTTTTCTTTGAGCCCAAAAAAGAAGACCTAGATATAGAAGTATTAAAAGGGCACCTTCAGGATTGGTAACTTTTTTATCAAGAACCAGAAGAGACGGTGCAAGAATTACACCTAGTGTTGCAAGCAACGTCTTATTGTTAAATTCGTGTTTGAGACTTACCCCCTTGCCGACAATTGCAAGAAGTGGAATTACAACTAAAAATAATACGATAATCCCTCCCAAGAGGTTACCTACAAAAATTCCAGGATCATGATTGGCAACAGCTCGTATTCCTACTGAAAATTCAGGGATTGAAGTAAGTATTCCTAAAAATACAAAAGAGAAGGCAAAGGGAGAAAGTTTAAGTTTTTTGGAAAATTTACTCGTTGCGGATATTATCATTCCAGATCCAAACCAAATCAGAACAAAGGAGGCAATATATAAAATAAGGTTCAAAAATAGCATCTATACCTAGTATATAAAAGATCGTTTAAATCGTACAACCTTTAGTATCATTTTGATATAGTAGTCCGATAGTATGAATTGACTTTGAACCATTTTATTGATATAATAGTCAAGAGATTAAAAAAATTCTGAATTTGACTGAAAGATTATAAAATAAAATCCTGTTCCTGAATTTGATCTTTCCTCTCAAAAAAATACTTTGATATACAACATGAGCACAAACGGAACTTCTTCAAAATCGTACATTGAACAGCCATGCGACAGATGCGGTAGTCCTAAAGTGGTCTCCGAAACGTGGGATCAGGCACACGAAACAATTTCCGGGACTTCAACTCTTAAAGTTTCTCAAATTACTTGTACAAATGAGGCATGTCAGGCTGAATTTGACAAGAATAGAGCAGAAGAGGTAATGAGAATAAATGAGAAAAAAATGAAAAAAGAAGAACAGGATAAAATCAGAAAAGACAATATTGCACAAACCATCCGAGAACGCAAAGAGAGCAAGCTTCTTGCTAACTAATTTCCTCTACTTAAAAATTTATACTTACGCAGCAAGATCATATTCCTTACGCGGGAACATCAGTATTCCATCCTTGGCTCGAAGTTCTTCAACAGTCGTTTCACCGCTATTTTTATCATAAATCGTAACTTTTACTTTTTCTCCTTTTTGTACGTCTTTGACTATATCGCCAATTCTATTTCCTGAAAGACTACCATTTTTATCAAGGTGACTTGCTACTTCTTGGATTATTTCCTGACTTTTTCCTGCAATGTTCCTTGCCACGTTTGCGACAGATCCCCCGTCATGACCCATCGCCTGGACGAGCGTCATATCCCAGCCTGTTCCATCATGACCCATCGCGTGAGGTGCGGCAGCTGCTACCGCATCAAACCCTGTGAGCTCAGTAATTCCAAGATATCCGGGTCCAGGGATAACTGAGGCGCTTTTGACACCTGTACCATTGAGAATTGCGACAACAGCATGAGTTGCTTCGTGTTTGGCTGTATTAGTTGGGGCGTAATTGTTGGACAATAAAGAACTGGTAACTTCGATTGAAGTATTTCCGAAGTGTGATACTTCGCCCACTGGCAGATGGAGAGTTTCTGCACTTGGCATATATAATAGTATTATAGTACTATAGTTGATTTTAGGCAAGAGATTTAGAGAACAAAAATATCCCATAGGATTGGTAATTTGTTTATGTATTTGGTATACTTTCGCCCATGAAAGAGGGCACCCCAAATTTTCCATTCAAAGAGGGCGAGTTGATCGCTGAGAGCAAATATGGCAATGTATATGCATATCCAGAACCAGACATGGTTGTCAAACAATGGAAAGAAGGCAAAAGAGTTCCATTCTATTCTTCCAATGATGCACTTCGTGCAATAGGCATACTTAAAAATGATCTAACTAATGTTCGTTTAGAGGCAGAGTTGCGCGGTGCAAGTCATGATATTTTTACAAATACAGATTATGTACTACATGCAGATCCGAGTGGGGCAATTGTATATAGCGCAGTTCAGAATCGTATCGAAAATGCCGAGACTCTTTCTGATAAAAAATTAAATGTTATTGGTCTCCCAGCGCAGACTTTAAGAGATCTTCGTATGGTTTTTAAAATGAGTTTGGATAATTTTATAAGAGAAAGAAGGGGGTTTGACATAGTTGGGTCAACTAATAAGAAAATGAGCATGGCCAGCAAGGTATTTAGAGTTTTAACACCACTTATTTCATCAGAAAATATAGTTGTAGATGGAGACCAAGGTATTCATTTTGTGGATTTTGAAATTTATAGACATAGAGAAAAAAAGCCTACTGTAAAGAGAAAAGTCTATATGGGTATTGAAGCTGCTGGAACAGCTATGTCAATCGGCGTAATTGATGCAGTTCTTTTTGCACGGGAGATAACTGACAAAATAAAAAGATAAAAAATAATTTTTTTGACTTGTATTATAATAATTACATGAAGTCCAAACTTATTCTTCTTTTTGCATTTACATCTCTTGTATTTTTTCTCATAGCACTATTCCTTTTTAGTTTGCTTCTAAATAGAACGGACAAGAGCGAATCCGATAGAGTAGCTGTGGTTAAGGAGATGAGAGCACTATCAAGACTCGAAACAGCCTCTTTTACAATTGAAAAGATTATTGATTCTGAGAGCTCGGGGAATGTATTCCAAAAACTTCTTTTTGGTGACAAGATACTGCTTATTGCCAATGGGAATGTTATTGCTGGAATTGATTTTATTGGTATTGAAGAAAAAGATGTTGTTGTTGAAGGTAAAAAAATTCAAGTATCCTTGCCTCCTCCTCAAATCTTTCTTGCCTCGCTTGATAACACAAAAACCAAAGTATATGACAGAAAAAGCGGTCTTTTATCTGGTGGAAATGACAATCTTGAGTCGGAGGCTCGAGCAACAGCAGAGCAGTCAATTCGCGAGGCCGCATGCAGTTCTGGGATACTGGATATGGCATCTGATAATGCCAGGAAACAAATAACTTCATTTTTATCGTCACTTGGGTTCGTAGAAATAACAATTACGATACCTCAAGGATCCTGCTAGAGAGAATATCTTGCACTTGGTATAATAGGTCTTATGGTTAGTAAATCACTCTCAGTTGTAATCCCATCTTACAACGAAATGGCAAATCTTCAAAAAGGGATACTGGACAAAGTCGAGCATTTTTTACAAAAAAACAAATTTGACTATGAAGTTATCATTGTTGATGATGGGTCGGATGATGGATCACGTGAATTCGTTAAAAAATATACAAAGGAAAACAAAAAATTCACTCTCCTGGAAAACTCTCATACTGGTAAAGCTGGAGCTGTAACAGCAGGGATGCTTTTGGCAAAAAAAGAATACGTATTATTCACTGATATGGACCAGGCAACACCTATTGAGGAAATAGAAAAACTTTTGCCTTGGATCAACAAGGGGTTTGATATTGTTATTGGGTCACGTGCGGGAACACGAAAGGGCGCGCCATTTACAAGAAAAGTTATGGCAAAGGGAATGATGATGTTGCGTTCCATTCTTGTTGGGTTTCCAGAGATTCAGGATACTCAATGCGGATTTAAAATTTTCAAAAAAGATGCGGCAAAAAAGGTATTTACTACGGTTCATGAAGTTCATAATGGGTTCAGAAATATTAAGGGGTCATCAGTTACAGCGGGCTTTGATGTTGAGCTTCTTTATATTGCCAAAAAGAACAAATACAAAATAAAAGAAGTCCCTGTTGAGTGGCTCTATGTTGAAACCAGGAGAGTTAGTCCTGTGAAAGATTCAATTCAGGGAATTGAGGATTTAGTTCGCATTAAGAAAAATATTTTAAGCGGAAAATACAAATTGGATAGTGCTGGAAAATAATTTTTCCCAGCAATTTTCCTAAAACTAGGAATTTTATTTACATAAATCTATAATGATGCTATGTCGACAATAGAGAAGAGGATTTTAGCGCTTTGGGCGATAGCATCAATTTTTCTCTTTTTATATACTTTTACTCAAGTAGACTTAAGCCTAACACTCAGCTCTCTCCCATTTGTGGCAAAAGTGCTTTTGGGATTTCAATATATAGGTTTTTTCAATAGACCACTGTCTTCTCAGATGTACGTTCTTCTTATTCTTCTTTTTTCATCTCTTTATATTTTTACGACTCTTCGGGTAGGAAGAAAAGAAATATCAAAAAAAGGTCTTTTTAAGCTTACTTTTGTGATAACTTTACTTCTAACATTTTCATACAATGCATTTTCATATGATGTATTTAACTACATTTTTGACGCAAAAATTGTAACTCATTATCACGAGAATCCATATATTCATAAAGCTCTTGATTTCCCTGGAGATCCAATGCTCTCCTTTATGAGATGGACGCATAGAGTGTACCCATATGGACCAGTATGGCTTGCATTAACAGTGCCGTTATCATTTGTGGGTGCAGGGTTTTTTCTACCTACTTTCTTTCTTTTTAAGATCCTTGCAGCACTATCATATCTTTGTTCTGTTTGGTTTTTATACAAAATTGCCGTTATTGTAAAAAAAGAAAAAGCTCTTTTAGTAACTGCAATTTTTGCTTTAAATCCGCTGGTTTTGATCGAATCACTTGTTTCGGCTCATCTAGATATTGTTATGACTGCTTTAATGCTGATGGCCGTATATTTTCTTTTCAGTAAAAAAGGCATCAAATCGTATGTGTTTTTAGCACTCTCTATTGGAATAAAGTATGCATCGGGATTTTTACTCCCGCTTTTTATATTTAATAAATGGACAAAATCATATTTTTTTGAGGGAGCAATTGTTTTGCTTTTGGCATCAATTATTGCCCAAGCATTGCGTGCAAACTTGCAGCCATGGTATTTACTGGTAGTGATCCCTTTTATTCCCTTGACTCATTTACGCAGGCCATTAATTGTAACTGCAATTCTTTCAGCAGCAGGGCTCCTATACTATTTGCCGCCTATCTTTTTTGGCAACTGGAACAAACCGGTTCCGGAGCAGCTTAATTTGATTGTTATGGCAGCGGTTTTTCTTGTTGGTGGATACCTCGTCTATGAGATTGCTGTCTCTGTTGGATTAAAAAAAAGAAGTGTATAATTACTCTATGAGAAAAGTACTCTCAAAATATTCTCTGGAGATAAAGGCCCTTCCCATCTTCTTGGTTTTATATCTTTTTACACGGCTTTTTAGAATAATGTCGCTGCCTCTTTTTACAGACGAAGCAATCTATACACGGTGGAGTCAGATAGCAAGACATGATGCTGCTTGGAGAATGATTTCTCTTACCGATGGCAAACAACCCTCATTTATTTGGGCTCAAATGATTCTGATCCGATTCCTGGATGATCCGCTTCTTGCTGGGAGACTTGTGTCTGTTGGGGCAGGGCTTGTTGTAACTGTTGGAATGTATTTTTTGGCCAGAGAACTATTTAAGAATAAAATTGTAGGCCTTATCGCAGCATTTTTATACATATTATTTCCTATGGGGCTTGTGTATGACAGAATGGCACTTTACGATTCAATGGTTGCAGCATTTTGTGTTTGGACTCTTTATTTCCACATTCTTTTATTCAAGAAGAAAAGATTAGATATTGCACTTATTCACGGAATGATACTAGGGGGAGCTGTGCTTACAAAGACCTCTGGATTTTTATTCATATACATGACACCATTTCTTGTTCTTCTTACGGATTTTAGGAAAAAATTGTGGAAAAAAGAACTTCTTCGATGGGCAAGTCTAGTGTTTGTGTCTGTGATCTTTGCATATGGGTACTATTCGATTTTAAGACTTTCTCCGTTCTTTCATATTATTGGAGATAAAAATGCTGTCTTTGTCTATCCTATTGCTGAGTGGCTAGAGCATCCCACCCGTTTTGTGATGGGAAATTTGAGCGGAATGGGGGACTGGGCTTTTGGATACTTATCACTTCCAATTATTGTATTTGCCCTTTTATCATTTTTTATTGACAGGAAGAAGTATATTGGTGAGAAAATACTTCTCTTCCTTTGGTTTTTCTTTCCGTTCTTGGGTCTTGCAACATTTGGAAAAGTATTATATCCAAGATTTATTTTCTTCATGCTTTTGCCGATTATAATCCTTGCTTCGTACGGTCTTTATTTGACGCTTCTTCGTTTCCAAAAATCATGGATGAGGATGTTGATTATTTTTATTGCTATAGCCGTTTTTGTGAGAGCTGATTTTTATATTCTCACAAATTTTGCAACGGCACCGATTCCAAAAGCTGATTTATATCAATATATTAATGGTTGGCCTGCTGGCGGTGGTGTTAATGAGATTATTAGAATTCTTTCTGATGAAGCAAAAAAGGGCAAGATATATGTGGCGACTGAAGGGACTTTTGGATCTCTTCCAACATATGCTGTTGAAATTTATCTGTGGGATAACAATAACGTAGAAAAAGAAGGAATATACCCCCTGCCCAAAACCTTGCCTAATAATCTTTTCAAAAAAGCTATGGAAATGCCTACATATTTTATACTCAACGAATCCTACTCTCCTCCCGCATTATGGCCACTTGAGGAGATTGGAGTTTTTCAAAAAGGAGTCGGTGATCACTACATGAGACTTTATAAGGTTTCACCTAGAAATGAAACATAAATCTATTGCTAGGCAAATTATTATTCATCCGCTTTTCTGGATAATTCTTGTGTCAATTATTCCCACTTTGCCTTTCTTTTTAACTACCTCATTAATTCACACTCATGACGGACTCGTTCATCTTCCGCGACTTGCAGAATTCTACAAAGCATTGTCTGATGGACAATTTCCCGTGCGTTGGGCTGGAGATCTAAATTATCATTATGGACTTCCACTGTTTAACTTTATTTATCATCTCCCATACTATGTGGGATCGCTCTTCCTATTTTTGGGAGCAGGACTTGTTGTTGCATTTAAGTTATCTCTGGCTTTGAGCTTTATACTTTCCGGGATTTTTATGTACATGTTTGCAAAAATTTTTTTTGATGACACTGACAAAGCACTTCTTGTAACGATTCTTTACCAATTTGCACCATTTAGAATTGTTGAACTGTTAGTAAGAGGTAGTTATGGAGAAGTGTACACATATGCATTTTTGCCGCTTGTTCTTTATGGAATATTTCTCACTATTAAAAAACCGTCGGCGTTTTCAATTGGAATCATTTCACTTGCCTCGGCATTGTTAATTGTTTCCCATAATTCGGTGAGTCTTTTATTTTTTGGGGTATCAGCCTTTTTTGCACTTACATTTGCAAGAACCTTCAAAAAAATAGTTTTATGCGCTTTGGGAATGGTTCTTGGGCTTATAACCTCTGCCTATTATTGGGTACCAGCACTTCTTGAGCACAAGTATACCTATGGAGATCTATATATGCAGGATTTATATAAAAGCCACTTTGCCCCTTTTCAAGACTTTTTTATCCCAAATTTATTTAATTCACAAGTTCTTAACATCGGAGCAGTGAATATACACATCGGAATCTTTCATACAATTGCTATTATTCTAGCTGCAGGAAGTGTTATTCAATACAGGTTTTCGAATAAGCAGGACAAAAGAATATATCTCTTTTCATTTGTTATTCTTGTCGTTTCATTTTTCTTTATGACAGAAATATCAAGACCGATTTGGGATAGTGGATTCAATCTCATTCGTCAATTCCAATTTCCCTGGCGCTTTCTATCCCTTGTTGTTTTTGCATCTTCATTGCTCGGATTTACGTTCTTTCAAATCCCAGCCTTTCGCCAAAAGGCAACACTTATTGGTCTTATTTTCTTTGTTGTCTTTTCAGTGTCTTTTTATTTTAAAGCACAAGAGGGATACGATAGAGTCAAAGAATCTACATATTGGGATTTTGCACTCAATACTACATATTATGGTGAAACAGATATTATTTGGTCTGACGGGCTCCAAAAAAAATATCCTAAAAATCCAGTAGACTTCATTGCTGGGGACGGGAAGATACAAGACTATGTAAGAAAATCAAATACTAGGGAATACACAGTTTTGGCAAATTCAGACGCTACGATTGTGGACCATACACATTATTTTCCTGGATGGCGGGTATTCGTAGATGGTACAAAAACTCAAATTGAATTCCAAGACCAGAATTATAGGGGGCAATTAACATTTAAAGTTCCGAAAGGCTCACATTCTGTAATGGCTGTGTTTCAGGAAAGTAAGACCCGTCTTTTGTCTGATGTGCTATCTCTTGTTGGGCTTTTCATAACAATGATATTATTCTTAACACTTCCCATAAAGCACTTTAATGAAAAAAAATAGTTTATTGTTTGTACTGGCTTTTTTCGCAGTCGCCGGGTTGATATTGTTTAAAGACTTTTTCCTAAAGGGACACTTGCCATTGCCTTTTGATCTGCTTGTTTCGGAATACCCTCCATATAAATATGAGTCATATTTAGGATATAACCCCGGTTCATACCCAAACAAGGCTCAATATTTTGATGTAATTCGCCAGATGTATCCGTGGAAAAGTTTTGTTATTGAGAGTTTGAAAGATTTTAATATTCCATTTTGGAATCCCTATAATTTTTCAGGAACACCCATGATGGCAAACAATCAATCAGCTGTTTTTTATCCCGCCAATTTATTATTTTTAGTTTTGCCTAGGGATATTGCATGGGTATTCTATCTTTTTCTCCAGCCGGTTTTGGCTGCTTTTTTTACTTATATTTTTGCAAAGTCTATAAAATTATCCATCCTGGCTTCACTTTTTTCAGGGACTGCATTTGGCTTCGGATTATTTATGGCTAGTTTTTTTGAGTACGGAATTGTTGGGCATACCATTTTATGGCTTCCGTTATTGTTATTCGGAGCAGAAAAGATGTCTGGTAAAAAACCACTAACAGGATTTCTTATTATTGTTCTGGGTGTCACTTGTTCTTTTCTTGCAGGCCATTTACAGCTGTTTTTCCTGAGCTTTGGATTATTTTGGGGATATGTTTTTCTAAAGGCAGCATTGTCTAGGGGGGATAAAATTGTTCTGTCTCCAATATTTGTATCAATTTTAGCAATTGGGCTCTGGTCATTTTTGCTTTCGCAAATTTTTGAATTGATACATTACTCTGCAAGAGTCTCTCATACACATTCCGATCTAATGCGTTTTTTAATTCAACCAAAAGAATTTGTTTTATTCTTCAGTCCTGATTTTTTTGGTAATCCTGTGACTAGAAATTATATGCTTCCTGATTCTTATCCGGGGAATGCTGTATATATTGGGTTAGTTGGGATATTTTTTACAGTTATTGCATTATTAAATTGGAAAAAAAATGTGCAAATTAAAATATTTTCTATTCTTCTTTTACTGTGTCTTTTGATTACAACGAAAAATCCAATAAGTTTTATGTTTTATAAAATTCCACTTTCTTTCATAACCTCCTCATCACCGAGTAATGCGCTTTTTCTCGTAAGTTTTTTAGGAGCAATACTTTCTGGTTTTGGAATAGATCATTTTTTAACAAAAAAAATAAGAATTACAGAAATTATTATTTTTACAGCAGTTCTAATCCTTTCAGTTATTTTGGCATTGTTTTTTCACGATGAATTTATCAAGAAAAGCCTGATATATACACTGGGGCTTTTTGCAGTGGTTTTGTCAATTACTATATTTTCTTGGATAAAGCCTGGTTATAAAAAAGTTGCGTGCTGGTTTTTATTAATTATTCTTTTTGCGGATCTTTTTTATTATTTCAATAAATTCAATCCTTTTAGTCCAAAGGAATTTGCTTTCCCGCAAACTGAAGTTATTAGTTTTTTGCAGAAAAATGCAGGTATTAATAGGGTATGGGGTTATGGATTTGCTTCCTTGGATTCAAATATTGAAACGCTGAATAAAATTTACTCAACAAATGGATACGATCCACTCTATCCAAAATGGTATGGGGAGTTCATTAACTCATCTAAAGACGGAAAAATTACAAGTACGTTTAATGAAACAACAAGGTCAAACGCATTTTTAACACCTGGATTTGGTGATGGAAACATGATGCAAAATACGAATCGCCTGAGAGTAATGGATTCACTGGGAGTAAAATACATTCTTGATCGAGCAGAAAATGGATCAACTGAGAAAACATTCCCAGTTACTAGATTCAAAAAAGTTTTTGGAAAAAATGGGTGGTTTATATACGAAAACTTATTGGCTGCTCCAAGGGTTTTCTATACGTCAAGTCTTGTAAATGTTAAAGACAAAAAACAATTCGAAAAAGTATTTTTTTCAGATTCGTTCGATCCATCAAAAAGTGCTGTTATTATGGGTGAAAATGCAATTCCAGGAAAGGAAAATAGAGCAAAAGTTCAAATTAAAAATCTCGTTTACAAGCCAAATTCCATCGAGTTTGATCTTTCACCTGCAGAGGAAGGTTTTGTCATAATATCAGACACATGGTATCCAAGATGGGAAGTAAAAAACCCACGAGGTGTTAAAATTCTTAAAGTAAATCATGCTTTTCGGGCTATTCCTATCGATAAAAACACACAACGCGTACAATTAGAATATAATGGAGGAATACGAGTGGGGAACATGTATGATCTTCTGGCTGTTTCTCTTTCCTTTATGTCACTCGTTCTTTTAACTGGTTATGGTTACAGAATTTATAAAAAGAAATAAGGTATTTATTATCTATGCTGCAATTTTTGCTCTAGCAATTTACCTGCGTCTTTTTCAGTTTGGAGAGGTGCCGAATGGTCTCTATCAGGATGAGACTGCAATAGGCTTTAATGCCTATTCAATTCTTGAAACAGGAAAAGATGAATATGGCAAAGATTTTCCGTTATACTTCAAGTCTTTTGGAGATTATAAATTACCAGTCTATATATATCTTACTGTTATCCCAGTTAAGATTTTCGGTTTGACTGACTTTGCTCCAAGAGTAGCTTCGGTATTTTTTAGTATATTAACGGTTGGACTGTTTTATTTTTTTGTTAAAAGGATTTCAAAAAATACAGCACTTGCACTAGTTTCAATGCTGCTCTTGGCGATTAATCCTTGGCATCTTCATTATGGAAGAGCCACTTTTGAAGTAAGCGTAGCTTTGTTTTTCTTTTTGTCAGGATCATTTTTACTGCTTGAGAAAAAAAAGAACATTTTCATCTCAGTACTTGGGGTGGGGTGTTTTGTTGTCGCTCTTTACACTTATAATTTGACACGTCTTCTGTCTCCTGCGCTTTTGTTTCTCGTTTTCTCTTTTAACATTAAAGAGTGGAAAAAAGTTACGCTGGTGCATAAGCTTGTAG
>Ga0154020_10005251_pt1 | contig 15329 bp, 13 predicted proteins | sample Klosneuvirus_201_FD_109709 | JGI IMG/M metagenome (GOLD analysis project Ga0154020, IMG submission 109709) | Active sludge microbial communities from wastewater, Klosterneuburg, Austria - Klosneuvirus_20160825_MG | ecosystem: Engineered > WWTP > Aerobic digester > Activated sludge | place...
ACCAGCGCGCCTCGTTGCCTGCGGACAGCAAGTCGGAGTTCCAGAACTTCCAAACCGCGAGCACCAGGGAAGTGCTGGGCTGGTTACGTCGAGAATCCGTGCAGATCGCTGAGGCAAGCAGGGGGCGCATTTCGACACTGCCCCCGTTTGGAGTTCCGCCTTTAGGCGGTTCGGGCGCGGCAGAGGGACCGCCTAAAGGCGGAACTCCGAGCGGAGCCTCCGGCTTGAACAACTTCACCAGCTCATCCCGCACCCGCTCGGCGCTGATGGTTTTGATCTGCGGCGCGAGCGCACGAATCGCCGCGAATGTCGCCGGTTCAATCTCGAATCCGAGCTGCGCCGCGAACCGCACGGCGCGCAGCAACCGCAAATGATCCTCCGCGAACCGCTCCTCCGGCTTGCCAATGGTGCGGATGAGCCGCGCTTTCAAATCCGCCTCGCCGCCAACCCAGTCGCGCAATGTTCGTTTCACCGGATCGTAGAACAGTCCGTTGATGGTGAAATCTCGCCGCGTGGCATCCGCTTGAGGATCACCGAAGGAAACTTGGGACGGATGCCGACCATCCTGATAATCCGATTCTGCGCGAAACGTCGCGACCTGAAATTGTTCGCCGCCTTCGACCACCACCATCACGCCGAACTTCCGCCCCACTGCGATGGTCTTGGTGAAAAGCCGCTCAATCTCATCTGGCACGGCGTTGGTGGCGATGTCGTAATCTCCCGGTTCACGGCCGAGCAGGAAATCACGCACACAACCGCCAACCCAGAAGGCATCAAAGCCCGCGTCCTGCAACCGCTGCACGATGGCGGCGGCGCGTTCGCGGTTCGTTGGAGGCGTTGACCCAGTCACGCCGCCCAGCCTAGCGCACAATAATCGCGGCGTCGCGGTCAGAATGCGCCGCCTCGCCCTTGAAGCGCGTGAGCTTCAGACCGGTCACATTCTCGGCTTCGAGGGCGTGCGTGAAGTAATCAGGCAGATTGCCGCCCCAGCTCACGCGGCAATCGCGGAGCGTCACATCCACCGCGTTGTGCAAGGCGAAGCCAGGGTTGTTGTGAATCAGGATGGTTTCGTAAACTTTGGTCGGGCGGTTGTCGAAGAGGCCACCCTTGTATTTCGTCCAGCGGTTGAACTTCACGGCAACATTTTCAAAGCGGATATTCTCGATGTGACCGGGCTCGGCGCCATAGACGCGGATGCTGTTCTCGGCGAGGCCGGTCACGTTCTGCACGAGCACGTTCTGGATTTTGCCGAGCGGGATGGAATTCGTGCGCTGGATGGCGGTGAAGGAGATCGCCTCGCCGCGGCCCCACCACGGATCGGAGTGATAGCGCGAGGTGAACTTGATGTCGCGGAAAACGATGTTCGACACGCTGCCTTCGTCGCGCAGTTGAATGGTCAGCCCGCGACAACTGCTCTTGATTTCACATCGCTCGAAGATGATGTCACGGATGTCGCTCGTCGTCTCGGTGCCGAGCTTCAGGCCGGAGTCCTGCGTTTCCATCACGCAATCCTGCACACGGATGTTCGCAGACGGGCCATAATCCTTCGTCTGCCGCGTATTCTTGATCACGATGGCGTCGTCTCCGCAGACGATGTCGCAGTTCTTGATGAGCACGTCCGTGCAATGGTCGGGGTCAATGCCGTCGCAGTTCGGCACGTCGAGGTGGTTGCGGACCTTGATGCCGTCCACGAGCACCTTGTGACAGCCGAGCATGTGCAGGCCCCACTCGGGCGCGTCGCCAAAGGTAATGTCGCGAACGACCAGATTCGTGCAGCCGGTGAGGATGAACATCTTCGGGCGCCATTCCTTGAACAACCACCACTCGTCCTTGGCGTCGTAGCCGGTCATGAACGAAAGCGCGCGCCCCATGAACTTGCCCTTGCCGCTGATGGTGAGGTTCTCGGCGTTCAATGCCGTAAGCACGCCGCCGTCGCTGGCGTAATCCGCGCGGTTCGTGCTGATGACAAGTTCCGCACCGCCTTGGATGTGGAAATCAATGTTGGCGCGCAACTCCAGTGTGCTGGTGAGGAAGGTGCGACCCTTGGGAATCAGGACACGAGCGCCGCCACCGACAGCATGTGCGGCATCGATGGCTTTCTGGATCGCGGCGGTGTCGAGCGTGGTGGCGTCACCGCGGGCGCCGTAATCGAGGATGTTGAAGACTTTGTCAGCGGCAGAACTGCTGAGGACCAGCGTCAGACTGAGGCCAAGGGCAACAAGAGCGACGGGGAGCTGTGGTGATTTCATAGGTTCTAGTTTTGACGAGGTGAAACTACAGATGGGCATGGCGTGGCAGGGCCGCAACCAAGGAGCGCGGACCGCCGAGTCCGCGAGTTCCGGTTTCGCAGCATGTTCTCGCGGACTCGGCGGTCCGCGCTCCTGCCGAATTTGTGTTCATCCGTGGTTGATAAAGCTATTTCACCGCCACATCCCAGACTTTGACGTGGCGGGATTTGCCGGCGGGACCTTCGATCCAGAGCGTGACGACGTATTTGCCGGCTTCCTTGTAGGTATGCTGCGGGTTTTGGTCGGTCGAAGTTTTGCCATCGCCGAAATCCCACTTCCACGACGTGATTTTGCCTTCGGACAAATCCTTGAACGCGACGAGCCGGCGGTCCATGTCCACGACTTGGAAGGACCATTGGGCGTCGATGGGTTTGCGGAACTGCGGTTCGAGCGGCATGAGTTTGAAGGCGCACAGTTCGCTGGCCTGACCATACATCGTGTGCTTGGGGCTGAGATTCCAGAAACCGTTGTTTTTGCCGCCGGAGTTGACGTCGTCGTAGTCAATCACGGCCCACGCGAGGCCGATGAGTTTGTTCTCCTTGAGCACGGATTCGACGGCGCGTTGCGGGCCTTCGGCACCCGCGTAGTCGAAGGGTGTAATCCAGAATTCCAGCGTGAGCTTGCCGCGTTCGCCGGGTTTGAGACTGTGCTGATACGCGGCGTTGGCGTAGGGCAGCTCCTTGATCCACTGCGCCGGGCCCCAGGCCATGCACCAGTCCTTGCCCTCGGCGGGCGTGAAGATGTGGTAGTTCTGCGCGTGCGCGCCGTGAAAGCTGAAGTAAGCCTCATTGGTGCCGATGAGGCTGAGCGCCGGGTGCCACTTCTCGATAAGTGGGCCACCGGAGAGGTCGCCATCCACGACGACTTCGAACGTGTCGTTGTGCAAACCTGGCAGCGAGAAGTCCCAGTAATCATCGTCGGCTTCGTAGAGGAAGTAGAGGCGGTTCAACCCTTTCACCCAGCCGACGCGCACGCGGATGTCGAGCGTGTTGGTGCTCGGCGTGGGGAACTTGCCGTTGTCATCCACGAGTTGGTCGGTGCCGATGACGTAGTTCGCGGGAACGATGGACCAGTCGTTGGTCTGGCCGTCGATGGTTGGGATCTTGTCGGCAGGGAACTGGAAGATGGGGAAAGTGATGTTGGTGCGTTCGAGGCCAAACGCGGGAAGTCCGAGACCCGGCAGCAGAAACAGAGAGAGCAACAAGCCCGCAAAGCGCGAATGCCGGTTGGGTAATTGGCTCATAGGATGGCCGGACGTTAATGCTAGTAGGGCGGCGGTTGCCAGTCGCCAATTCAGGGGACTGCGGGTCGGTTGCGACTACTCCGGTCCCCAGAGATTCTTCACGTGCGCCACGCCAGACTTTAGTTCTTCGACCGTGAGCTTTGGGCTGAACTCGAACACCTTGATGTGCTCCGGTTTCACGAACGGCTTGAGCGCGGCGAAGTTGATGCAGCCCGTGCCGGGCGCGCAGTGGTCGCGACCGGGCGGCTGCACGTCGTGGATGTGGAACCCGCCGAGGCGCGCTTGCAGCGACTCCAGTTGCATGACGTGGCCGATGAAGCCGAGGTTCTCCTTGATCTGTGCGTGGCCAGTGTCGTGCCAGTAGGTCACGGCAAGGCTCGGGAACTGGCGGAAGAACGCCGGGTAATCGCTATCGATCGGAATTTCTTCCAGCGCCTGACGGTTTTCGATGCCAAGGCGCAGGCCGCGCTTCTCAGCTTCGGCGGCAAGCTGCTTGAGGAATTCATAGGCGCGCTCGACGAACGGACCTTTCTTCGCTTCCCGCTTCTCGTCCACCTCCGCACAGAGCATCTGGTATTTGGGCGTGTCGTTCTGGCCGTCGGCAACCATGCTCAGGAGCTTCTCGTTGTAATCCTTCATCTCGATGCAGCCCATGTGCAGCACGATAAGCGGCGCCTTGACGCGCTCGGCAAATTCCAGCGTCTTGAGCGTATAACGCATCGCGAGTTCGCGCTCGCGGTCCTTCTCGGCGGAGAACTTGTAGAGATTGGGCGCGGAACCGTTCACGCCCATCGGCAGCGGACAGAAGTTGTGCAGCGTGGAAATCTTGATCTCGCCTGCGCCGACGGCTTCGAGGATGCCCGGCACAAGGCTGATGCGCGTGCCATGGCTGAGTTCGGCGTATTCGAAGCCGAGGTCGCGGATTTCGCGAAGCATGGCGCGGCCATCCGTGTGGCGATGCGAATTCCAGCAACTCGAAAGCGAATACATGTTCCGCCACGAGATACACGAAAGGGGCGCGGGTTGAAAGTTGAAGGTTACAAGTTGCAGGTTTGTCAGGGCAGCACGACTTGCAACTTTCAACCTGTAACCTGCAACAATCCGCTCGGCCCCCGCCAATGAAAAAACCGGCCACCGTCAAAGACGGCGGCCGGTCATAAAACCAATCCATTGACTAGTCGGCGTAACGACGCGCGAGCATGGCGGAGAAGCGGGAAACTTTCTCCTTACGACGGCGCACTTCGCTCGGCTTCTCGTAATGCCGATGGGCACGGACGGAACGCAAGGTGCCTTCGCGATCCAGCCGTTTCTTCAGCCGGCGCAGCGCCTTGTCGATCGGTTCGCCCTTTTTGAGTTTAATCTCAGTCAATTGATGTCACTTCCCTTCCAAACGACCTACGGAACGCATGGTTGTATGCGCCCTCTCCGGTCAGGGGCGTGGAGTGTATGATGGAAAGGCATCTTGTCAACGCGGCAGCCGGGATTGTGAATAACCCGGCTGGCCGGGGGCGTTCTGGCTCAATTTGTCCCCAAGACAACCCAAATCCGCCGAATTCCGGGCTTGCAATGAAGCCTGTTTCACCTAGCTTCCGCGCTCCCCACTGGGGAAAGCACAGAACATTTAACGAATCCAGATATGGCAGTAAACGCAAGCGAACTACGCCGCGGCATGGCGGTGGACCAGAATGGTGAAATTTCCGTCGTGCTCGACGTGCAGCACCGCACCCCGGGCAACCTCCGCGCCTTCGTGCAGGTCTCCCTCCGCAGTGTCCGCACCGGCAAATCCTCCGACCTCCGCTTCAGCTCCCAGCAGAAGATCGAAGTGGTGCCAATGGTGACCACCAAGATGGAATACAGCTACAAGGACGGCCAGGACTACGTTTTCACCAACCCGGAGACCTACGAAACCGTCACGCTGCCGCCAGAACTGGTGGGCGACGCGAAGAACTACCTCGTCGAGAACGCAGGCGTGGTCATCACGTTCATCGAAGACAAAGCCGTCAGCGTCGAAGTGCCTGCCAGCGTGATCCTGACCGTGACCGATTCCCCCGAAGGCATCCGTGGCGACTCCGCGAACAACGTGCAGAAGGCTGCGACGCTCGAAACGGGCATCAGCGTGCAGGTGCCGCTGTTCATCAAGACGGGCGAGAAGATCAAGATCGACACCCGCACCGGCAAATACATGGAACGCGCCTGAGCGTTGGTTCCGATAAATTTCAAAGCCCGCCACCCGGCGGGCTTTTTTGTTGGAACGCAGAATTAATTCCGCAGTTGGATTGACGAGTTCGGAAAGTGGCGGAATGAATTTCACCGCACCACGCGAACGAAACCTAGCGCCCCGCTGGAGCGTTGGTCGCCGGAGGCCGATAATCGAAGCGTTCGATACTCTTCACGCGCCGCACCTCGGCGCTGACCCAAAGAAACGCCAGCACCGCCGCGAGCACGACGCCAACGAGTGCAAACCACGGCCAGATGCGGCGGGTGGTGGCGTTGGTGTTGGATTCAGGCTCGTTGCTCACGTGGCGGACATTATCTCACTCACAAACCTCCAACACACAACTCGAAAAATCTCGCCGCCCCGCTTTGCGCCTCGCATCTTGCGCGCGTGCATCTGGCTCATTTGCGACTGCGGGACTTCCGCAACTACGCGCGCCTGGATGTTGATTTTGCCCCGGGCTTCCACCTGCTGCTTGGCGACAACGCGCAGGGCAAAACCAACATCCTCGAAGCCATTTACCTCATGGCCACGCTGCGTTCGTTCCGCGGCGTCGGCAGCGCGCAATTGATCCGGCAGGGCGCGAAAGGTTATTTCGTCGGTGGCACCGTCGTGGCGCAGGGACAGAACGAGATCAAAATGTATTGGTCCGCCGCCGAGCGCAGTCTCAGCCTCAACGGTCAGTCCGTGAAGAAGATCGCGGACTACCTCGGGGCCTTGCGGACGGTGGTGTTCTGCACGGAGGATCTACAGCTCGTCAAAGGCACGGGGCGCGTGCGCCGGCGCTTCCTCGACCTGCTGCTTTCGCAAACGCAACCGGGCTACCTAACGTTGCTCCAGCGCTACGCCCAGTCGCTGCGCTCGCGCAATGCCTTGCTCAAGCAGCGCGTGGTGGATGAGGCCGCGCTGGAGAGTTTCTCCCGCGAACTCATCGCCGTCGGCAACGAGATCACCCGCCAGCGCCGTGAAATCATCCCGCGCATCTCGCCGCTCGCCCGGCTCGCGTATCGTCGCATCTCGAACGACGCCGAGGAACTGCGCATCGAGTATCTGCCCAGCGTGAAGAAAGATTTCGCCGTCGAACTTGCCGCCAGTCGCGCCCGCGAACGCAGCTACCGCGCCACGCTCGTTGGCCCGCATCGCGACGATGTGCAACTCGAACTGAACGTGCGCGCCGCCGCGCAGTTTGGCAGCGAGGGGCAGAAGCGTTCCATCGCCATCGCGCTCAAGATGGCGCAGGCCGAATATCTCACCGGCCTGCACGGCGCCGCGCCCATCCTGCTCATTGACGACGTGATGGGCGAACTCGACGCGAAACGTCGCAGCGGTTTCCTGCCATTGCTGGAGCAGGCGCACCGCTCGCGCGGACAGGTATTCATGACCTGCACGGAGGAAAACTGGCCGCGTGAATTGGGATTGGAGTTGCAGCGATGGCGGGTTACGAGCGGGGCAATAGCGAAAGCGTAGGTGCTATTTCGACTTCGCTGGCTCCCCCAGCAAAAACTCCAGCGGGACATGCACGCGCTTGCGCCAAGCTCGTTCAGAATGTTCGTCGCCCTGGAATTTTCGCGTCACCCAGTTCACGCCGCCGCGATAGCCGCGTTTCTCCATCGCGGCGTCCATTTGCAACTGATACGGCTCGTAGTTCTTGTCGAGCGTCTCAGTGCCAAAGTCGAAGTAGATCTTGTGCGTGGCCGGATCGGGCAGCTTGTCTTTGAAGTATTCGACGAGGATTCCGTCTGCGAGCGGTAGATGGGTGGAAACGCACGCCGCGCCACCAAACGTGGCCGGATACTCACTGATGGCGTAGAGCGAAATCATCGCCCCCGCCGAGGAACCGATGATGAACGTGTCGTCGCGACCCGGGCGGGTCCGATATTCCTTGTCGATGAACGGCTTCAACTCCGTCACGAGAAATTTCAGATACGCGTCGGAAAGCCGCCAGTCCTCCTTGTCGAGATTCGCGTCGAGGTCGCCGGTCGTTTCGCGCACGGCCCGTTCGTGCGGTGTTCCGACCGCCGAGAGCAGGGCTCTCGCCGGGACGTATTCTTGAGCGCGCTTGGGCGTGTTCCAGACGGCAACCACGATGGCCTCGCGCACTTTCCGCTCCGCGATCAATCGCGTCATGGTTTCATCCAATGCCCAATCAACGCCAAGGAAAGACTCCTTCGGGTCGAATTGATTTTGCCCGTCGTTAGCGTAGAGGACCGGATACTTCCGACGCGGCTGGCTCGCATACGATGGCGGCAGCCAGACATGGACATTCCGCGCGACAACAAACTTGGAAGTGAACCCGTCGTGCTTGCGGATCGTGCCGGTGATGCCCAAGGTCGGGTCTGACGGAACTGCGGCCTGCGCTTCTGCCGGGCTGTTCGTCACAGCGGAACCTTTCTTGGCGTCAGCGTCAGAAGTTGTTGAACACGCAGTCAAGGTGGCAAGAAATCCGGCGATGAGGGCGCAAAGGGGCAGGTAAATTCTCATGTGCTCACATTGAGTGAAGTGCAAAGCCACGCCCGGTGAAAGATGAATCTCAAGCCCGTCGTCGCATGTTAAGCCCCGGAGCGCCGGTCTCCCGACCCGGCCAGTTCATAAAAACCGCAGCGCACACGCCGGGTCGGGAGGCCGGCGCTCCTTGTTTTCCGGCTTTCCTGAGTTCCAAATTCCCCACATTGTTTCGCCCATGCGAATTTTGTCAGGCATCCAGCCCTCGGGCGCGCTGCATCTCGGGAATTATTACGGCATGATGAAGCCGGCCATCGAGTTGCAGGAAAAGGGCGAGGCGTTTTATTTCATCGCGGATTATCACTCGATGACGTCGCTGTTCGACGCGGCGGCGCGGCGGCAGAACTCGCTCGACGTGGCGCTCGACTTCCTCGCCTGCGGCCTCGACCCAAAGCGCGCCGTGTTCTTCAAACAATCCGACGTGCCGGAAGTGTGCGAACTCGCGTGGATTCTCTCGACGCTCACGCCGATGAGCCTGCTGGAGAAAGCGCATTCGTTCAAAGACAAGTCCGCCAAGGGTATTCCGGTCAATCACGCACTGTTTGCGTATCCGGTGCTGATGGCGGCGGATATTTTGATTTACGATTCCAACGTTGTTCCCGTCGGTCAGGACCAGAAGCAGCACGTCGAGATGACGCGCGACATCGCGATCAAGTTCAACGAGCAATATGGCGAGACGTTCGTCATCCCTGAGCCGCAGATCCGTGGCGACGTTGCCAAGGTGCCCGGCCTCGATGGCGAGAAGATGAGCAAGAGCTACGGCAACACCATCGAGATTTTCGGCGACGAAAAGGCGCTCCGGAAAAAAGTCATGGCCATCAAAATGGACAGCCGCACGCCCGCCGAGCCGAAGCCGGATGCGGATCAGAATCTCGCCATCCAGTTGCTCAAGGTGATCGATGCGGGCATCGGCAAGGAATACGAGGAGAAGCTCCGCGCCGGCGGCATGGGTTACGGCGATTTGAAGAAAAAGTTGTTTGAGGTGTATTGGGAGCAATTCGCCGCCGCCCGCGCGCGGCGTGCCGAACTCGCCGCCAATCTCGATGACGTGAACCAGGTGCTTCGCGATGGCGCCACACGTGCCCGCGCCTTGGCCCGAACGGTTCTGGATCGCGCGCGCAAGGCGAGCGGATTGGTGTAATGGCAGGACGCCTTACTATTCAGACAGGATGATTATTGGTTCGCTATCGATATACCACTTGTCGTTTACGTTCGTAAAAGTGAGCGCGTAACCACTCGTAGACTTGTCCGCACGATATAGGATACACTCGTTTTCTTTGAACCTAAAGTGCCGAGGCAGGTTTTGGAATTTTGTCTCAAGAATCCAAGCGAATATTGCAACAGTGTGTTCCCTGCTTCTTGTCGGCTGCCAAAGGCATGCGACAACACCGTTAGCATCATTCGCTTTTAAAGCTGAAAGGAACCCGTCATAAACAACGTTCACAGATTGCTTTTTAGCACCGGAAGTATTTTTGCACGAACTACAACACAAGAGTGCGAACACTGCGAGAATGACTGCTGTGATGGATGTCTTCATACCAAATGCTCTGATTTACTTCCGCCGCCGCTCCAGCAACCACTCGTATAGCTTCGGGTTGTTGTAGGTTTCTGTCCACGAGTTGTGCTGCGCATCGGGATAGACGGTGAGTTTTACTTCTTTGACGCCGAGCTTCTTGAGCTGGGTCACCATGCGCTCAGATTCGGTGAGCGGAACGACGTCATCTTTCGCGCCGTGGAACACCCAGATGGGCAGATTCTTCAACGTGTCGCCTTTGTCGCGCGTGCCAAGGATGACATCAATCATGTTGCCGCCGCCGCAAATCGGCACGAGCGCGGCGAAACGCTCCGGGCGCGCAAGGCCCAGCTTCCAAGTGCCATAGCCGCCCATGCTGATGCCGGTGAGATAAACCCGGTTCGTGTCCACGGCGTATTTCTGCCCAACGTGGTCCAGCAACTGGATCAGCGGCTCGTTCTCCCAAAGTTCCCCTTCGGGGCAGACCGGCGCGACGATGATGAACGGGAAGTTGGTCCCCTTTTTGACCAGGCTCATCGGGCCGTGAATCGCCGCGCGCTGGACATCCGCACCGCGTTCGCCGGCGCCGTGCAGGAAGAGCATCAACGGCCAGAGTTCGCCCTGCTTCGCGGAATATTCCTTCGGCAGGTGCAGCAGGTATTTCAGTTCGCCGCTGCGGTGGATGGTCCATTTGAAACTGTCGGCGGGCAGCGTGGAAGATTGAGCTTGGGTTTGCATGGTGAAACAGATTGAAGCCGTGAGAGCGGCCAGGGCTAGGGTCGTCGTTTTCATAGTAACAGTTTGCAAAGGAACGCGGAATTCATTCCGCCCGCCCCCATCTTCGGCTGGCGCGCTGCGGAATAAATTCCGCGTTCCGATGAAGCTACATCATCTTAAGCTTCGGCAGATCCTGCGAATCCACCAGGCCGACGGGCTGATGCTTCGCGTTCACCACGATCAAGTCGTCAATGTTGCGCTCGTTGAAAATTTTCAATGCCTCCACGGCGAGCGCAGTGTCGCAAATGGTGATGGGGTTCGGCGTCATTACGGACTTGATGGGGCGGCTGAGCAGCCCTTCATCGGTGGACATATGACGGCGGAAATCGCCGTCGGTGAAGACGCCCGTCAGTTTGCCACGCGCGTTGACGACCGCCAGGCTGCCGGACTTGGCGCGGGTCATGACGAAGAGCGCCTCTTTGACCGTCAGCGTCTCAACGGCGATGGCGTTGCGGTCGCCGCTGCGCATGATTTCGCCAACGCGCAGCAGCATGGCCCGCCCAATCGCACCAGACGGATGACGCTTGGCGAAGTCGCTTTGCTTGAAGCCGCGCGCCTGCAGCACGGCCATCGCGAGCGCATCGCCCATCACGAGCGTGGCAGTGGTGCTGGCAGTGGGCGCAAGGTTGAACGGACACGCCTCTTTCGGCACATGCACGTTCAATACCACATCACTGTGCTTGGCGAGCGAGGATTTCACACCGCCGGTGAGGGAAATAATTTTGACAGAGAAACGCTTGAGGGCCGGGAGCAGGTTTAGCAACTCCTCGGACTCACCGGAGTAACTCAGCGCAAGCACCACGTCGCCGTCGCTGATGATGCCGAGGTCGCCGTGCAATGCGTCCACGCTGTCGAGCACGACGCTGGTGGAGCCGGTGCTGGTGAGCGTGGCGGCGATTTTGCGCCCGACGGCGCCGGATTTGCCGATGCCGATGATGACGAGCTTGCCGCGGTTGCGCAGCGCGCCGACAATCAACTCAACGGCGTTTTCAAACTGCCCGTCGAGTTGCGCGCGGACCGCACGGACCGCAGCGAGTTCGATGTCGAAGACTTCACGGGCTTTGGCGACGTGACTCATGGGCGCAGAATACGGGCGGCGCAGATGATTTCAAACAGGATTCCAGATTTGGGAGCGTGAAACGTGACGCGTGAGCCGAGGCAACGATGCAATGAATTGGAGCGCCGAACTCCGATTCGGCGTGTCCGGGAAAAGCTCGTCAAACTTGCCGGACCGGAGCCCGGCGCTCCGGCGGTTGCATTCGCCCGGAAGCTGCTCCACATTTGTCGCCGCATGAAAAAATTACTACTCAGCCTATTGGTGCTGGGGTTCATCGCCCCGGCGTTCGCGTTGACGCAACAGGAGCTGGACAGCCAGGTCATGAAACTGACCGCCAAGTTTGAAGCGATGCAGCAGAAGCCGGGGAAAGGCATCCCGGCAGACACGCTGGCCAAGGCGAAGGGGATCATTCTTCTGGACCGCACGAAGGCGGGTTTCATCTTCGCCTACCAGGGCGGCAGCGGAGTGGTGATGGTGAAGGACGACTCCGGCAACTGGAGTCCGCCGGCATTTCTATCCGCCAACGAAGCGAGCCTGGGGTTGCAGATCGGCGGCGAGCAGAACTTCTTTGTCATCCTGCTGATGAACACGAATGCGACAGCGGCGCTGATGAATCCAACCATTGATTTCGGAGGCGAAGCACGCGGCACCGCGGGCGACAAGTCCAAGGGACGCGAGCGCGAGTTCACTTCCGAACAGGCCGTCATTGTTTACTCGGATCGTTCGGGATTGTTCGGCGCCGCTGCGATCAAGGGAGGCTCCATCGGGCCGGACGACAACGCCAATGTGACCTACTACAACCAGGCCGTGTCGCTGAAGGAAATCCTCTTCGACAAAAAAGTGACGGCAACCCAAACCGCAACCGCCCTGGCAACAAAGATCTCGGACCACGCAAAAGAGAAGCCTTGATTCTCAACGGGCAAGCCTCCCCGCTTGGACTGCGGACCGATTTACTCCGCGTTCGGATACGACCCGAGCACCTTCACGAAGCTGCAATGCTGCGTGAGCTGGTCGATGGCCTTGGCAACACGGGCGTCGGCCTGGTGTCCGTCGCAATCCACGAAGAAGTAATATTCCCACGCCTTCCGCTTGCTCGGGCGCGACTCGATCTTCGTCATGTTGATGCGGTAACGACGGAACGGCGCGAGCGAACGATGCAGCGCGCCCACGGCGTCCTTGATGCTGAACATGAGGCTGGTGCGGTCTTTGCCGGTCGCCGGCGGGCATTTGCGACCGAGCACTAGGAATCGCGTGGCATTGGCTGAATTGTCCTGGATATCCTTTTCCAGCAGGGTCAGGCCGTATTTCACCGCCGCCAATGCGCCGCCGATGGCTCCGGATTTCCTGTCCTTGGCGGCGAGTTCGGCGGAACGCGCATTGGACGAGGTCTCAATGATCTCCGCGTGCGGGAACTTCTTGCCAATCCAGCCGCGGCATTGCGCGAGCGACTGGGGATGAACGTATAGTTTTTGGATTGAGTCGCGGCTGACGCGGCTCATCAGGCATTGCTGGATGGGCAGAACGATCTGGGCGACAACCTTGAGTTCGCTGTCGGCGAACATGTCGAGCGTATGCGTGACGACGCCCTCGGTGGAATTCTCGACAGGCACCACGCCGTATTCGGCGCGCCCGCGGGACACATCGGAGAAGACATCCGCGATGGTTTTCTGCGAGGCGTAGTTCAGGCTCGAACCGAATTTCTTGATTGCCGCCTGATGGGTGAAGGTCGCTTCCGGCCCGAGATACGCGATGGTCATGCTCTTCTCGACGGAAAGCGCACTCGACATGATCTCGCGATAGATGGCGCGGATGGATTCGTCGGTGATGGGACCCTCATTGAGTTTGCACACACGGCTGAACACGGCGAGCTCGCGGTGCGGTGCATAGATTTCCTCGCCGTCCTTGCGCTTGAGATGGCCGATTTCAAGGACGTGTTTGGTGCGCTCATTGAGAAGCTCGACGATTTTGGCGTCCAGCGCGTCGATGGCCTTGCGATGTTCAGGAATATTCACACCGAAATGAGTTTAAGCGGGCGGCGGATTATCTGCCGAGGGCTCCGAAGGTTTGGCCGCGCCTTGGTCCAAAGTGAGTTGATCTGGCGGCAAAGTCGCAAGACCGGGTTCGGCGGCAGTCGCCAGCGGCGGCTTCTCCACGGGAATGCGGCGAAGCTCATCGGCGGCGGGCATCTCGTCCAGGCTGCGCAGGCCGAAGTATTCAAGGAACAGCGAGGTTGTGGCGTAAAGCGCCGGGCGACCGACGACTTCGGCACGACCGACTTGTTCGACGATGCCCCGTTCCAAAAGCGTTTGCATCACGCCATCCACGGCGACGCCGCGAACCTGTTCGATCTCGGAACGCGTGAGCGGCTGGCGGTAGGCGATGATGGCGAGCGTTTCCAGCGCGGGCTGCGAGAGACGCGGCGGGCGGGCCTTGTGGCCAACCAACGCTTTGAGCCACGGGGCGTATTCGGGCTGCGTGACGAACTGCCACGCACCGGCAACGCACGCAAGCCGGTAGCTGCGCGCCGCCTGTTCATGCTCGACGGCGAGCTGCTGCAACGCGGCCTCCAGCTCAGCTTCCTTCACCTTGCGCAGCGAGCGGACGAATTCGTCGCCCTCGGCGTGTTCGACGGCGCCGGCAAACACGTCGCGCAGTTCCCGCGTCGAGAGCGGTTTTTGCGCGGCGAAGAGCAGCGCCTCCAGAATGTATTTCAACTCCATCTTAAGCGGTTTCAGTGCTGGCCTGGTCCAGCGCCCACGCGCCAGATTCGGGACCAACGGGATTCAAGGTCGGCGCAGGCGGCGCTTGCGGGCCGCGGCCAAGTTCAATGTCGCCAAAATCTTCCGACTGCAACGCGACGAGAACTTTCATGCGGATCAGTTCGAGCATCGCGAGAAACGTGACCACAACCTCTGTGCGACTGGTGGCGTCGGCGAACATCTCGGAAAACTTCAGGCGCTCTGACTGTCCGATGCGCAGGCGAAGTAATTCGATCTTCTCGCTGACGGACCATTTGTCCTCGAAGATTTCGCGGAGGTCTTCTTTTTCGCTGAAGCGTTTGAGGATGTTGCTGACCGCGCTGACGAGATCGAAGATGGACGCCTCGGCCTTGTTCACCGTCTGGTCGCGCTCGAATTCCAGCTTCGGTGGCAGGCGAGGGAAAATTCCTTCCTGACGATGCTCCAGTTCTTGAAGCTTTGCGGCGGCGTCCTTGAACTTTTTGTATTCGACGAGCTGGCGGATGAGTTCCCAGCGCGGATCCTCACCATCGTCCTCGCCTTCGGTCTCGACCTGGAGATCCTTGGGCAGGAGTTCGCGGCTCTTGATATACATGAGCGTGGCGGCCATCACGAGGAATTCCCCGGCAATATCGAGATCCAGCAGCCGCATCGTGTCGATGTGCTCGATGAAGCGCGACGCAAGCTGGGTAAGGTTGACCTCGTAGATGTCAACCTCCTCCTTCTTAATGAGATAAAGAAGGAGGTCGAGCGGGCCTTCGAAGACCTCGAACTGGACTTTGTATTCGGACATTCTGGCCCGCAACTGGAGCGGGACGGCGGATGCTATGCCGGGACGGGCGGCGGATGCAACGCGGAAGGGCGCCCCCGGGGAAAAGTCCCCATTTCATGCGGTCGCCTATGGTTGACATCCCCAGCGGCGAACCTACCATGTTTATAGTTCGAGTGGCAGCACGTTTCTTCAGCGGGGTTCCCCACCCCCACCTCCTTGGCGTC
>Ga0154020_10005252_pt1 | contig 15329 bp, 10 predicted proteins | sample Klosneuvirus_201_FD_109709 | JGI IMG/M metagenome (GOLD analysis project Ga0154020, IMG submission 109709) | Active sludge microbial communities from wastewater, Klosterneuburg, Austria - Klosneuvirus_20160825_MG | ecosystem: Engineered > WWTP > Aerobic digester > Activated sludge | place...
TACCATTTGAAGGAGCCGCCGCTGGAACTCTACACGGGCTACTCCACGCCGTTCTCGCTCGAAGCAGAGCGCGGGTTGGAAACCCGGCTGCAAACTGCGATCGCACGAATTATCCCGTCAGGCAACGCGACGCTTGATGCCGAGGCGGCGCGCTTGCTGGCGGTCATCGAATCCTCCGACGCGACGGTGCCGTCGAAGCTGCTGTCGCAGATTCACGCGGGCACGTCGGCGACGACGGATTTCCATTACCTCATCGCGTTCTCGCGGCTGAAGACGGTGGCGGTGACGAATCACACGGCGGCGGTCGCCAGCGCGGTGTTGGGGCTCGATCGCAAGTTGTCTGGTCAACAACAGCGCACCAAGCAGACCTGGGACACACGCCTCGGCGAACTGGTCGCCGCGCTGTCGAAGAACGATCCGCGGCTCGGGGACGCGTTGCTGCGTCACGCGGACTTCGCGCGCCCGGCGCACCTGCATCTGGTGAATCTGCTCGGCGCGGAGCGACGGCTGGCGGCGGCTCGACTCTTCCTCACCGCAGTCCAGCGGAACGCGGCGTGCGTGTGGACGGAGCCGCTGGTGGACCTGTTGTCCGTGCTGCCGGACGGGGAGGTTCATCCGCTCTTCCGGCGGCAGTTGAACCAAGTCGCGCTGCGGGATCGCTTGCTCATCGAGCTGTCGAGCAAGCCGCTGTTGCCGGACCGCGAAGCCTTCGTCGCAGGCCTGGGCTCCGTGCGACCCGAGACGGTGCGCGCGTCGCTCACGGCGCTGCTGCAATTGCCGGCGGATTCGCTGAACACCAAGCATCATCTCGCGGCACTGCGGGCGTTGCGCGGTTTGTTGAAGGAGCCGAAGGAACAGTCCGCCCGCGCAAATGCGCTGGCGCTGCTGACGCGGTTGACGGGACAGAAGTTCGCCGTGCCGGAGCCCGCGGCCGATTTGGCGAAGGCCTACCGGCCCGTGTTCGACTGGTTCGCGGTGAAGTATCCCGCGGTGTCCGCGCAGCTCGATGCGGCGGATCAGGATTCACCGGCCCGCTGGGCGCAGCTCTACAAGAACACGCCCTGGACTCGCGGCAATGCCACGCGTGGCGAACAAATCTTTGCCGAGCGCGGCTGCGCGGTGTGTCACAGCGGGTCGAAGCTGGTTGGCCCGGACCTCGCCGGGGCGGCGCATCGGTTTTCGCCGGAGGATTTGTTCAACGCGATTGTCTTCCCGAGTCGCGACGTGGCGCCGGCGTATCGGATGACGACGTTTCAGTTGCAGAACGGCGAGGCGTATTCGGGCATTGTGGCGTTCGAGTCCGCCGATGGCGTGATGATTCACACCGGCATGGGCACGACCCTGCGCCTGAACGACGCGGACATCGCGAGCCGCCAGCCGAGCGCGTTATCCTTCATGCCCGCCGGATTGCTCGGCGGCGCAGGCCCGCAGGACTTGGCGGACTTGTATGCGTATCTGAAGACGCTTCAGGCCGGGCGATGAGTGGTAGGGCGGGTCGAACTCCGACAAGAAGAGCATTCAGATTTTCATCCCAAGTGCTGCGAGGCGCTTTCGTACCCCGCCAGAGAAGGCTCGCACTGGAGGGTCTTCATCCGCGTATTGTTCAAAGCTTATGCTCAGTGAGCGCTTGGTCTTCGTTCTGTGTACGTCGAATTTATTTAACGCCAATGTGCGAGTGTGTTTTCCATCCTGGCACCGGAAAGAGCAGTAGCGTTTTCCAACGGATGCCAAGACGCCGGGACCGCCTGAGTCGACAAGCGCGCAGAAACGTTCATAGGCATCACTCGGATAGTTGGTGCTGGAAGGCGTTGGCCACTCTGGGTAGACGCTGTAAAGGCCGCGAAAACCAAATTGTTTGAGGTCAATCTGCGATGGCTCGAATGCTACTTTCTCTTGGACTTCACCGTATGTCTCAAGGCTGCCGTCTTTCCCAATTCCCAGCTTGGCTAGGAAGTCAACCACGTTCGCAGTTCGAATGCGGTATGACATCAGGAGATCCTTTGTCGTTCCCCAGAACTCAGAGACTCGGTTTCCCCAGATAGGTGGCTCCAGTGGACCGTGCCAGGACTCATGGTCGGCCAACTTCTGCTCCTCATTGTTGAAATGAGGGTACGATTTGAGTGTCACGCACGCGTCATAATGGTCGCGCACAGGGACACTGCGGTCATCCTCAACTCTCTTCGGGAAGTGACGGCTTAGACGGACATTCCATTGCCCATGGTCGATGCAGATCCAGCCGAACGCGCCACCGTTGGAGAGATTTTGGAGGATTTCCTGTGGGTCCGTGCAGGCTTTGAAGACTTCATCATCCGCGAGGGAGAAAAACTCGCTCATGCGCTCGTCTCCGCTGGCGCAAACCGCAATCCCGTCCATGGCAGCCGCCACTTCGGCGTTCACGGCATCAAAGACGTTCTTAGCAGGAATCTCGGACGGAATTGTTGCGTGGTAGGTAGCCATGTTGGCGGCGAGATTGAAGTAGGATGGTGGAAGCTTTCCGCTAGTTCCCGTTCACGGAGTCGAATGTGATCTTCCGAAAGCGGTATGTCGAGCTGTGAACAGTGTTTCGCGCGACTACAACGGAGTCGCGCCGCCGGCGCTGCAGACCGGACGCGGTGCGGACCTTCACCTCTGTCGGGATGCCCCAAAGGGGCAACGGCATTCAGCCCAGCGGTTGCCGAGTCCGCGAGGCTACCCTGGGTAAGGCGTTCCAGAAGATCGCGCTACCCCAACGGGGTCGCGGCGGGTGACAGGGAAGGAGCGACACAACCCCGTTGGGGTAGTTGCAGATTCGTCGGCCTTGGACCCAGGGTAGCGCGCAACGCGCAACCGCTGGGCTGATTGCCTGAACGCCGTTGGCGTTCACTGCGAGTTGGTGGCCCACCGGGACACACGGCCGGGGTTCCGCCGCGCTGGTAGGGACGGCTTCCACGCCGTCCGTGATCCAACCTCGGCACGTACGGGGGGCAAGACAGCGGTTGTGGGAAGCCCGAGATCATCCGCACGCGAATTTCCCTCGCCCCGCAGCGCAGCGCGGGGAGAGGGATTAAGGGAGAGGGGCTGCCCGAAGAACAATGTCCAATGACCAATGTGCATTGGGTCACTGATCATTGGTCATTCTTCCGAGCGCCACCTCTCCCCGTGCCCTCTCCCCCATTTTGCCAATGGCGGAGAGGGAGTTTCATCGCGGGCTGGCGCGCAGGGTGATCAATGCGACGGCGGGGGATTTCAAACGCACTTCAATCGCGCCGATGGCGACGTTGGTGCCGCGCTCGATGGTTTCCAGATTCCGGTCGGCGTCGAGCACGCGGATTTCGTGGAGGGTCGGCTCGCGCCACGGGAGGTTCCGCAGTTCGATGCGATGGCGCGATTCGGTGTGGCCAGTGTTGCTCAGGAGAATGGTGGCGTGTCGGCGGTCGGGCGAAAGACCGGCGCAGAGCGTGAGTGAATCGGGGACGGTGCCGGTGGCTGCGACGCGCTGGGGGGCATCGAGCAGTTCGCGAAAGGCGCGCATCGCGTGGAAGGTTTTGAGGGGGACGCCGTTCTCGTTGAACAGCCCGAAGCCGCCGACTTCGCCGTGGAAGAAGTTGGCCATGTCGAGCGGGGCATCCTGCAAATTCAACAGCGCGGCGACGATAAAGGCTGCGCCGGGCGCACCGCCCATCGCGTCGTAGAACTTCTGGCGGGTCTCGGCGGTCGCGGATTTGGAGAGGCCGGCCCACGAGTTGTTCGGGAGATAGTTCCATTCGTTGAGATGGCTCTCGGTGCGCGCGAAGCCGTGGCGGTCGAGGAGCTGGCGGATGGCGCGGGCGCGCTCGGCGAGTTCCATCGGGCGGTCGGTGTAGCAGTGCCAGGAGAAGAAATCCAAGGGCACGCGGTCGCGGCGGCAGAGTTCGAGGAACTTCAGCACGAACTCGGAGGGGACGAACGCGCCGTTCTCGAATTTGCCGCAGTAACCGACGGCGGGTCCGCCGACCTTGAGCTGCGGGAACTGTTTTTTGATTTCGCGCGCGGCGGTGGCGTAGAGCTGGAGGAATTGCTCGTCGGTGCCGGTCCACATGGCGGGACGGTTCTCGGGCTCGTTCCAGATTTCCCAGTAGCGGATGTCGTGGCGGAATCCGTTCGCCCAGCCTTCGTTGTAGTGGCGGATGATGCCGAGGCAAATCTGCGTCCACTTCGCGAAGTCGCGCGGCGGATGCACGAAGCGCTTGGCCTTCGTGTGTTCGATGCTCTCGCCGAGGCGGAAGACGATCTGCGCGCCGCTCGCGCGGATGGCGGCGAGGTATTCGTCGGTGAGGGTGAAGTCGTAGCTCGCGGGCTGCGCGGGATCGGCGTCGAAGTTCGGGAAGACGGCGTGGATGTCCACCACGTCGGGGTTCGGCCAGTGGCAATCGTGCAGGCGCGTGAAGGGAATGCCGAGCGCGCGATGTTGCGCGGTGAGGTCGATTAATCCGCCGCCTACGAGCGGGCCTTTGTTGATGCCGTGGAGCGGGCGGAAGGTGCCGTTGGTCTTGGCGAAGTCGATTTCGAGCGTGGCAGAGGAAGCGGGGGCGGTGAGGCAGAACAGGGCGGCGATGAACGCAAAGCTGGCGAGTTGGGTCACGCGGCGCACGGCATCATCTCCATTGAGTAGGAGTCGAGGTGACGAGACTCATTATTCGACGACCCAAGCTCTTCGCATGGTAGGCATCAACCTCGTCTGTTCCATAAGAACTCGAATCGAGCATCATACAAATCACCGCCGCTGACAATTCGCGAACTCACTGCCTGTCGGGAGAGAGGCTCACCACAAACCGCGCATTTCGGATTCTGAAGCTGCATGATTGGTCGGGTGGTCGTCGGAGACGAGGCACGCAGCTCTGAAACCGTAACATCAATGTCACCGTGCGGATGCATGTATGTAACGCGCACCTCTTGATGTCTGCAATCTGATGAACTCGGCATAAACGGACTGACGCCTGATAGAGAGATCAGAGTCTCCTCACGTCGACTCCTACGGGTGGTTGATTACACCTTCGACACTTCCGGATGCACCCACGGCGTGCGGTAGGGGCGGCGCAGGAGTTTGTTCGCTTCCTTGTCGCCGCCGACCTGTCCCTTGGTGGCGTCCCACTTGAGCGAGCGGCCGAGTTGGGCGGAGATGTTCGCGAGGATGCACGCGATGCTGGAGATGCAGCCTTGCTCGATGTCCGCAACGGGCTTGCCACGCGAGGCGATATTCGTGAGCAGGTCCTGCATATGGACGCGAATGGCGGAGGCGACGTGGCGTTCGAGGTCCTTCTCGGTTTTGTCCTCGGGGAACTTCTCGTATTCGAAGAGCGCCTCGCCGCTGACGGTCGCTTCCTTCTTGCCGCGCGGGATGAACTCGAAGCCGTTCACGCTGGCCTTGAGTGTGCCTTTGTCACCGTAGATGAACGCGGCCCACGGATACTTCGGATCGGGCGCTTCGCCCCACGAACGATGCGTCCACACGACGGGCATACTGCCGAAATCGAACGTCGCCACCTGCGTGTCGCTGATGTTCGCGCGCGCGTTCTTGTCCATGAGAATGCCGCCGTTGGAGCTGATGGTGGTGGGCATGCCGAGGTCCAACATCCAGCGCACCATGTCGAGCATGTGAACGCACATGTCGCCGACGATGCCGTTGCCGTATTCCATGAAGGCGCGCCAGCCGCGCGGGTGAACGATCTTGTTGAAGGGCCGCATCGGCGCAGGGCCGGTCCACATGTCGTAGTCGAGATAATCGGGAGGGGCGATGTCCGGGGCAGTGGCGAGCGTGTCGCGGTTCCGCATGTGGTAGTAGCAGCAGATCTCCGCGTGGGCGATGCGACCAAGCAGACCTTCCTTGATGATCTTGTTGCGGGCATCGATGAGATGCGGCGTGCTGCGGCGTTGCGTGCCGATTTGCACGACGCGTTTGTACTTCCGCGCGGCGGCGAGCATGGCCTGGCATTCGACGACATCGACGCCGATCGGTTTCTGGCAGTAAACGTCCGCGCCGGCTTTGCAGGCTTCGATCATTTGCAGTGCGTGCCAATGGTCGGGCGTGGCGATGAGCACGATGTCGAGGTCCTTCTCCTTGAGCATCGCGCGGTAATCGGTGTAGGTGCGCGGCTTCTTCTTGGAGACTTGCCGGGTGGAAACGATCTCGGCGGCACCTTCCAACATCTTCTTGTCCACGTCGCATAGCGAGACGACTTCGACAGGCGCGACCTGGATGAGCCGGAGCAAATCACATTTGCCGTACCAGCCGGTGCCGATGAGGCCGACACGTTTCTTCATGTCGCCAAACTCGGCGGCGTAGTGTGGGAAAGCGGAGAGTGCGAGGGCAGCAGTGCCCGTGGTCTTGAGGAATTGGCGGCGGTTCATGCGGCGGTTGTAGCGGAGGGAGGATTCCGACACAAGCCGCGAGCGTGGCGGAGTTCAGAACCGCCAGTTGACGCCGCCGTGGATGCGGTAGTCGGGGACGTTCTGGTAGCCGTTGTTGGCGATGTGCAGGGGAATGTCGACGCCGGCATTGCCGCTGAAGCGTTCGCCCCACGTGAAGCTGAACTGCGGTCCGAGATACCACGCGGTCATGCCGGTGCGGTTCGATTTGCGACCGAGGATTTCATCGCGCGCCATGGTGTCGTAGACGGCGAGGGCCTGGAGATTGAGTGTGCCTTTCTCCTGAAGCAGCAGATACGCGCCCGGTCCCCCGGAGATCATGAGTTGATCGCCGAAGCGGAATTCGTAGTCGCCTTTCGTGCGCGCGTAGTACTGAAACTGGCTGTTGAAGAACCAGCGTTGCCAGCGGGTGTTCAAGGTGAGGCCGGCGATGCCATCGTAGGAGCCGGACCCGGCGGAGAGTTGGTGCTGATGAACGCTGGCGATGGAGTGACCGAGTGGATCGTGCGGTGTGTTCGGCGGAAGCAGGCTTTCGTAGATGCGCGTTTGCTCAAACTCCGCGCGGAGCCGGGCGGTGTTACCGGTGGGGAGCTTGGCGCCGCCGAGCAGGGTGAGGACGATGTCGTAGTCCATCTCGCGTTTCTCCCAAGCGGTCCACCGCGCGATGACGGAGATGTCGCCCAGTCCGGATTCGCGGCCGGTCTCGGTTTGGACAGTAGGCGGTCCGCCGGTGGAGTAGATCAGATCCGTTCGACGAAACGAGCGATGCACGAGCGGGATGTTGAGGCTGACGCCAAAGCGCTTGGAGAAATTGTAGGTCGGGACGAGATGAGTGATCGCGCTGTCGAGCTTGTCAGGATTGGCGGGGTGAACTTCATCGCCGTCGAGTTGCACCGTCCGAAAGGGGATGAACTGTTCGGAGATGGTGAAGAGGAATCCTGAGCTCGATTCGCCGCGGGTGCTGCTCGCGCTGTAAACGGCGCAGAGGTCGCAGGCCAGAGCGGCGGGTGCGGAGATGAGGAGGAAGAGAACAACTTTCAGCATGGGAAGATTTATGGTGTCACCCGCAGCCGGTAAAAGCGATGCCGGTTCGTGCGGGTGTCTGCGATGACGTAGTGATTGGGAAATGGCACCGCCGGGGCGATGAACAGGTTGCTCCACTCGGCGTTGGGGGAAGGCGTGACGATGCCATTCGTGGCGCGTGCCACCGCGTCGATGAACTGCAGTTCGTATTTCCGATTCGGTTCGGTGTCGAAGTGGACGGTCACCAGATCGGTGAACAGGAGTTCGATTCGATCGATTCGCGGCGGGGCGGATTGAGCGGCGATGACGGGCGTGGTTCCCAGCATTGCCATGGCAAGGCCGAGAGCGCATCCGGCAACGCGTTGAAATGGCAGCGAGAACAACATCATTTTCAAAAACCGCGAACGACTTTCCCTGCCGCAGACGGCTAGGGCGATTCTCGATGCTGCGCGGTGCCGGTGATCAGGGTCAACTGCGCTGCGTGCCGGGGCGCTACGGGTTTTCCCGCAACGGCGCTGCGACGGGTTGGGGATCGTTCCTTGACGCTGGGACCGATGGCCGGTCTGCTGGACGGCAAATCAATGATCCATTCCATGCGTTTCTGGCTTGCTCGAACTACGATTGGTTTCGCGTTGCTTGGCGCGCTGCTCGTCGCGTCATGTTCTGAAGAACGGAGTCGCTCGGAGCCGTCCGTAGTCGCGACTCAGAACTACGCCGTCAAGGGCGTGGTGCGGGAATTGAAACCGGATGGTCGCACTGTGGTGATTCGGCACGAGGAAATCCCGGGCTACATGGAGGCGATGACGATGCCGTTTCGCGTGCGCGACACGAATGAACTGCGCGGCATCACGTCCGGTGACGCCCTGAGCTTCCGCCTGAATGTCACGGACGACGCGAGCTGGATCGATCAGGTTAATCGCACCGGGAGTTCCGGTGTCATTGAAGCGCCCAAGCCAGCGGCGGCGCCGGCTGTCTCCACGAATCAACCGGGCACGTTCAGTTGGGAGAGCATTCCCGAGTTCGCGCTTACGAACGAGTTTGGGCAGCCGGTGCGGTTGCGCGATCTGAAGGGACGCGCCGTGGCGATGACGTTCTTCTTCACGCTTTGTCCGTTGCCGGAGTATTGCCCTCGTCTCTCGAAGAACTTCCAGGGCGCTCAAGCGAAGCTGAAGGCGATGTCCGGCGGTCCCACCAATTTTCTGCTGCTGTCTGTATCGTTCGATCCGCGCGACACGCCGCAGGTGTTGCGCGCCTACGGTCGTGCCTACGGCTACGATTCGAATCACTGGAGCTTCATCACCGGCAAGCCGGAGCATATCGAGGAACTGGCGAGCGGTTTCGGCGTGAACGCGAAGCTCGAAGGCGGTACCTACGATCACGGATTCAGCACGGCGATCTTTGACGCAGCGGGGAAGCTTCAAAACATGTGGCCGATCGGCGGTGACCTGACGGATCAAATCGTCAGCGACCTCGTGAAGGGCGCGGCGGCGAAGTGATTCGCTCGCGGGCGGAACGAATTCGCACCGGCGGTGTCTAAATTGGTCAGATGCGGTGGCAAGGCGGGCGCGAGGGCGTTTGGCGTTGCCAGATGCAGGGGCGGTTCGTATAACGCCAGCGTTTCAAGCAGCCAAGCGAATCATGGACAGCACCAAGCGCGGCCCGACGAGGATGAGGTGGAACTCAGCATTCCAGCAGCACCATCATCTCAAGCCATCTTCCGTTCACCTTCCCGCACCGTTGCCTCGGTGGATTCTATTCGCGCTGGTGGCGCTGCTGACGCTCTCCACAGGTCGCGCGGCAGTGCGGTTCGACATGTTCGTGGGCTACGACGGCATTGTGCCGGTCGGCAGCTGGTTTCCGATTGCCTTTGAAGTGCAGAACGACGGTCCGCCGTTCATGGCCACCGTCGAGATTTCACCGGGGCAATTCAACTCCGCGCAGAATCGCACGATGGTCGTGGAGCTGCCCACGGGCACGACCAAGCGCTTCCTTATTCCCACCTTCAATGCCGGCAGTTACTACCCGACCTGGAGTGCGCGACTGCTGGACGAGAAACGTCGGGTGCGCGCGGAGACGACGAGCCAGCGGGTGCGACGGTTGAATGAAGCCGTGGTGCCGTTGGCGGCGGCAATTTCCCGGGTGGTTCCCACGCTGCCGGAGCTGAAGACCAAGCAGGAAGATCTGCGACCGATCTTCGGCCGTCTGCAACCCGCCGTGTTCCCGGACAACCCGCTCGCTCTGGAAGGACTCGATACGCTCTACCTGAGTTCCGAACGCGCGCTGGAGCTGAAGGCGAATCAGGTGGGGCCGTTGCTCTCCTGGTTGCATGGCGGCGGGCACTTGATTGTCGGGCTGGAACAGATCAATCACCTCAGTGGCTCGGGCGAATGGCTCAAGCAACTCCTGCCGGTGGATGCGGCGGGGATGACCGCGGTTACCGCGCACGACGGATTGCAAGCGTGGGTGACGAGCGACCTGCGGTTCGATGGCGCGTCGCGCTATGCCGAACGGGCGAATCGCGGCAACAACCGCAATCCGCCCCCGATGTCCTCACCGTTCGAACGTCTTCCCAACGATGCAGAGTTCGAATCCGCGCCGATCCAGGCGATTACCGGAAAGCTTCGCGAAGGTCGCGCGCTTGTCACTGCATCGGGCACACCGCTGATTGTCTCCGTCGCGCGGGGCAGGGGACATCTCACGACGCTCATGTTCGCGCCGGAACTCGAGCCATTCCGCTCCTGGAAGAACGCGCCGCACTTCTGGGCAAAGATGATCGACCTGCCTCCGGCGCTGCTCACCACGGAATCATTTAATCAATACGCGGGCCGGCCGGTGGACGGCATTTTCGGCGCAATTATCGATAGCAAACAGATTCGCAAGCTGCCGGTCGGCTGGCTGCTGCTTTTGCTCGTCGGCTATCTCGCGGTCATCGGTCCGCTGGATCAGTATTGGCTCAAGAAACTCAATCGGCAGATGCTCACCTGGCTGACGTTCCCCGCTTACGTCGCGTTCTTCTCGCTGCTGATCTACTTCATCGGCTACAAGCTCCGCGCCGGCGAAACGGAGTGGAACGAACTTCATGTCGTCGACGTGATTCCGCACGGCGATTCGGCGGACCTTCGCGGACGCAGCTTCGGTTCCATCTACTCGCCGGTGAATGCCCAATACATTTTCGCGAGCGAACAACCCTTTGCCACGCTGCGCGGCGAATACGCGGGCAACTACGGTGGCGGCCAGGAAGGCAGTCGCTCCACGATTGAGCAACGCCCCGCAGGTTTTCGTGCGCAAGCCTCCGTGCCCGTCTGGACCAGCCAGATGTTCGTCAGCGATTGGTGGCGTCAGAGCGAGACGCCGGTTTCACTCACCGTGAGCGCGACCGAGATCGTGATCGACAACAATCTCGACGTGCCGCTCACGAATGTACGTGTGGTGATCGGACGCGACATGCTTCAGCTGACGAATGTCCCCGCGAAGGAGACGAAGGTGTTCCCCCGCCGTGGAGCGCCGTCGACCGTGCTGGAGACCTTTGTGCGGGACCACGCGCAGCGTTTCTTTGGAGCCGTCAATGCCCGTCAACAAGCCTTCGGTAGCGATGAACGCTCGCGCCTCGGAGATCCGGTGGGCGCGGCGATAGCGGCCAGCTTCATCAAGCTGAACGACACCCAGAACAGCTACGAGAACTTCAGCTGCCCACCAGGCTTTGAGCTCTCGCATCTCACGGATCGCGGCGATGCGGTGCTGCTCGCGTGGCTGCCGAATCATCTGCTCACCCAGCCGCTCAACCAGTTCGCCGCCGTGCGCGGCGCGAAGAACACGCTGCTGCGCGTGGCGTGCGAGGTGAAGAAATGAAACACATGAGCGGTTATCAAATCTTGGTAGCAGCCGAGGTGACGAGGTTCACATGTCCGTTCCCTTCGTGAAGTCATGGCGCTGAGAAAGAAAATCGTGATTGGACTAAGCGCTGCACTGGTGGCGGTGTTCGTTCTGGTGGTCTACCTGATGGTTTCTGGGGCTGGCGGGATTCGTCAGCAATCGAAGAAGGCGCGAACAATGGTGCAATTGGACGCGCTGAAGGAGGCGACGACTGCCTACTTCGGAGTATACGGGCAGTGGCCGGTGACGATGGAAGACTTGTCCTTCAATCGATCGAATGTTGTCTTCGTTTCTCCCGCCGTGCCGTGGAATGACGGATGGGGACGTCCATTCAACTACGCTTTTCCATCGAATGGCACCGGCGCCATCGTAAGTCTCGGCCGCGACGGTTTGCCCGGTGGCTCTGAATTTGACGCCGACCTGAAGGTTTCTTTCCCATGATCGCCCATTCTAAATCCACCATTCTCCATCCACTGATTCCATGAGCGCTCCTCCTCTCCCCGCCGTCCAGACCCTCGGCCTCACCCGCATGTATGGCAGCATGGTCGCCCTCAGTGCGCTCGATCTCACCGTGAACCAGGGCGATCTTTTCGGCTTCATCGGCTCGAACGGCGCGGGCAAAACCACCACGCTGCGCATCCTTGCCACCTTCCTCACGCCCACTGCCGGCCAGGCGCTTGTGCTCGGCCATGATGTCGTGCGCGATGCGGATGCCGTCCGCCACGTCATTGGTTACATGCCGGACTTCTTCGGCGTCTATAAGGACATGGAGGTGACCGAGTATCTCGACTTCTTCGGCGCTTGTTACAAGATCCCGACCGCGCAACGCGAGAAGACCGTCAACGACGTGCTGGAACTCGTTGGTCTCAGCGAAAAGAAAGGCGCGCTCATCGGTGCGCTCAGCCGCGGCATGCAGCAACGCCTCGGTCTCGCCCGCGTGCTCATTCACGATCCAAAGGTGCTCCTGCTCGACGAACCCGCCTCCGGCCTCGATCCCCGCGCGCGCATCGAGATGATGGCGATTCTGCAGGAGCTTCAGCGCATGGGGAAAACCATCATCATCAGCTCCCACATTCTCAGCGAGCTGCAAACCCTCTGTAACCGCGTCGCCATCATCGAGCGCGGCAAGCTCATCTACGCCGGCCCTGTGCAGGGCGTGCGTGATCATGCGTCGAGCGGACGTGTCGTGTGGGTGAAAGTATCCAGCGATCAAAACCGCGCCATTGAACTGCTCAAGGCCCGGCCCGAAGTCAGCGCCGCTGAATCGGAGGACGATCATGTCAAAGTGACGCTGGTGAACCACGACATCGATCACAGCATCATCGCTGAGACGCTCGTGACCGGCGGCGCCAAACTGACGGAACTCCGTGAAGATGAACTCGGACTCGAAGAGGTCTTCCTCCGTGTCACGCGGGGTGAAACGCAGTAGCGACGTGATGAGTGAAGCGCGATGCGTGAGATGAACTTGAACGCCACATCACGCATCACGAATTACGAATCATCCGCCGCATGACCTTCCTTCCCATCGTTGATCGAGAACTGCGCGTGGCGGCGCGGCGGAAGGGGACATATTGGTCGCGGATCGGGGCGGCGGCGCTCGCGGTGTTCCTGCTGGCGATGGTCATGGCGATCTCGGAGATGGGGCGACGGGGCGGCGTCGCTTTCGGCAGTCAGCTGGGGATGATCCTGTTCTCGATGTTCTCGTGGCTGAGCTTCGCTTTCGTCAGTGCGGCTGGCGTCTTTCTGACGTCGGATTCCCTGAGCGAGGAGAAGCGCGAGGGAACCCTGGGGTTGCTCTTTCTGACGGATCTGCGCGGCTACGATATCGTGCTCGGGAAATTGTTCTCCCATTCGCTGGTTGCCACCTACGGGTTGATGGCGGCGTTTCCGGTGATTGGCATCGCTTTCCTCCTCGGTGGTGTGACGGGTGGCGAATTCTGGCGGCTGATGCTCGTGTTGTTCAACACGCTCTTCTTTTCACTGGCGGTCGGAGTTTTCATTTCCGCCATCAGCCGCGATGCGCAGCGCGCGATGACCGGCGCGGCTCTTTTGTTCGGTCTGTTCGTCGCGGTGTTCCCGATGATCGATTGGTCGATTGCCGAGTGGGACGCGACGAAGTTTGAACCGCGGTTCAGTCTCGTGAGCCCCAGTTACGCGCTCACGGAAGCCCGGTCCACCCAGCTCGCGAACTTCTGGACCTGCCTGGCGTTCGTGCATGTTCTTGCCTGGGCGTTTCTCGGCGCGGCGGCGTGGCTCGCGCCGCGGCGCTGGCAGGAGACGGCATCGAAGGAGAAGGAAGGTTCCGCGTCGCGCGCGCAACGGTGGCGTTTCGGATCGCCGAAGAAGCGCCGGACGCTGCGGGAACGCTGGCTGGCGGACAACCCGGCGCGCTGGCTGGCTGGACGCGATTTGTGGATGGGGCGTTTCCTGTGGATGGCGCTGGCCGGCTTCATCGTGATCGGATTTCTCCTGAGTGTTCGCCGCGCCGATTCGAATGTGCTGGCTGGCGTCTCGCAAGGCTCCGCGGCGTTCTATTCGTTGCTGCTGAACCTGTGGGTGGCGACGTTCGCGACGAGGTTCTTCATCGACGCGATGCGCACGGGGACGATGGAGCTGCTGCTTGCGACGCCGTTGGAGCCGCGACAAATCGTTCAAGGTCAGTGGTGGGCGATTCGACGAACTTTTGCCGGGCCGTTGCTGGTGCTCGTGATTTTTCAAGCGGCGGCCACGTGGCTCCAGATCGAGCAGAACCTCGCCATCAACCTGAAGAACAATCCTTCGCTGCAAACCAATCAGCAGTGGATTCAGGACATGTATGCCGGGCTGGTGGTGAATGCGGTGTGCTCGATGCTCACCACCATTTCCGGACTGATCGCGGTGGCGTGGGTCGGCATGTGGATGGGGCTGGTGAGCAAGAAGGCGAACCACGCGGTCATCAAGGCGGTGGTTCTCGTTCAAGGCCTGCCTCCGATTGTCCTCGGCTTCGCGACCTTCGCCCTGCAGATCGGGTCCAACGTCATGGGCGGTTACTGGGCCTGGTGGATTCCTCAGTTGATCATGTCCGTGGTGGGAATCGGCGTCGACATCGCGTTCATCCTCTACGCGCGACGCCGGCTGAACCGGGACTTGCGCCTCGTGGCGGCCCGGGGTGCGGATGATGCGGGTGGTTCGAAGTTTCGCTGGCTCAAGTTTAGCCGCGCAAAGGAACCGACGGCGGGCGCTGTGTCATGACCTTCTTGCCGATTGTCGAACGGGAACTGCGCGTGGCGGCACGCAAGGTCACCACGCATCGGATGTGGCTCATCTCGGCGGTCTGCGCGAGCGCGATCTTCTTCGTCCTCTTCGTAGCAATTGGCGGCCCGTCGGGCATCCGCCAGGCAGGCAGCCAAATCTTTGTCGCGATCAGCATCCTGGTATTTGCCTTCACACTGGTGGCCGGTGTGTTTCTGACGGCGGATTGCCTCTGCGCGGAAAGAAAGGAAGGCACGCTGGGGCTGTTGTTTCTGACCGACCTGCGCGGGTACGACATCGTGCTGGGCAAGCTCGTGGCGACATCGATGGTCGCGTTTTACACCGTGCTGGCAGTGATTCCAATTCTCGGGGTGCCGCTGATGATGGGCGGTGTGACGGGCGCGGAGTTCGGTCGAACGGTGTTGGCGCTGCTGACGACGCTGCTGTTCTCGCTGGCGATCGGAATGTTCGCCTCCGCGGTGTCGCGCGATACGCGGGCGGCGATGCTGGCGAGCTTCGGAATCATCCTGGGCCTGACCGGCGTGCTTTATCTGATCAGTTTGATCGGTGCCGAGCTGATGCATCCGAACAACGCGGAGTGGCTGCTTTTGCCCAGCCCGTTGCTCAGTTTCACGCGCGCCTTTGACGGGTGGTATCAGTTCCGTTCCGGCGAATCGCAGTTCTGGGCGTCGGTGATCGTGATGCTCGGTCTCGCAGGCGGGCTACTTGTCTTTTCGAGCCTGTGGCTGCCGCATTCGTGGCGTGCGGAGTCGAAATTGAAATCGACGGGCGCGGCGCCGTCCCCGAGGCGACCCGGA
>Ga0154020_10005253_pt1 | contig 15327 bp, 14 predicted proteins | sample Klosneuvirus_201_FD_109709 | JGI IMG/M metagenome (GOLD analysis project Ga0154020, IMG submission 109709) | Active sludge microbial communities from wastewater, Klosterneuburg, Austria - Klosneuvirus_20160825_MG | ecosystem: Engineered > WWTP > Aerobic digester > Activated sludge | place...
GGCGCCGCGCGGCCAGAAACAGCTCGGCTTTGCCGCTGTAGAGCACCTCAAGCAGAATCGTGCAGCGGTGGCCGACTTCGTCGTCGTCGTGGTTCTGGGCCTCTTTCACCTGCTTGATTGCGGCCGCGCCGAACTCGGCCAATGCGCTCATGGCCGTGTCGCGCTCGCGCAGCGTTGGAGCGCCGAGCTGCTCAATCAGCTTGGCAATTTTCTCTGATTGCTCGGGAGTGGGATCAACGGGCTGAACCTTGGCAGAGCCCGCGGCGCATGGTTTGTCAGCGCAGGGCGTGTTGCCCCCGCCTTTGCCCGAACGAACGAGGCGCTGGGCGGAATGCGACACCGCCGCCGCGAACAGGACGCAGCCAGCCAAGAATGCAGCGAGAGTGAGCTTCCAGTGTCGCAAACGAGGCTCCGGGCCGATCATTAAACGAATAGCGGGTGCGCGCGGGAAGCCTTGCCGGAGATTTTACGCCTCTTCACGCTGCTCAAACCACACGCGCAGGCGGTCGCAGACAAAATCGTCCTCGCCTTCATCGGAGAGAATGCTCAGGCGCGCCAGATTGTCGGCGAATTGCAGATCGCGCTCGGTGGCCATGCGGAACCAGGGCGGCAGCACGCTGCAATTGGTTTCTTCGTCAGTCAGAAGATCGGCGGCGATGTTCATGGCCTCGCCTGGGCTGACCGTCGCGGCTTCGACCAGTGCTACTTTCAGCTTCTCCGGCATGTCAGGTCCAAAGGCGAGCAGGTAGATGCCGCCATCGGCGCAGGGGCCCAGCGCGCAGGGATATTCGTGCAGGGCATCAAGCGCGCCTTCCACGGAAAGCGGCGGCAGACCGGGAATGTCGGAAAAGAGCACGAGCGTGGTATCGCGCGAAGTCTCAAGCAGTGCGCGGATTTCGGCGCCGCTGGCGCCCTCCTTGGGGCCGTTGAGCGAAAGGCCCATGGCCGAGACAAGCTCGCGCAGATCCTCAAACAGCGCGGTCTTGAGTGCCTGTCCCATTGTCTGGGGCAGCCACGGCGCGCGCTGAACGATAACGGCTCGCGCGCGCGCTCCCCGCGATTTTCCTTCCTGTTTAGCCACAGCCGCTCCTCACCGGCGACGCCCGCCCGGTCAATGTGATCGATGGCGGCCGCAAGGCCGCACATCGCTACCTTCTATCTTCAGGAAAAACCAGCGCCAGCGCGCCTGGCCACGGCGCGCCTGAATCAGCCGTTGGGGTTTTCCGCCGGCAGCCATTGTGCCGCGCGATTGCGCAGCAGGCCAAACCAGCCGCTGCCCGTGCTGGCCGCCATCGCTTCGAGCTTCTTCACGGAATCCGCGCGGCGCACGGGTGCCAGCCGGATGCCCACCAGATAATCCGAAAACTCGCGCGGCGCGGCATAGGCGTACCAGTGGCGCGGCACCTTTTTGAGCCACTCCTCCAGCGCGCGGCGGGATGACTCGCGGTTCATGTCGGCCCAGAAATCGCTCAGCGCGAGCAGCGCTTCAGCCTCGGGGGTGCGCTCGGCTTTGCGGCAGGCGGCGTTGAAATCAAGCCATGCGTTCTCGCGCCCGATCAGGTCGCCCTGCTGGCGTTCTTCGGCCAGCAGTAGCAGTTGCGCGCGAATCCATAGCGCATCGTCGCCCTTGCTGTTGGCCTGGCATAGCAGCAGCCATTCCTGCGCGGCCTCGTTTTGGCCGGAGAGCCGCGCCAGCCAACTCGCCGCGACCAGGGGCTGACGGATGTCATCAAAACTGGCCGCGTAACGATTGGCGCCCTGGGCCATGCGCGTTGCGATCTCCAGCATTTCAGCGGCTGGCGTAGCCGTGTTCTCGGCGCTGGGCAGCGCGGGCTCGATTTCGAATTCCAGGCGGCGCTGCTCAAACAAGAGCGCCAGCGCCGGCCCATAGACGCGGCCAAAGCCCTGGTAGGGGCCGTTCATGATCCAGCGCAGGTTCGCCAGGGCCTGTGTGCGTGCCTGCCTTTCTTCCGGCAGCTCGGCCGCCAGCGCAAGCCGCAGCTTGGCGGCCTCAAAGTGCGACTGACCCACGGCCAGCGCATCGCGCAGGTTGTTTTCAGCGATCCAATCAAGATAGGCCAGCGCGCGCCTGATATTCGTCGCGCGCACGGCCCCTTCCTTCGCCGGCTGTCCGGCCAACGCCAGTGCGAACTCCAGCGTGCGCAGGTGCACCTGGCTTGAAAGGTCGTTTTGCGCATCGGCGTTGTTGCGCGCCGCCGCCAGCTGCACCAGCGCATTGCCGTCGCGGCCAAGGCGCGCTTCCACCAGCGCGGATTGCAGGAACACGCGCCCGCGCAGCCGCGCTTCCTGGGCAAGGCGTTTGGCCTCAGAGTATTCGGCCAGCGCCGCGCCGAGCAGCGCTTCGGCGCGCGCGGGCTCTTCCTCGGCCTGTTTTTCCAGGCAGCGGCCGAACATGAAATGAAGCTGCGCGCGCTCACTCCTGCGCGCGGGATCGGTGGGGGCAGCGAGCTTGGCCACGAGCGGCGCGCGCGCCGACGCGTAGCTGCCCTCAAGAAACAGCACGGTTTCGCGCGAGTATTCGTCGTCGCGGTGGCGCACGCTCACGCCGCGCACCAGCAGCGAGCGGCAATCAGCGGCAATCGCAAAGCGGTCGCGGCCGCCGTTGAGTGCCGGCCACGCGTCATCAAGCGAGGCCAGGGCCAGAAGGTTGTCGCCCGCAACGCTGCGTAACTCAAAGCGCAGGCTTTCACCAGCTCGCGTGATCAGAGCGCGCATGCCCGCCTGGGCGGGCATGGCGGCCATATAGCCCGCAGTCACGGCCTTGCCCAGGCGGCGGATTTCAAAGCGGTTCTGTGCATGGGCACCGATCACGATGCGGTATGCGGGCTCTCCGCCGTCTTCGGGCACGCCCACGAGCAGGCTGATTTCACCCACGGCATCCTGCGCGGCGAATTGCGTCTCCAGCTCAAAGTCGCCCCAGCAGATTGGCTCTCGGTAGGCCAGCGAGATTGGCGCTTGGGCGCTGCGCGTGTACAGACGTTCACTGCCCATGGCCCGTTCCAGCACAGCACCTTGCAACGTCCATTTGTCTGTCAGGGACTGGGCCGCGTTGCTGTTGTCCGCCGTTTCGTCGGGCCAGATGGTCGGCTCGGGCAAAAAGCGCTGGGTGCGATTGGCGGGGTTGTTGTTATCCAGGCTGGAGATGATCAGCCCCGCACTCAATCCCGCGGAAATCGCGATCACCGCCGCCACGGCGGCATAGCGCCGCACGCGGTAGAGCGCCTTTGACACCCAGCCGCGCGAGCGCGCGCTGACCCAGTCGCCGCGCAGGAAACGCTCCAGGTCTTCGGCCAGTGCCTGCGCGCTTTCGTAGCGCTTGGCCGGGTCGTTCTGCATCGCGGTTTCAACAATCGCGCGCAGGTCGGCCGGGATTTTGTCAGCCGTTTCGCGCGGCCAGGCGGGGCCCTGCATGGCCGCGGCCTTGAGCATGGCTTCGTAGGCGCTTGCGCCCTCCACGGGCCGCTTGCCCGTGAGCAGCGTGAACAGTGTGGCGCCGAGCGAATAAATGTCGCTCTTCTTGCCCACGCGGTGGCGCTCGCCGCGCGCTTGCTCCGGAGACATATACGCGGGCGTGCCCATACTCACGCCAGTCTGCGTCAACTGAGCGGATTGCGTTACGTCCTGCGCCAGGCCGAAGTCCGTCAAGACCGGCGTGTTATTCTCGCGCACGATTACGTTGCCGGGCTTGAGGTCGCGGTGGATGATGCCCTTCTTGTGCGCCTCGGCTACCGCGCGCGCGATCGCCTCCATGATGCTGGCCGCGTCGTCGGGGTTCAGTGGCCCGCGGCGCAGCAATGTTTCGCAGTCGTCGCCGTCGAGGTATTCCATCGTGAAATAGGGGTAGCCCTCGAGTTCACCGGCCTCGAAGATGCGCACGATGTTCGGGTGGCTGATGCGCGCGACGTTCTCTACTTCGCGTCGAAAGCGCATCAGCGCGTCTTCGTCGGACGCAAAACTCGGCGGCAGGATCTTCAAAGCCACGGGCCTTGTGAGATCGGTCTGCCACGCACGAAACACACGGGCCTGCCCGCCGCGAGGAAGCTCGCGTTCGATGATGAACTTGCCAAGTTCCTGGCCCACTTTCGGCAAGGGCCGGATGTGGGTGTCGGCGGGGTCCTGGCGGTCGGATGTGCCGTTCTCAGTCACCTTTTCAATATTCGAATATTGGGGCCCATTTAGCAATTGGCTTCAAGCTGCTCTGTTGTTACGCATCAGCGCGGCTTCCTTTCAATTCGGACTCCGCGCAGCTTCAAGCCAGGTGCCGGGTGCGACCTGGTTTGCGCACCCTCCCTCGGTTTTTGCAGGCGAATTGTTAGCTTGCGCGCATGCGTGAAGACCTCTTCCAGAAAGCCGACTCCCTCAAAGACCGCACATTGAAACTACAGGTGTCGCTTTGACCTCGCTGCGCAACGCAAGAAACTCAATGAGCTGGAACAACAGGCAGCCGCGCCTGATTTCTGGAACGTAGCGGAGACCGCCCAGAAACACATGGCCGAGGTCAAGAAGTACCGCGCCGTGGTGCTGCCCCTCGAAAAACTCGTCAAGCGAATTGAAGACGTCAAGGCACTGCTCGAACTCGCCCTGGAGGCAAGCGACGAGGCTACGTTCGCCGATGCCGAAAAAGATCTGGCGGCAATCAGCGCCGAGTACGAGCGGCTGGAAATACAGTCGCTGCTCAGCGAGCCCGGCGACGACAGCAACTGCTTTCTCACGGTGCAGGCGGGCGCGGGCGGCAACGACGCGTGCGATTGGGCGGCTCAGCTTTTTGAAATCTACGCGCGCTACGCCAAGCGCCATGACTATGAGGTCGAGGTCGTTGATTATCAGGACGCCGAAGTGATCGGCATCCGCAATGCCACGATGCTGATCAAGGGCCCCTATGCCGCAGGCTATCTGCGCGGCGAGGTGGGAGTGCATCGCCTCGTGCGCGTGAGCCCCTTCGACACCCAGAGCCGGCGCCAGACCAGCTTTGCGAGCGTGGATGTTGTTCCGGAAAGTTTTCATGACGACGTGGGCGAAATCGAAATCAAGGATTCCGACATCGAGCTTTCCTTTGCGCGCTCAGGCGGCAAGGGCGGCCAGAACGTCAACAAGGTTGAAAGCGCCGTGCGCATCGTGCACAAGGCCACGGGCATTGTGGTGCGCTGCTCGAGCGAACGCTCGCAGCACCAGAACCGCGCCATCGGCATGGAGCTGCTCAAATCAAAGCTCTATCAATACGAGCGCGCCAAGAAAGACGCCGTGCTTTCAAAGCTTTACGGCGCCAAGGGCGAAGTCAGCTTCGGCTACCAGATCCGCAACTATGTGATGAACCCCTACACGATCGTCAAAGACGCGCGCACGGAACACGAAACGGGCGACATCCAGCGCGTGATTGCGGGCGAAATCGACGATTTTATCGAAGCCTACCTCAAGTGGTTCCAAGGGCAGAAGACCGCAGCCCAGAGCAGTCAGACCGCACAATAGTCGGGATTCAGGGGTCATCCGCCGCTTCCTGACGTCGCGTCTGACGCATTTTCGCACAAAGTCAAGCCATGTGTTTGGCCCAAGGGGCGTATGGACGGTGCATTTCCTAGTAATCACTAACAAGACATCTGTGACAAAAGCGTCGACTGCATGAAAATTGCACCTAGCCCACAAGCCGCCATTCAAGGGCGTTCCAGGGCGAAGCGCCAATTCACATAGAGGCGCTGTGTGGCATGCGGTGACGATAGGCCCAATTGCGTGGCGGCGGGGCTTGTGCGCGACGCAGAAACTTGCAACAAATGGGCCTTGGATGGAGCCGCGTTCAACGGATCCGCAACTATTCGACTGGAGACTGAGATGAAGAAGGTACTGATTCTGCTGGCGTTGATGATGTTCATCGGCATGCCCGTGCTGGCTCAGGACACGCCCAAGGAAGAGCCCAAGAAGGAAGCCACCGAGACGGTGGACGCATGGGCGCTGTACAAGAAGAAGGGTCGCACCTGGACCTGGAAGATTGCTTCCAAGTACAGCGGTTACGAGAGCGTGATGTACAGCAAGTATGAAGTGATCGAAGTGACGGAAACCAAGGCCACGGTTAAGCTCTCCACGCTGGACAAGGACAAAAAAGAACTCTTCAGCCAGAACACGGACATTGAGTTCAAGGCAGCCTCAACAGACGGGAAGACCGACGGCAATGCGAAGGCCCCCGAAGTGACCGAAGAGAAGATCAAGGTCGAGGCGGGCGAGTTCGAGTGCCAGAAAACGGTGGTTGAGTCGGGCGGCAACAAGACGACCAGCTGGATGTCGAAGAAGTACAGCGGCTTGCTCGTGAAGAACGAAAGCAAGAGCGAACAGGGCGAGTCCGTGATGGAACTCGTTGAATTCAAGGACTAGTTGAAGCGTGCAAGAAACCGGGCGCCGCAGGGCGCCCGGTTTTCTTTTGGCCCGCCTAGCGTTTGGCCTTGATGTCGAGGCGGATATCTACTTTATCCTCGATCAGATTGTCCTTCATGCCCTCAAACTTGATGCCGTAGCCCATGCGGTCGATGTTGAACTCGGCTTTGACGGTCACTTCCTTTTCGCCCACCGAAATCGAGGCCGGGAAGGTGATGGACTTGGTCACGTCACGCATTGTCAGGTTGCCGGTGACTTCGTGCTTGTCACCTTTCTTCTCGATCTTGGTCGTTTCAAATTTCGCCTTGGGGAACTTCTCGGCGTTGAAGAAATCGTCAGCCTTCAGGTGGCCTTCAAGCTTCGCGTTGCCCTCGGTCTTGCTGTCCGCCCAGAGCGAGCCGACCTCTATTTCAACCATGGCATAGCTGACTTCTTTGCCGGCCTTATCCAGCATCAGGTTGCCGCTGAACTTCTTGAAACCGCCGTTATGCTTGCCCGTGACCTTGCGCCCGGTCCATTCAACGCTTGAGCCCTCTTCGTTGAACTTGACCTCCGCGCCGGCTCTGTCGCCCGTGGGCTTCTCCACGTTCTGGGCGTCTTTGAGCGTGGTGTTGGAAGTGTTGCTGCCGCCGCAGGCGACGGCGAAAACAGCAAGCGAGATAATCGAGGCAAGCAAGGCATGACGCATGGTGGGTCTCCGGTTTGGGTTTGTTGAGTGTAGTAACGGTTCGATGTCGAACAATATTCCTGTCTGTGTCGGGAGCGGTTTTGCACATGTCGCGGCGCCGCTCAATCCGTGCTAGATTGCCGTTATGTCCAAACCGCAAGCCCTTGTACTGCGCGCCGCGGGCACCAACTGCGAGCGCGAAACCGCCTGGACGCTTGAAGCCGCAGGCGCGCAGGCAACCATACTGCATATCAATGAACTGATGCGCGCGCCTTCGCGCCTGCAGGAGTTCCAGCTTTGCGTCATTCCCGGCGGGTTCTCCTACGGCGATGACCTGGGCTCGGGTGTGGTTTTTGCCAACCAGTTGCGCACGCGTTTGAAATCAGCCATCGAGAAGTACATTGAAGGCGGCAACCTGATGCTCGGCATCTGCAACGGGTTCCAGGTGTTGCTCAAGGCCGGCCTGCTCACAGGCAAAGACGTGTTCGAAGACCCGCCGCGCGCAACGTTGACCTGGAACCTGACTGGCCGCTACGGCGACCGCTGGGTGGATCTGCGCATTGTTTCCGAGCGCACGCCCTTTGTGAGCGGCCGCAAGATCGTGAGTTTCCCCGTCGCACACGCCGAGGGCCGCTTCGTGGCGCCGCCAGCACTGCTCGATGAACTCGAGGCCGACAACCAGGTTGTCTTCCAGTATGTGGACACTTCGGGCCGGCCTACGCAGGACTTCCCGTTCAATCCAAACGGCAGCGAGCGCGCCATAGCCGGCATCTGTTCCAAGTCAGGCCAGGTGCTGGGCCTGATGCCGCACCCGGAAAGAAACGTGCGCCACTTCCACCACCCGGAATGGACGCGCCTGCCCAAGCGGCAATGGGGCGACGGCTTTGAACTGTTCGTCAACGCCGTCAAGCACGCCGGCACGGTCGCCAGCCGGTAGCAGATTCCTCACGAGCATCGTGCCTTTGCTGCCAGTGCACGCGCAACTGCCAGTGGCAGTTGCATGTGATCTGGCAATTTGCGGACCCGGTTCACTTCAGATGCGAGCGGCTGCCACAGGCACAGGCGGCCGCAAAGGCCAATGTAGAGCGGGTTTGGGGCTTGCTGCCAGTTTCCTTGCAGGGTTCTTGACCCGTCAAGAGCGCGATTGGCACGGCGGCTGCTTTGTAGCTCTCATGTCTGGGATGGTCCCGGACGACAACAAAAGACGGCCGGCGGTATGGCCCCACCGCCGGCCGCCGTGTTTTCAGGCTACCCCTTGACCGTGTACTTGGTGAGCGCGTAGTTGAACGAGCATGGCGGCGGTGCCTTGAGCCCATCGCGGTAGAGCGTTAGTGAACGGCGCCAGCTGAGCAGCACCCAAGGGGCCTCTTCATCTACGATTTCGGTCATGCGTTTGATCAATTCCTGCTTGCGCGCGCGCTGCTTTTCATCCTGGTCGGAAAGTGTGGCCAGCACCTCATAGCACTTGTCGTACTCCGCATTCTCGAACGAGGCCCCGTTGATGCCGGGCGACTTGTAGGGGCCGTACAGCAACTGCAACACGTTCTGCGCGTCGGGATAATCCATCACCCAGCCGGAGTCATAGGCCTGGCCCTTGCCCTCTTCCTGATGCTTGAGGAATTCGGCGAACGTAAGTGCCTCGCATTCAAGCTTGATGCCCGCTTGCTCGGCGAACTGCGCCAGTAACGATGCGTAACGGGTCGCATCGGAGTTCTTACTGCGAAGCAGCAGGCTGATGCTTACCTGCTTTGCGCCTTCATCAAGTGTGCGCCACTTGGTCAGGCGCTGTTCAACGCGAAAGCCCGCTTTGCGCAACACTTCACGCGCTTCTTCGGCATCGAAACGCTGGCAAGTCAGCGCGGCTGCGCCGTGGCCCACGATGTCCGGCGGCACCAGTTCGTTGGCGGGTGGCGCAAAACCGCCGCGATAGTCCAGGTTCAGCCGGGCGCGATCCATGCACAGGGCAAGCGCCTTGCGTATCGCCTTGCCCTTCTTGCCGGCTGTGACGCCCACGACTTTGTCATTCATGTTGAAGGCGATGTAATCCACTACCGGTTCATCATTCACGGCCAGGCGCAGGCCTTTGTCATGGAACTCTTTCATTAACAGATTATCCATGCGGCCCAGCGCCAGCGCGTTGGGGTCAAGCACTCGGGTACGCTGCTCAGCGTCGAGTCCGGCACGGTCGATGCGGCCTTCAAGGCAGCGTTCGAGGTGTGTCTTGCCTTCCCCGATGATCTCAAAGCGTACGGCGTCGCTCAGCGGCAGGCGCATGCCCTCGTAGGCCTTGAGCGGAGAGGAGGACGGCACGCCCCCGAGGCGCACGTCGCGATAGCGCGCGTTTCGTTCGTAGCTAAGGCTAATCCCGCTTTTCCAATCCCGGAGCACAAAGGGCCCCGTGCCCACGGGGTGCTTTCCCAGAGCCTCGCCGTAAGTTTCACAGGCCTCGCGCGCAACGGCGGCGGTGTAACTCATGGTGGCCACGTAAAGGAACTGCGGGCAGGGCTGCACAAGCTTGACCACAAAGGTGCGATCGTCGGGCGCACTCAAGCCCTCCACGTTCTGGGCCATGTGCCGGTTCCACGCATCGCCCTTGAGCTTGCGGCCGGCATATCCGAATTCATCGAGCCCCGCGATGAATCCTTCCAATATCCAGAAATTCGCGAGTTGCGGCAGCGCCGCGAGGCGTTTGAACGAGTACACCATGTCCGGGGCCACCAGCTTGCGCCCCTTGCTGCCGGCAAAACAGGCGTCGTCGGCGAAGTAAACATCGTCGCGCAGCTTGAACGTGTATGTGTGGCTTTGCGCGTCAAAAGCGGGCATGGCCGCAGCCAGGCAGGGACGCAGTTTTGCGTGGTCAAAGGGGTCGAACTCAAGCAGCGATTCATAAACCAGCATCGCGTGATGCGAAGAAACCACGTCGCCGGCCAGGTGGGGGTCAAGCGTGCCGGGATCCTGCCACTGCGCAAACGCCAGTTCGCGCCGCGGCACCTGCTGCGCACGGGGCCCCGGCGGCGACATCATTGCCCAAAGAATGAAAAAGCACGCCAGCGTCAGGATGCGCTTCATTGCGCCATTCTAGCAGATCAATGGGCGTCGGGGGCCATCATGTCGTCGTGGCCGTCGCCATCCGCGCCGACTTTGTGCCGGCGCCCGGACTCAGATTTGGCCGCCTCCTGCTGGTATGCTTCGACGATTTTCTGGTGCACGTACTCGCGCACCTCGGCGCAGATCGGGTGCACGAGGTCAAAGTGCAGCTTGGCGCGCCCGCGCGCGTCCGTTTCAGCACGGTTCTGCTTGAGCTTGGTTCCGCAGTCGTTGCAGAACTTCGCGCGCAGGTGGTTCTTGCTGCCGCACCGGTCGCACTTGTCCGTGATCTTGCGCGATGGCATGGCCACAAACGGCGCGGCTTCTCCCTGAATGATCTTCAGGTCTTTGATGACGACGGCGTTGTTGAGAGTGACGCTGCAGTAGGCCAGCAGCTTCTCATCCGGATCGCTAGCGAGCTTGATCCGGACCTCCGACACTTCGATGCCCCGCATCCGATGACTCCGATGCACCCACCGTCACGGTGGTCACAGCAAAGGCACGACCTAAGCCGCGCCGCTCAAACAACCGCGCCAAATCAAGGGCGGCTGACCTGTTCGTCGTTACGAAAGCAATGGCCGAACCTGAACCACTTACAAAGCGACAAGTCACACCGCTTTCGTGTTCAGTCTTGCTCCATACCTCACGCAAATCCGGCGAAACTCTCAATGCTGCTTCCTCCAGCCTGTTGAAGACCACCTTCGGAACTGAGAGCGCATTGAGCAAGCCTGATTCATGAAAAAAGTAACAATCTTTGGGTGTATAGGTCAAGTGACGGCTAAGGTCTCGATAAACATCGGGGGTGGGCAGCACGACGTCAGGATACAGGACAACGATATCGATGTTTGTAATCGGTGGCTTGTGTTCAATAATTTCGCCGCGCCCGGTGCAAAGGGCGATGCCGCCGCGAACAAAGAACGCGCAGTCAGAGCCGACCTGCGAAACCAGCCCCTCAAGTCGCGCGTCGGGCAAGTTCAGGTTCCAGAGTTTGTTGAGGCCAACCACCGCGCAAGCCGCGTCAGAACTGCCGCCGCCCAGGCCGGCCCCGTGGGGAATGTGCTTTTCCAGGTGAATCTTTGCGCCGCGGGCCGGCGCGTGGGCTTTGCGCAGGATTTCGGCGGCGCGATAAACGAGGTTTTTCTCCGGCGGGCCGAGGTCGATGTTGCATGACAGGGAAATGCCGGGCGTTGGAGTTTCCTCGAAATCGAGGCGATCAAACAGGCTGATCGCCTGCATGACGGTCACGAGTTCGTGGTAGCCGTCAGGGCGTTTGCCGGTGACTTCAAGGAACCAGTTGATCTTGGCGGGAGCGTAGAGAGTTAGCATGCGATTGCCGATTGTCGATTGTCGATTGCCGATTGGGAACGGCAAAACCAGCGCGCCCCGGCGAAAGCCGGAGCGCGGGGGCATTTCAATCGAAAATCGGCAATCGTCAATCGACAATTGTCAGGGTTTGGGCGGCACGATATCGACGGTGCTCTTGTCGTGGGTGTTATGCACGTGCATGCGCAGTCGCTCATAGCTCAGCATCAGGCTTTCGACCAATGCAGGGTCCTGGCCCTGCGGGCTTCCGCCGGGAGACACCGCGCCGATGCGCGCCTTGAGCAGCTCATAGCGCAGCACGAATGTTTCGCGCTCGTCCTGCAACGAACGCAACTCGATGATCACGCTGTCCAGCACCTCGCCCGACATGCAGATCTTGAAAAGCACTGGCGTCAGCGCATCAGAGGCGCGCATCACGTTGATATCCTGAATTTGAACCTGGCGCGAACCATCCGGCAGATTCTGGGCGTACACGCCATGATTGAAGCTCAGGATTTCAAACTCGTCCTTCACGCTGTCGCCCTTGGGCACGTAGCGCTCAACGCCGCACAGGCGCATGACCCACTTTTTCACGTTGTTCGTCATGGCTCTCTCCTTCTCGCGTTCCAACCAGCAGAGCCGCGGCGACATTCCTGGGTTCGGAGAATTCGCGGCTAACGCTTCACACGGCGCGCAATCTGGCGCTTGGCGTCTCTTTCCTTGATACTGTGGCGCTTGTCGAACTGCTTTTTGCCCTTGCACAGGCCAAGCTCTACCTTTGCGTAGCCGTGCTTGAAGTACACGCTCAGCGGAATCAACGTCAGGCCCTGCTCGCGGCCCAGCGTTTCACGCAGCTTCTCGATCTCGCGTTTGTGCATCAGCAGCGTGCGCTTGCGCTTGGGCTCGTGGGTGTTGAACGCCGAGGCCCAGGCGTACTCGGGGATTTGCAGGTTGAACAGGTAAATGGCGTTCTCTTCCTTGGGCACAAATGCGTAGGCATCGGAGATCACGCAGTGTTTGTCGCGCAGCGATTTCACCTCGCTGCCCTTGAGCTTCATGCCCGCTTCATACTTGTCGAGCACGAAATAATCGTGAAATGCGCGGCGGTTGGTCGCGATGATCTCGCGGCCTGCCTCAGCCTTTTCCTCAACTTTGGCGCTCTTGCCCATTCACGAGATTGTCGATTGTCGATTGCCGATTGTCGATTGGGTGGAAGCGGCATCCTCGAAGTTTCTCAATCGACAATCCTCAATCGACAATCGACAATCCAACCCATGCCCAAACGCACCACGATCCGCGATCTGAACAAGGCCGCCGAGAGCCGCAAGCTTTCGATGGTCACGGCCTATGACGCTTTTTCTGCCCGCCTCGTTGATGAAGCCGGCATCGACATCATCCTCGTCGGCGACAGCCTCGGCACCACCGTGCAGGGTCGCGCCAACACGCTGGGCGTTTCGCTGGAGCACACGCTCTATCACACGGAGATCGTCGCGCGCTGCGCCGAGCGCGCATTCGTGATCGCTGACATGCCCTTTGGCAGCTACCAGTGCGGCGAGAACGCGGCTATGGCCAACTGCATCGCCGCAATCAAGGCCGGCGCGCAGGGCATCAAGCTGGAAGGCGGCGCGCGCGTGGCAAAGCTCGTTCATCGGCTCACGCAGGCGGGCGTGCCGGTGATGGGGCACATCGGCTTCACGCCGCAGAGCATCAACGCGACTTCCGGGCCGCGCCTCAATAAGGAAGAAGAAACGCTGGTGGCGGATGCCAAGCTGCTTGCTCAAAGCGGCGCGTTCTCGCTCGTGCTGGAAATGGTGCCGACGGAAATCTCGCGACGGATTACGGAAACCTGCGGCATCCCCACGATCGGCATCGGTGCCGGCGCGCATTGCTCGGGACAGGTGCTGGTGTTCTTCGACATGCTGGGCTACAGCCCGGAGTTCAGCCCGAAATTCCTCAAGCGCTACATGCAATTCCACGACGACGCACTAAAGGCGCTGACGCAATACAGGACTGAAGTGGAAGGCGGAAAGTTTCCCGGCCCCGAGCACGGCTATTAGCGGCCGCGGGTGTACTTGTCGAACGTCTGATTGCTCAGGTCGTTGAGCGTGGACATCGAGTACTTGCGGCTGGTTTCGTCGAGCGCGCTGTCTGTAACGCGGTCAAGTTCGGACACGGTAAGGTGCTCCGTGGCGGGCTCGACGGTGTCCTGAGACGCGCGATCAAGACCGCTCATGTCCATGGTGTAGCGCCCGGAGCAACCGGTGAGCGTCAAGAGGCCAAGCAATGCCAGTGCGCGTTTCATGGTTCCAGTGTAACGATTGAACGGGTCGTCGGTTGTCGGAATTCGGTCGTCGGCAAAAAATCAACAACTGACCATTTGCTGCCGACTACCGACCATCGACCATCGACCATCGACTTCCCGCCTAGATCAACCCCAGTTCTTTGCCGCACCTCTTGAACACATCGAGTGCCTCTTGAAGGTCTTCGCGCGAGTGCGCGGCGGACACGATCGTGCGCACGCGGCTCTTCTCCTCGGCCACCATCGGGAAGTAGATGCCCTGCGCAAACACGCCCGCGTTGAACAGGATTTCGCTGAACTTTGCGGCCTTCGCACCCTGGCCCACGATCACCGGCGTGATTGGGCTCGTTGAACCGCCGGTATTGAAGCCAAGCGCTTTGAGCCCTTCCTTGAAGAACTTGGTGTTGTCCCACAGGCGCTTCAGGTGCTCGGGCTCGGTTTCCATCACGTCGATGCAGGCGATGACCGCGGCCACCACTGGCGGCGGCGCGCTGCACGAGAACAGGAATGGCCGCGCCTTGGCGATCAGGTACTCTTTGACCACCTTCGGCCCGGCAAAATAGCCGCCGACCACGGGAATCGCCTTGCTCAGCGTGCCCACGGTCAGTGACCATTTGTCGTGCACGCCCTGTTCATCGACCGTGCCGCGCCCCTGCTTGCCAAGCACGCCCGTGGCGTGGGCGTCATCGACCATCGTGATGGCGTCATACTCGGCGCAGGCCTTGGCGGTTTCCACAAGGTCGGCCACGTCGCCGTCCATGGAGAACACGCCGTCAGTCACGACCAGGATCTTGCCTTTGACGTTCTTGGGGCCGCGCGCCTCTTTGAGCAACTCGCGCAGGTGCGTGTAATCTTTGTGGCGATAGACGGCGCGCGTGGCTTTGCTCAGGCGGCAGCCGTCAATGATGCTGGCGTGGTTGAGTTCGTCCGAGATGATGTGGTCGCCCTCAACGGCAAGCGTTGAAACCACACCCACGTTGGCCGTGAAGCCGCTCTGGAACAGCAGGGCACTTTCGGTTTTCTTGAATTTTGCGAGGCGCTCTTCGCACTCGTTATGCAGGTCCATTGTGCCGCTGATGGGCCGCACCGCGCCGCTGCCCACGCCATATTTGTCGATAGCCTTCTTGGCGGCCTCTACCACTTTGGGGTGCGTGCTCAGGCCAAGGTAACTGTTGTTGGAAAGTTGAATGACCTTCTTGCCATTGACCTCCGTGCGCGCGCCGGCGGGGCCGGAGTGCACTTTGGGCAAATGGAACAGCGAACGTGACTTGAGCGCTTCGATTTCAGTGGCGCACCAGGAGGTGAGGTTGTCGGGCATGACGTGGGTCCGTTGGTCGAGCATGCGTTATGCGTGTGGCGGCGCCTCGCGTCAACGGCAACCACCGATGCGAAGGCGCCCTCGGCAAAATAGTTTAGTGATGTTCGTGCCGGCTTCGCGGATTCAGCACCTGACAACCATGCGCCGGGGTCGCATGAAGTGTTCAATTCCGTCTTGACGCCCATCGGCGCTGGGCTATGCTTGGGCTTCCCTCTGAAGAACCCCTATGTGCGCCTTGGCGATGCCTTGGCCCATACCGTTGTGGGGAACCCA
>Ga0154020_10005255_pt1 | contig 15320 bp, 11 predicted proteins | sample Klosneuvirus_201_FD_109709 | JGI IMG/M metagenome (GOLD analysis project Ga0154020, IMG submission 109709) | Active sludge microbial communities from wastewater, Klosterneuburg, Austria - Klosneuvirus_20160825_MG | ecosystem: Engineered > WWTP > Aerobic digester > Activated sludge | place...
CCGATCACCATCACGAGGACGAGGGACTGGTCCTTGAAGAGCTGGGTCGCGATCACCGCACTCGCGAGAGCCGCGCCCACCAGGCCCCCGATCGCCCCTTCCACGGTCTTGCCGGGCGAGACCTGGGGCGCGAGCTTGTGGCGGCCGATCGCATGGCCGGTGAAGTAGGCGAAGACGTCGGAAGAGATGATCACCGCGAGCAGGAGCGCGATCCGCGACGTGCCTTCCTCGATCGGGGCGAGGCTCGAGAGGGCCGCGAACGAGCCCGCGCCGAGGCCGATCAGGAGCCCGGCGAGCGCCCCCGCGCCCTCGGCGGCGAGAACGGGAATCCCGAAGCGATCCGCGCGCGACACCGCGACGAAGGCGGCGGCCACCGCGGCCACGATGGGGAGCCCGGAAATCGGGAATGCGCGGGCCGCGTCGGGCGTCCCCGCCAGCTCGAAGAAGAGGGCGATGCCGGGAAGAAACGAGATGTGCGAGGCGTGGAGCCCCCCACGGGCGAGCAGGGTGTGGGCTTCACTCACCCCGAGCACGCAGAGGATCGCGGCCAGCATCCAGGGACCGCGCTGCGGAAAGAGGGCGATGGCCGCGACCACCACGGGAAGGACCACCACCGCGGTCGCGACCCGGCGGAAGAGGTTCGAGGAGAACAGGCTCATGCCCGCGAGGTGGCCGCGGTGATGCCGCCGTAGCGGCGTTCTCTCTTCTGGAAATCGGCGATGGCCTGGAGGAGGTGCCGGCGGCGGAAGTCGGGCCACAACACGTCGGTCACCCAGATCTCCGCGTACGCGATCTGCCAGAGGAGGAAGTTCGACACGCGCAGCTCGCCGCTGGTGCGGATCAGGAGATCCGGCTCGGGCAGGTGGGCGGTGAAGAGATGCTTCTCGATCGTGGCTTCGTCGATGGCGGCCGGGTCGAGGGTCCCGGCCTTCGCCTCGAGGGCGATGCGGCGCACCACGTCGGTGAGCTCGGACCGCCCCGAATAGTTGAGAGCCAGGGAGAATTGGAGCCCGGTCATCCGCGCGGTCTCCTCGATGCCGCGGCGGAGTTCGTCCTGGACATCCTTAGGGAGGCCGTCGAGGCCTCCCACCACCCCGAACTTGATGTTGTTGTCCTGGAGCGTTCTCAATTCCCGGCGGATGTAGAGCTTCAGCAGGCCCATGAGGCCCGACACCTCGTCGGTGGGCCGCTTCCAGTTCTCGGTCGAGAAGGCGTAGACGGTAAGCGCTTCGAGCCCGAGGCGCGCCGCGGTCTCCACCGTGGAACGCACCGACTCGACGCCTGCCCGGTGGCCCTCGAGGCGTGGAAGGAAACGGCTCTTCGCCCACCGCCCGTTGCCGTCCATGATGATGGCGACGTGCCGCGGAAGGCGGTCGAAGTCGATGGCGTCGACGAGGGCCCGCTCGTCGCGGTCGCTTCCAACGACTTCGAGAACCTGGGAGCGCGTCATGCTGGGGTGCGATTGTAAGCGGTCAGGAGAGGCGCTCGACCACCAGGGTCAGGCCGTCGCGCTCGATGACCCGGACCCGAGCGCCGCGCCGGAGCTCCGCCGCGGTCAGGGCGCGGGCCTGCCAGAAAGAACCGAACACCTCCACCTCCAGGGGTGAGGCCTGGACGACGACGCCCTCCCTCCCCACCGGAGACCCCATGGTCGAAGGCGGTTCGCGGTGGCGGGAAAGAAACAAGTACATGCCCAAAGGCGTGAAGACCCAGAGAAGCAGGCGGGGCCACGAAACCCCGCCGGGGCGCAGGGGCGGATCGATCCAGTACCACAAGGCCCAGAAGGCGAGGACGGTGAGAATGCCCGTGCTCGCGTGCAGCGCGGTCACGAGCCGGGGCGACCCACGAGAATCCTCGCGTCGACCACGATGGCCCCTTCGCCGGGACGCATCACGCGGACCGGGTTCAGATCCAGTTCCTTGAGTTCGGGCATCTCCTCGACCAGGGCCGAGAGTCGCTGGAGCAGAAGGATCAGGGCGGCCCGGTCGGCCGGCGGACTCCCGCGATAGCCGTCGAAGAGCGGACGCAATCGCAACCGGTCGATCATCTCCGCGGCGTCGAGATCGCTTACCGGGGGCAGGTGGAAAGACACGTCGCGCAGGAGTTCGACCTGGACGCCGCCGATGCCGCAAACCAGGAGAGGACCGAAGGTGGGATCGACAACCACGCCGACCAGCGCCTCGATTCCGCCCTCGATCTGTCTCTGCAGGATCACCTTCTCGAGCGCGAAGCCCGCCTTCGCGAGGCTCGCGCGCATGGCCGCCACCGCGGCCGCGACCTCCGCCTCGCCGCGCAGGTTCAAGACCACCCCTCCGACATCGGTCTTGTGCACGAGACCCGGGGCCACCGCCTTGGCGACCAGGGGGAAGCCCATGGCGCGAGCCACCGAAGGCGCCTCTTTGGGCCGGGCGACCCGGATGTCCGCCATCGCGATCCCCGCGACCTCGAGCAGAGCGCGCACGTCTTCGGTGTCCAGCCAGTGGCGTTCGCCCCTCGCGTCCAGCGACTTCTGCACGATCCTGCGCGCTTCGGCGCGCTGTTCGTCGGTGAGGCGCACCACCTCGCCCGCGGGGCGCTCGCGCCAACGTTGGTACTTGAGGGCCGCGCCGAGGGCGCGCGCGGCGTTTTCGGGGAAGGTGTACACGGGAAGCCGGCCCCGGCCGCCGGTCGGAAGCATGGGGGGCGCGCTCTTGCTCGCGAGGAACACGGTCAGCACCGTCTTGTGCGCGGGCACGGTCGAAGCGCTCCGCGCCACCGCGACCGCGATCTCCTCCGCGGTGGTCACGAGGGGCGGCACGAAGACCACGATCACCGCGTCGACGTTTGGATCCTGGCCCACGACTTCGATCGTTCTCTCGTACTGCTCGGGGGTCGCGGACGCGATCATGTCGATGGGATTCTTGAACCCGGCGGCGGCGGGCAGGACGGAGCGCAGCTTCTCGAGCGACCTTGGGTCGAGCTCCGGCAGGACGAGGCCCTGCGCCTCGCAGGCGTCGGCGAGGAGGATGCCGGGACCGCCCGCGTTCGTGACCACGCCCACGCGGGGTCCCAAAGGCGGGGGCTGGGTCGAGAGCAGCGCCACCACGTCGAACAACTCCTCGAGGGTGCTGGTGCGGATGACGCCCGCCTGCTCGAACAGCGCGTCGACGCCCACGTCGAGGCAGGCGAGGGACGCGGAATGCGAGGACGCGGCGCGCGTGCCCGCCGCCGACCGGCCCGCCTTCACCGCTACGATGGGCTTGCGCCTCGCCACTTCTGGCGCAAGGCGCGCGAACCGCCGCGGATTGCCGAAGCTCTCGAGGTAGAGCGCGATCACGTCGGTGCGCGGATCGTCCTTCCAGAACGCGAGCAGGTCGTTGCCCGAGACATCGGCCTTGTTGCCGACCGAGACGAACGAAGAAATGCCGATATGGAGGTCGTGCGCGTGCTCCAGGATGGCGACCCCGAGCGAGCCGCTCTGCGAGAGCATCCCCACGTTCCCGGGCGGGGCCGCGGTGGGCGCGAAGGTCGCATTGAGTCCGACCGTCGGATCCGTGTTCAGGACGCCCATGCAGTTCGGGCCCACCATGCGCATGCCGGAACGGCGAACGAAGTCGCGGATCCGCTCCTGCTCCGCCTGTCCCTCGGGCCCCATCTCTCCAAAGCCCGCCGAGATCACCACCACGCTGTTGGCTCCGGCTTCGGCGCACTCGCGCACGGCCTGAAGAACCCCGGGGGCGGGCACCGCGATGAGGCCCACGTCGATGGGCTTTCCTATGGCGGCCACACTCGTGAACGCGGGCAGACCCTGGATCTCGCCGCCCGCGGAGTTCACGGGGTAGATCGCGCCCTTGAAGCTCTCACGGAGGTTCCGGAGCAGGGTCCCGCTGATGGTCAGGGCCTTTCGCGACGCGCCGAGCAGAGCGACCGATCGCGGCTCGAAGAGCGCGCGGATGCTCTGGGCGGAGGCTTTGGAGGCCCGCGCGTCGATGGCGCGGCGGGACGCTTCGGTCAGGCGGACGGGAAACCAGGGACGGATGACGCCCGCGCGCGTCTCGCTCGAGATGTCGAAGCCGAGATGCGCGAGGAGATCCACCATGGCGGGCGCTCCGGGCAGCACATCGGCTTCGAAGCGCTCGATCCCGAGACGGGACGCGGCGCTCGTCATCTGTTCGAGGAGCGCGGTCCCGACCCCCCGCTGCCGCCAGGCGTCGGCCACGGACAGCGCGAATTCCGCGCGCGGCACCGAGTCGGGCGCGGCCTCGATCCGGTGGAAGCGGCCGAAGCCCACGATCTCCTCGCCCGAGGATCCTTGCGTCGCCACCAGGCCGAAGTCGCGATCGAAGTCGTGGCCCTCGAGCCCGGGCGGGAACTGCCGGGCCAGACGCTCCCGGTCTTCGGGGCGGGCCGCGCGTATCCGCAGGGATTCGCCGTCTTTGAGGAGAACGTCGGTGGTGAATGACAAGCTGGCTACGTGCTTTCGAGGCTGCAAACGACCCTCGACTGGAGGGAATCGGGAGTTTACCCGTCGTCACGCCGGACACATCTCGAACGAACGCCTTAACGGCCGCCGGGGATGAGCGGCCGGAATACCACCGTGTATCGCTTCGGGCCATCGCACACCTGGGCCATGTCGGGGCCGGTGGGAAAGCTCCGAGTGAGCGTCTCGGACACCGTGGTCTCCCCGGCCGCGGCCTGGGCGAGGGAAGGAAGACCCTTCGCGGGGCGGCAGCGTCCCAGAAGCGTCTTCTCGCGGACGATCATCGTGAACTCGGCGGGGTCCCAGGGTTTGAGAGAAGGATGGCGAAAGCCCGCGAGCCGGCGGATGAAATCGGGCAGGGGGGCGAGGGCGGGGCCGCCCGCGGGCGGGACCTTGCCCATGACCACGAGCTGCAGCGGCGCGCCGAGGAGCGCCGAAAACCTGAAGATGGCGGAGCCATCGCCTTCACCCGGGCCCTGACCCATGACGAGAGTCGGGGGAGAGGCCCGGCCCACCGACTTCAACGCCAGGTTGAGCCGGGTTGAAATCGCCTGCATCTCCCCCTTGTCGAGGAAACCGCGCAGTACCTCCCGACGTCCCCCCACGAAGACCGAGCCGTCGGTGAGCAGGACGAAACGCGGAGGGACGCCGTCGAAACTCTCGCGGACGGTGAGCTTCATTTCCGCGGGCAGGGGATCGAGCCTGAGCCACTGGGCCGGAGGAGGCTCCTGGGCCAGGGCCTTGGGTGCGACGGCGACGAGGGCGCCCAGGATGACGAGGAGGCGGATCATGGGCGGAGGATAAATCGCCGACACTACCCAGCCCCGTGTCAGCAGGAATCACCAGGGTCGGTGGATAGGGCGCTGGCGCGCTATCCCGTAGGCAAGGCCTTGGCTGTGTCCGCCGCTTCCAGCTTCGTGCCCGTTGAGACCCGACCGTAGAGCCGTTTCCGGCGCGCCCCCTCATCGAACGGGGCTTGCGATGAGCGGCAAGGTAGCGGCGAAGCTGGGCCGTGTGGCTCGGGCGGCCGATCGCGGCCTGATGCTGCGTAGAGAGGCCAAGCCGCCCTCTGCAGCTGGGGGGGCCGCTCGGCTCGACAGAGGCGAATTCGCCTCCCCGGGACGCGAGTGGCCCTGAGGCCTAGCTTGGCCGGCCATCGCGTGACGTACTCGCGGAGCCGCAACTAGCGAAAGGGTTCCCAAGCCAGTTGGCCGAGGAGAGATCGGGTCTGCTCTATAACTGCGATGACAACCAGGCAAGCACCCAATGCGTGTGGATCCATTCCGCCGCCTCTAGCATTGTTGCGCACCTCACCATCGGCCGCCCGCAGACAGCTTTCGCCAGTTGCTCTTGAGCCTCCATGTATGCCCAATCGTTCATCGAAGCAGCGCCGAAGTGAGTCAAGATCACGAAGGGCGCTCGGTTGCCAGAATAGAGTCGGTCAAACGCCACGCCATACATCTCAAGGGTATCTGCACGAACCTCCTCCCGAGAACCCGGTCGGTCTCCATCAACCTCATATGAGATGTAATCCATCGCAGACTTTCTCCTTCCCATTGAGTCGGTCAGCGGAAAGATCGTAAACCGGACTCCAGAGCGATCAATTATCGGCCATTCCGCGAATCGATTTGCCAAAGCCGATGAGTCAAATGCCATACCCCACCGGGCCTCCACCGTTGCCAGGTTGGCGTTTCCGGCCAAGTATGGCGCTCTGAACCCACGAAACGCTGGCCCGTGGGAGCCTAGGGCGCGATGCATGATGTCGCTCTGCCTTTGGAAGTCCTCCGCCCACAGTGCTTCCGACCAGTCCTTCCCGTTCTCGTGAGTCGTTCCGTGCGCCGCGACCTCATGGCCGGCAACAGTGGCGGTCTGAGCATGGGCAACACGGCTCTGCACATCGTTGCCTCCAAACCCCACATTGCTACGGGGTGTGTCGCCCGTCGGGCCGAGCAGCAAGAACGATCCCGTTACGAAGAAGGTTACGTGTGCCTTGCTGTCGTCCGCAGCAGCGAGGATTCGCTGCCATGCATTCAATTCCAGCCCTCCGTCAAATGTGAGCAGAACAAACTGTGGCACCAGAAGATGGACCAGTCGCACAGCCCAGTACCGGACTATCCAAAAAGCGAAGAGGCCGAACAGAACGAAACGAACTGCTTTCGCCTTTGACAGGAGACGGAAGCCGCCGCTCAAAATAGCTCTTGCTTTCATGCTCGGTCTAGTATACGTTCCGAATACATGCTGCTCCGTCGATAGGGACGGTGCCCATGCGTGATACAAATGGAGGCAATATGAACGAGATCAGGGGTAACCGTAGAGCGATGAGAAGAATCGCGACAATTCTCGCGTGTGGAGCTCTCTTCGTTGCGGGGGAGTTGTCATGGCTACCGGAACTGTCAGACGCGCGCCCCGTCTGCAAGAGAGCAGGTGAATGGTCCACCGTACACGCGGCCGAGTTCAAGCGCGACGCCGACTTCGACAAGTTCACGGCGCTCCCGATAGGCTACAGGAAGGCCCTCTATCCGCTGCTTAGCCTCGAGGCGAAAGAGAAGCTGTGGCGGGAGCAACTTCAGCGGGCGATCGATGGGGACAAACTGACGAGTGATCAGAAAGCGTTCCTGCTGGAGTACTTGGCGGATCCCAAGTGGTTCTCAAAAGAGAAACTCACCAAAGCGTTCCAGGATAGGGTCCAGGAACTGTTCCCGACGGGCGAAGCCAAGCTGCTCTTCTCACGACTGGGTGGCCCCGAGGGCCGGCCTACCACGCTAGCAGCCGCGCACCTTATCCTGCGAGAAGGAGTTCGCAAGCGCTTCGTCGCCTTCGCTGCGCAAGACCCCCAGAATATCGGCTCATGCCTCTGCAATACGGAATACAACGGGTTCTTTATTGGTGACTGCAACGGGCAATTCTCCTGCTTTGCCAATGCGGGCAGCGTCTATTTCACGTGCGATTCGACCAGTTCGGGTTGCGGATGGTTTTGGTACGATCCCTGCGACGGGAGGTGCTGCATCGATGTTGGCTCCTGCCTGTAGCTGATGAAAGGGGCTTCGATGTGCGGCGGCAGCGTCGCACACCGAAGCCCGAGTAAGGCATGGGAGATGTCGCGGACGGCTTGCAGCCACTCAGCCATGGGGCTTTCGCCGCCTGCGTGATCGGCGGAATTGTCCTGCTGGGGCCGTACTTGATCCGTTACTCGCGAGGTGGCGAGGCAGTGGGGATCGATGGCTATTACTACGAGCTTCAGGCCAGATCAATTCTCGAGACAGGTACGTGTTTCTATAGGGACAAGCCTTGCAGCGTGCATATCGCGATTTCGACGCTCAGCAGGCTCACGCCAGATCTACGAAGTGCTGTCAACTTCTCGCGTGCCATCGCTATGGCTACTATTGTCACTAGCGCGACCATCTTGGCATTCCTTCACACCCGAGATTTGGTCATCTCGGCACTTGTCTACGGTGCAACAGCGACGTCTGAGTTTCTGCTGATTCTGGGTGACGAGTTTCTAGCCCAGGGGCTGTCAACCGCAGCCCTAATGGCCGGATTAGTTGCCCTTTGCCTGCGTCCGGCTTCTAACGCCCAGCGTCGCCTACTCACGGGCGGCGGCGCGGGTCTGATCGCTACAGGCGCTTCCTTTCATCGGTCCGCGATTCCAATAGTTGTGATCTTCCTGATCGCAGTCGTCATTGCCTTGGCCTTGGCGAAGATAGCAGAGTGGGGACGACTGCTGGCAGCGTTGAGCGTGGCCGGCCTGATCGCGCAGATGGCGGTGATCGGAATCAAGGTGTTGTGCCCGGACAGTGTTGTCGCCTCGGAGTTGGAGTGGTTCCCATTTGGAATTGGGGCGAACGGCCTGTATAACAGCGCGTCTTGGATCGGGGCGATCGCTTTTTGCTTAACGGCCCTGAGTTTGCAGCGTCCCAGACCAGGCACGGGCGTGTCGCGGGGCCTAAGCGTTCTTCTTGCGGGCGCGGTGTGCAACCCATTTGCCCGGTATGACTTGGGACTAACTGGCCACTTTGAACGAGTGCTGTGTGCTTCTTTTGGGGCGGTCGGCTTCCTCGTCTTCGCCCTTGCGCTGTGGGAGTGGCTGTACAGTATGGGTGTAACGCACGGACGTTGGCTCGTAGCAGTTTCTCTCCTCATTGGCTGGGGCGCGACCCTTGGCAGCTTGCGCACGGATTCGCACTCGCCCGAGCGGATAGCCCGCGATAGGCGATCCCTTCGGGCTAGTCTGAGCGCGGTCAGTCCAGTGGTTCATCCTTGTTTGGTCGTTGCGCCTCACGGAGCGGAGTTCCAAGTCGCGTTCGAGCGCCGATGGCGGGCCGCCTCTCGGAGGCGTCCATCGGAGTGCGCTTCCACCAAGATAGTCTGGATACTCCGACAGCCGCGTCAGGCTATTCGCATAAGCAGCCGCGATTTGGTTTCTGACCGGGATTGGCTGGTAACCGATGAAGCAGCTCTCCTACGCTGGCTCAAGACGGTTCCTCGCACGGATGCCGGAGAGATGTTCGCCCTCAATTCATTGGAACTGGACGGCCTTTGGACCCCCGGCGCCGGCGGGTAGTCTCAGTGTTGGTGGCGACCGGTGCTATCAACACAATCGGTCACTTCTCTCACGAACACCATCCACTTCTTGCGGCATTCTGGCGTGGAGATCTTCCGGAGTGCCTCGGCGTGATCGGGTTTCCGACATGCACGCCCGAAGGCATTCTCGTGCACCACACGGCGACTGGCCCCCAAGCCGCAAGCGATGATTTCGCACGCATCGACGGCTTTCACCGTTCCCGAGGGTTCTGTACCTTTTGGCGCCTCAGGACCTATCACATCGGCTACCACTACCTAGTTCGCTCCGATGGGGAGGTTGAGGCAGGGCGGCCAGAACGATGCCAGGGCGCACACGCCGGCTCGCTTGCGGACAACCGCAGATTGCTCGGTGTCGCAGTTGCCGGCGACTTCACAACATCGAATCACCCGCCGGACGTCCAGTTAGGCTCTTTGCGCGCGCTGATCCGGCTCCTCTGCGGCCGATATGACATTCGGAAGGAACGCGTTCTACCGCATCGCACTGTCGTCCCCACTACAGAGTGCCCGGGCCGTTCCTTCCCTTGGGCCGATTTTCTGGCTAGCCTCTAGCATGAACAAGAGGCCTCGCTGGAACCGGTCGATAGCTGGTGGAGCATTCGTTGTGTTCCTCTTGGCTACTTGGCCGCTCAAAATGACCATTGCGCAGCATCGCCGTCCGCAAGCGACCATCGGCCGAACACTTCAGCAGTCCCTTGAAGACTCGCAGGGGAGATCGATCCCGATATCCGAGCTAGCTAGGGGCCGGAAAGCAACGGTGCTGGTGTTCTGGGCTACTTGGTGCTTACCATGTCGCGTCGAATTGCCTCTCCTCCAAGGGCTTCAAAGTCGCTACTCTGACCGTGACCTGGGCCTGTTTCTGATTTCCGGGGAGTCACCCGATCGAAGCCTGCGCTACCTGCGTTCTGAAGGTATCACCTTGACCGCGCTCACTGATGTCGAGGACTCTGTTCGACGCTGGGTGGGCGTCGAGGCCATTCCAACCGCTGTTCTCCTAGAGCCCGACGCAAGGGTCCGCGAGATTATCGTCGGCGTGCGGCCCGTAGAGCTTGAGAATGCCATACGCGCTGTCCTAAATCGATAGACGAACACTGATGACGCCATTGCTGATAGTCGAAGGCCTATCGAAGACCTATGGAGGGCCAAATGCCGCAAGACTCGCGGTCGATGATCTGAGCTTCTGCGTGCATCCTGGGGAGATTGTGGGCCTGATCGGACCCAACGGCGCAGGGAAAACGACGACCCTTTCTATGCTTGCGGGCATCACAAGGCCCACCGCTGGCACCGCGCGTTTCAGTCAGGATCTCATCGCACGTCGGCAAGGGTTGGTGTGCGTAGGGTTTAGTCCACAGGTCCCGGCCTTCCACCCGTTCTTTAGCGCCAGGGAGGAGTTGCGTCGATGGGGTGCTCTCGCCGGGGTACCCGTGAAGGAGCTAGCCGAGCGCGTCCATGAGGCGCTGAGTCGAGTGGACCTTGCCGACCGGGCAATGGACGGACTCAATACCTTCTCGCGGGGAATGCTCCAACGCGTTTCTCTCGCTCAGGCCCTGCTCCATCAGCCCTCGGTACTTCTGCTTGACGAGCCCACGTCGAGCCTTGATCCGGTGGCACACGCAAAGACTCTCAACATCCTACAGGAGGAGCGTCACGCTGGGAGGTCCATCCTCGTGAGTTCTCACAACCTAACCGAAGTATCTAACGTTTGCGACCGAGTACTCTTGGTGAAGTCAGGGAGGATAGTTGAGGCCCTCCCGATACGTTCCTCAACTGAGCTCTGTTGTATCGACATTTCCTGCGCACAGGTGCCCCCCAAGATCTTGAGGCTCGTGGATCGGGCGACCCCCACAGCCGATGGTTTTCGGCTCACCCTCCACATTTCATCGAAGAGGGCAGTTCTCGCCGCGCTTACTGACGACATGCAGATTGAGCTGCGCTCAGTGTCCGAAGCGCGGACAGACCTGTACGAGGCATATCGGAGGCATTTCGATGACTAGTCGACATCGCATCGGCCTGATCGCGTCAACCACCATGATCGAGGCCCGAAAGAGTCGGGTCGCCTGGCTGCTGGTTGCTGTCGCGTTGATCGGGCTGCTGCGCGACGCGGTTGCCTTCCGGATGGTCCGAACCGCAACGGCAGCCTCGGAGTTGGCGTTCGCAAACAGCCTCCTGCAGCAAATGCCATACCGTGAGTTCGTTGCCTTGTCCGGAAGCGTGCAGTTCTTGGGCTTCGTCTTGGGGGCAATCTGCATTAACCGAGACCTTGGGCGAAGGACGATCTCCTTGTACTTGGCACGCAACGTCGCCATGTGGGAATACGTCGCCGGCAAGCTCTTCGGCGTTTTGGCCTGGCTAGGCTTTTGCTTCGTCCTCGCCACGTTGTTTACCGGAACTCTGGGCCTGGTACTCAAGGTGCGCGTTGGGGGCGTCTTTTTCCTCGCCTTCGTTGACGGCCTTGTGCGGCTGGCCCTCGGGACGGCAGTCGCGCTTGCCCTCCGGTTGTGGGCAGGGTCGGCGTTCGCAGCCATCGGTGGCGCCTTGGCACTCTTGGCGCCCCCTTGGATGGCAGCCTTGGTTGGACCTGATGAGATCTACCCTCTGAGGGTCTTGGGGTACGTGGGCGCCCTCCTTCTCCCCAGTTCTCTTCCCATCAGCATTGTGCGTGAGGCATTCACCGCACAGACCGTGGATCTGCCGTGGGGGCTTGTTGCTGCGAGCTGGGCAGAAAACCTCGCTTATGGGGTACTCCTGCTCGGGTTTTCCGTGGTGCTTGGTCGCCGTCTCACCTTTGAGATCGAAACGACGGGGGACTGAGTCTCATCGGTAGCGTGGGCCTCCCGGCGTCGACGCTTCTTGGGGGATAGCCGGGAAGAACTCACCGTGTCAAGTACGGCGTAATCGGCCTCGCAATGACGACCCAACAGCTCCTCGCTGCACGGGCTGGGTAGTGGAGCACCGGACGTGATGGGCTCGTAAGATGAGGCGTCCCGCCCGGAGGAAAAGAACCATGCGCGCGTCCCGCCTCACTTCGCTTCTTGTCGCCGCGGCCTTCGGGCTTGCGACCCTGCCTTCGGCCGCGCAGGCCGCGCAACCGACTCGAGCCCGGAACGGGATGGTGGCGTCGCAGTCGTTCATCGCGTCGCAGGTGGGCGCCGACGTGCTCTGGGAAGGAGGCAACGCGGTCGACGCGGCCGTGGCCACCGCCTTCGCCCTCGCGGTCGTCCATCCCACGGCCGGGAACATCGGGGGCGGAGGCTTCCTCGTGCTCCGCCTCGCGAACGGAACCACCACTACCTACGATTTTCGCGAAACCGCACCCGCCCTCGCCCACCCGGGCATGTTCCTCAAGGACGGCAAGTACGACGCGGAGCTGCACCACAATTCCCATGTGGCGGTGGGCGTTCCCGGGACGGTGGCCGGGCTCTACGCGGCCTGGGTGGACATGGGCTCCAAACAGGTTCCGTGGCGGCGCCTGATCGAGCCCGCGATCGTCCTCGCGCGCGAGGGTTTCCTCGTCACCGACGGCCTGGCCCGGTCGCTCAAGGGCGTGCTGCCCCGCATGGAGAAGTACCCCGCGTCGATCGCGCAGTTCTCGCGGAAAGGCGAGCCCTACGAGATGGGCGACATCCTCAAGCAGCCCGACCTCGCCGCCACCCTCGAGCGGATCGCCGAGGAGGGCCCGCGCGGCTTCTACGAAGGCAAGACCGCGCGGCTCATCGCGAAGGAGATGGCGGCGAACGGGGGCCTCATCACCGAGGCCGATCTCAAGTCCTACGCGCCCAAGAAGCGGCCGGCCCTCACCGGAAAGTACCGCGGGTACGACGTGATCTCGATGCCGCCCATCAGCTCGGGCGGAACCGCGCTCATCGAGATGCTGAACGTCCTCGAGGGCTACGACCTCGCCAAGGACGGCCCGCGCTCGGCGGCCACCATCCACCGGATCACCGAGGCCATGCGGCGCGGTTTCGCGGATCGGGCCCGGTACCTGGGCGACCCCGCCTTCAACCCCGACATGCCCATCGCGCGCCTGATCTCCAAGGAATACGCGACGGACCTGCGCAAGACGATCCGCGAGGACAAGGCCTCGGTGTCCGCGCCCACCGCGTTCGAGTGGCCGGCGGAGAGCGAGGAGACGACACATCTCTCCGTGGTCGACCGCGGCCGGAACGCGGTGTCCCTGACCTACACCCTCGAAGCCGGGTACGGCTCCAAGATCGTGGTCCCGGGTGCCGGGTTCCTGCTGAACAACGAGATGGGCGATTTCAACGCGGGCCCCGGCCTCACCGACGAGAAGGGGTTGATCGGCACCGAACCCAACCTAGCCCAGCCCGGCAAGCGGATGCTGTCGTCGATGACGCCCGCCATCCTCGCGAAGGACGGCGAGTTGTTCATGGTCATCGGTTCGCCGGGCGGGCGCACCATCATCAACACCGTCCTCCTGACCATTCTCAACGTGATCGACTTCGGCATGAACATCCAGGACGCGGTCGACTTTCCCCGCTTCCACCATCAGTGGCTGCCCGACCGGATCGACTTCGAGAAGAACGGCATCTCGCCCGACACCCTCGCCCTCCTGAACCAGCGGGGCCACGCCACCGGCGAGAATCCGTTCGGTCAGGGGGTGGCCCAGGGCATCGTGTGGAACAAGACCGACAAGCTGCTCGAGGGCGCCACCGACCGCCGCGTCCTCGACGGGGCCGCGGTTGGTCGCTGAGGGATGAGCCCGGCGGCCCAAAGATTCCCGTTCAAGGGCCTCGCCCTGGGACTGCTGGGCGTCCTCGGAATCGCGACCGCGCTCACGGGCGCCGGGGTCTGGTGGCTCCAACGGGGTCAGGGAACGGCGCCCTCGCCCGGCCCGCCGCCTGCTCCCGCGAAGTATGTGGAGAACGGAGTCTGCCTGGGCTGCCACCAGGAGGAAGCGCGGGAGTGGCGGGACTCCCACCATGCGAAAGCCATGGCCCCGCCCACCGCGGAGACGGTGCGTGGGAATTTCTCGAACACCTCCTTCACCGACCGGGGCGTCACCGCGCGGTTCTTCAAGCGCGGCGACAAGTTCTTCGTGAACATCGAGGGGGAGGACGGAAAGCCCTCCGATTTCGAGATCAAGTACACCTTCGGCCTCGAGCCCCTGCAGCAGTACCTGATCGAGCTGCCCCGGGGAAGGCTGCAGCCCCTCACCATCGCCTGGGACGGCCCGAACCGGAAGTGGTTCCACCTCTACCCGAATGAAAAAGCGCCGCCGGGCGACGTGCTTCACTGGACCGGGCGGTACCAGACCGCGAACACGATGTGCCTCGTCTGTCACACCACGGACTACGAGAAGCGCTACGACTCCAGAACCGACGCCTTCGCGTCGCGATGGGCGGAACCGAACGTCTCGTGCCAGTCGTGTCACGGCCCCGGAGACCGGCACGTCGAATGGGAGACGAAGCTGCGCGGCGCGGGCGAGAAACCCCCGCCACCCAAAGAGCCGCATGCCCTCACCGTGGATACCCGGGGCGCCGATGCGCGCAGGAAAACGGAGCTGTGCGCGCCCTGTCATCTGAGGCGGAGTGAACTCACGCCCCGGCCGGCTCCCGGCGAGCCCGTGCTGGACAACTACCTCCCGAGCCTCCTGGTCGAAAGGCTCTACTACCCGGACGGCCAGCAACTCGAAGAGGTGTACGTGGACGGCTCCTTCCGCCAGAGCCTCATGTTCCAGCGCGGGGTGACCTGCACGAACTGCCACAACGCCCACACCGGCAAACTCAAGCTGCCGGGGAACGTGGTCTGCATCCAGTGCCACAAGCCCGATCCCAATCCGAGCTTTCCAACCGCGGCCGGGAATTTCGACTCGCCGAAGCATCACTTCCACAAGGAAGGTTCGAAGGGCGCCTTGTGCGTCACCTGCCACATGCCGGCGAGGCCCTACATGGGGATACAGCTTCGCCCCGACCACAGCATTCGGAATCCGCGCCCCGACCTCGCGGTGAAGCTCGGCGTGCCCGATGCCTGCACGACCTGCCATGTCGGCAAGACGGCGCAATGGTCCGCGGATGCCGTGATCAAGTGGTACGGACCCGTGCGCAAGCAGGGGACGCACTACGGCGAGGCCTTCGCGGCCGCGCGCGCGGGCGACCCCTCCGGAAATCAGGCCCTCGCGCAGCTCATCGCCAACCGGGGGATGCCGGGCATCGTGCGCGCGAGTGCCCTGGAGCAACTGCGAGGCGTGCCCTATGCCGGGGCCGCCGAGCGGATCAAGGCGACGCGCGACCCCGATGCCGAGGTGCGCGCGGCCGCGGCCAGC
>Ga0154020_10005256_pt1 | contig 15318 bp, 11 predicted proteins | sample Klosneuvirus_201_FD_109709 | JGI IMG/M metagenome (GOLD analysis project Ga0154020, IMG submission 109709) | Active sludge microbial communities from wastewater, Klosterneuburg, Austria - Klosneuvirus_20160825_MG | ecosystem: Engineered > WWTP > Aerobic digester > Activated sludge | place...
ACCCCATGATTAACAGTCATGTGCTCTAACCAGCTGAGCTAAGGAGGAATTTTCTGATTAGGGCTGCAAATTTAAAGTAGTTTTATCAAATAAACAATATCTTTACAAAAAAATAAAAAAACCCTTCATGAGCTTGTTAGTTGTGGGCAGCGTAGCCTTTGATGCCATAGAAACGCCTTTCGGAAAAACAGATAAAATTGTGGGTGGCGCAGCCTCTTATATCGCACTGGCCGCCTCTTACTTTACCAAAAACATTGACCTGGTTTCGGTGATTGGCGACGATTTTCCTCAGGATTTCCTGAACATACTCAAAAGCTCAGGCGTGAGTTTAGAAGGTTTGCAAGTGAAAAAAGGTGAAAAATCTTTTTTTTGGAGTGGAAAATACCACAACGACCTCAACAGTCGTGACACTTTAGACACACAATTGAACGTTTTAGCTGATTTTCAACCTGTAGTGCCCCAAGCGGCCAAAAACGCCGAATTCTTAATGTTGGGCAACCTGGTTCCAGCAGTGCAACGCAGCGTGATTGAACAAATGGACACCCGCCCAAAACTGATTGTAATGGACACCATGAATTTTTGGATGGATGTAGCCCTGGACGAACTCAAGAAAACCATTGCGATGGTAGATGTTTTAGCCATCAACGACTCCGAAGCACGTCAGCTTTCAGGAGAATACTCTCTTGTAAAAGCCTCACAAATCATTCTAAACATGGGCCCAAGCATTTTGATCATCAAAAAAGGTGAACACGGCGCCCTTTTGTTCAATAAAGAAGAAGTATTTTATGCGCCGGCAATGCCTTTGGAAGAGGTGTTTGACCCAACCGGAGCAGGCGACACGTTTGCCGGAGGCTTTATTGGCTACTTAAGCAAAACCCGTGACATCAGCTTTGAAAACATGAAACGGGCCATTATTTTTGGTTCTGCCATGGCCAGTTTTACTGTAGAACGTTTCGGAACGGAACGTTTGTTGGGATTGACCGCAAAAGATATTGAAGAAAGAGTGCAGGAGTTCATTGAACTTGTGCAGTTTGAACTGGTATAACCCCTATGGCAGGGATATACTAAAACCAACTAAGCTGCGTTTAAAATAAGCGTGTTCCGCAAACTACTCATATTCTGCTCCATCTGCATTTTTGCTGCTGCCTGCAGCACAAAAAAAAACACGGCCGTGTCGCGTTTTTACCACAATCTCACCGCGCGTTACAACGGGTATTACTACTCCAACGTAAATGTTGATGAGGGTATTTATAAAACTGAAAAGGGCCACAAGGACAACTTTGAAAGAACCCTTCCGATCTACATCTACCCAAGCCCCGCTCAGGCCAAAGCCAACGCCGGCGAGTTTGATAAAGCCATAAAAAAATCCTCCCTCTGTATTCAAAGGCATACCATTAAGGATTCAAAAGGCAATGAAATTACCTCGGCCGGAAAATGGATAGACAACAACTGGATCAATATCGGCATTGCTCATTTCTACAAGCGCGAATTTTACAGCGCCATGGAAGCCTTTGAATATGTGGTGAGAAGTTATCCGAAATCCAAAGACAAATACCTCGCCATTGTATGGCTGGCGAAGGTAAACAATGAAATTGGCTCCATCAGCACTTCCGAATCGCTACTGGCTTTGCTGAAAAATGAGAAAAAACTACCAAAAGCTGTCAAAAATGAATTCCCTGTGCTTTACGCGGATTATTATGTCCGCCGGGGGCAGAACACGGAGGCCATCGCTAAATTAATGGAGGCCACCGAGAACAAAAAACTCATTGGGGGCATCAAAAAACACAAAAGGGCCAGGTATTCCTTTATCATTGCCCAATTGCTCGAACAATCGAAAGAAAACAAACGGGCCATTCGTTACTACCAAAGTACCATACGTTTAAAACCCAGTTATGACCTGGTGTTTTACAGTAAAATTCACATTGCCCGACTGCTTGACGTAAAACGTACCAATACCGAAAAAACCAAAAAGGACCTCCTGAAAATGGCCAAGGAGTTCAAAAACAACGAGTATTACGATGTGATCTATTACACACTGGGCGAAATTGAGGAGAAAGAAAAACACCCTGAAAAAGCAGAGTATTATTACAAACGTTCGGTACAAACCAGCGTAGCAAACATGAGTCAAAAAGCCTTGTCTTTCCTAAAACTTGGTGAGATCAACTTCGACCAGGCCCGTTACGTGCCCTCCGAAGCTTATTATGACAGTGCAGTAGCCGCACTGCCCAAGGACCATCCTGATTACGAAAAAATCCTAGCCAGAAAAAAAACATTATCAACTTTGGTTACTCAAATTCGAACCATACAAAACGAAGACAGTTTGCAGAGGGTGGCTAAAATGAGTGAGGCCGATAGAAACAAGTTCATCGATCAATTAATCGCTGCCAAGGAACGTGCAGCCCTCAAAAAACAAAAGGAACTGGAAGATGCACAAAAGAACTCCGGAGGAAATGCTGCAGCACCGAGTTTAGGCACTATGCCCACTCCGGCTTTTGGAAATTCAGGAGGAGCCACATTCTATTTTTACAACCCCTCAACGGTTGCTTATGGCGTTTCAGAATTCAGTAAAAAATGGGGCAACCGAAAACTGGAAGACAATTGGAGGCGCTCCAATAAAGCCCTTACCATTGATGAAACTCCTACCGAAAGCACCGACAGCAGCAGCACACAAACCACCGCGGTAAAAAGCCCCGAGAAGCTGAGAGAACCTTATTTGAAAGACCTGCCCCTTAACGACAGTTTAGTCAAAAAAAGCAACAAAAAGATCATTCGTGCTTATTACCTCATGGGCTCGGTTTACAAAGAAGACCTGCACAACAACCCAAAAGCAGTGGCCTCCTTTGAGGAATTGAATCGCAGGTTTCCGGATAATCGGTACACCGTAAACACGTATTACATCATGTATCGCGTTTACCTTGAGGAAAAAAATCAGACAAAATCCGATTTCTACAGAGATAAGATCCTAAACGAGTTTCCTGACAGTGAATTTGCTTTGCTTCTGAAAAATCCAGATTACGCCAAAGAAATGAACGTGGCCAAAAGTGAATTGGAAACCGCTTATTCCGCAGCTTATGGAAAATACCGTGAGGAAAACTATAGCCAGGCATTTACTCAATCCGATGAAGCCTTGCGGAGTTATGGCAAAACCGATTATTCGCCCAAATTTATGTTCATTCGCGCCATGAGTTTGGGAAAACTTAAAGGTGTTGACACGCTTGAAAAAGAACTCAAGCTATTGGTTGGCAAGTACCCCAATTCAGAAGTAACTCCTTTGGCCAACGACGTTTTATTAGCCATTAAAAAGCAAAACAACCCCGACTTGTTTCAGCCTGCTAAACCCGGAGAGGCAGCTAAGGACACTTTTGTAGTGAATTTAGAAAGCGAGCATTTTATAATTGTACTCTGTCCTGATGACCCTAAGATCGTCAATGCGTTCAAATCCAAACTGGATGTGTTCAATGCCAATTATTATTCAGAAAAAGTCTTCAAAAGTTCCAGCAGTTTGTACGGCAATGGAAAACAGCTGATAATCTACAAATCGTTTCCATCTGCAAAGGAAGCGTACAGCTATTACAAAAACCTGCAGAGCGATCCAGATGTATTCAAAGACGGGGTGAATAAAGAGTTATTTGAGTATTATCCTATAGCTGCCGACAACCTGCCTTTGCTCTACAAGAAAAAAAACCACAGCGCCTACGCCTTGTTCTTTTCGGATAATTACAAGACACTGGACACCAACAATCAGATTCGGAAATAATAATTATCTTTCGTAAAATTTAAATCATGTTAGGGATGAGTTCAACAAAAAATCAGGCTGTAGATGCCGGTTCGGTGAACCTAATCGGCAAAGGCACCGAAATTACCGGGGACATCAATTCCCTCGGCGATGTGAGAATTGACGGAACCCTTAAAGGCAACCTCATTACAAAAGGCAAGTTTGTGCTTGGCCCAAACGGGAGCATTACCGGAAATGTAAAAAGTCAAAACGCTGATTTAAGCGGAGAAGTAAAAGGCACTGTAGAAGTGGACGACATGTTATCACTAAAGGTTTCAGCCAGGATCACTGGAGACATTATCACCGGCAAACTTTCCATAGAACCCGGAGCTGTGTTTTCAGGTAACTGCAGCATGGGGGCCAAAGTGAAAAACATGGTACAAAATGAGGCAAATCAAAATGCCACAACCAAATCGGCCTGATTCTTTTTTAAAATATGGCAACATGGCCCTGCAAATGGGCGTTGTTATTGGTCTTTCTGCCTGGGGAGGCAAAAAACTCGACGTGTATTTTCACAACAACACACCTGTTTTTACCATTGTTTTGAGTTTGCTTGGCATAGGGGCGGCATTGTACCTGGCGCTTAAAGATTTTATAAAACCAAAGAACTGATGCTGGCAAAAGGTTTTATTTCAACCGCTCTGGCTTTGCTTTTTAGCGCTTTTATTTCTGTTTCCATTAATTTTTTTACTGCCGTGTTTTTTGAACATTGGTATTCCATCTCCCTTGTTTTTTTACTCTTCTTTTCCATTTACAATTTTGTTTACATCCAAAGGTCCACAAAAGAAGAATTTACGCAGTTCCTGTTGTTTAGCCTGGCCATTAAATTGCTTCTTGCCTTTTTTACTTTGTTGTTGTGTGCATTTTTATTCCGCAGCATCTTTTCAGGCTTTGCGTTTCACTTTGTCAGCACTTACATGGTGTTTACAGTTTTTGAGATCCGTTTTCTTAATCAACTCATACACTCAAAACACAACTCAAACCCTCCAAAATAAACCTCATGAAAAAACTCATTTGCCTTCTGGTGTTGGTCACTGTGCACCCCCTATTTGCACAGGAAAAAACAAATAAAAAAGATTCGCAATATGCTTTTACAGTACTGAAAAGTATCGAAGCCACGGATGTACAAAACCAAAACTCCACCAGCACCTGCTGGTCGTTCTCCTCGCTTTCCTTTTTTGAGAGCGAATTGCTGCGCCTGGGCAAAGGCAAGAATTTAAATCTGAGTGAAATGTTTGTGGTGAGAAAAACCTACGATCTCAAAGCGCGCAACTACATACGCATGCACGGCAAAACCAATTTTGCGGAAGGTGGAGGCTTTCCCGATGTGCTGAATGTAATAAGAACCTTTGGTATCGTGCCCGAAGGCATTTACACAGGAAAAAAAGAGCCCAATGCCCCTCACAATCACAAACTTCTCGAAGGCACTTTAAAAAACATTCTATCAACCGCTGCAAAAGACGAGACCCAAAAAATTGATTTTAACTTTATGATGAATTCGGTGAACGCGGTCTGCGATGAATACCTGGGTAAAGTTCCTGATTCTTTCAACAGCGAAGGAAAAACCCACACGCCTATCTCCTACGCAAATTCGATTGGCATCAACCCCGATGATTATGTCATCATCACGTCGTTTACCCACCATCCTTTCTACAAAAAGTTTGTCCTTGAAATTCCAGATAACTGGAACTGGGAAAGCGTTTACAACATTCCTTTAAACGAAATGCAGTCCCTGATGAAGGAAGCCATTGACAAGGGATTTTCCATTGCCTGGGGGGCTGATGTGAGTGAAAAAGGATTTATGTTCAAAGACGGACTGGCCCTGGTTCCTGAAAAACCCATCACGGAAATGACCGAAGAAGAAAAACAAAAACTAAGCCTTACGCCTCAACCGCAATTGACCATAACTCAGGAGTTGCGTCAAAAAGCCTTTGATAATTTTGACACCCAAGATGACCACGGCATGCACATCATTGGCATGGCCAAAGACCAGAACGGCACCTTGTACTACATTGTAAAAAACTCGTGGGGAAAGGAAAGAAACCAATGTGGTGGGTACTTTTATGCCAGCGAAAGTTATGTGTTGTATAAAACCACATCCATTATGCTGCACAAAAAAGCCTTACCAGCTGCTCTTGCAAACAAACTGGGCATACAACAATAATACAAGGGGTTACAAGGGCATCTTTGCTAAAGGGGCCAGCTCAAGTCCCGAAAAATCTGATCTCAAATATTTATAATAGGCCGCAATGCCTATCATTGCTGCGTTATCCGTGCAATACTGAAATTCAGGAATGTGCGTTTGCACCTTCAATTCATTTCCCATTTCACTTACTTTACGCCTTAATTCAGCATTGGCGGAAACACCTCCCGCAATGGCAAACACTGTAAGCGACTGATCACGCAACACCTTTCTCACGTTTTTTAAAACAACATTCACCAGGTGCGATTGGTAGGAAGCGCAAATGTCGTTCAAATTGTTTTGCACAAAGTCCTTGTCTTTTTGAAGGGCATTTTGAATAAAATACAGAAAGGATGTTTTAATTCCACTGAAACTGTAATTGTACCCCTCGGTTTTGGTGTTCGCAAAAGCAAAGCGTTTTGGGTCTCCTTTAGCAGCCAGCTGGTCAATCATTGGTCCGCCAGGATAAGGTAAACCAAGAATTTTTGCCGCTTTATCAAAGGCTTCGCCAATGGCATCGTCTATGGTTTCACCAAGCAATTCAAAATGCAGATGGTCTTTTACAAACACCAATTGGGTATGCCCTCCACTAACCGTTAGGCACAAAAAAGGAAAAACCGGCTTTTTTTGCAAAGGGGAATCGATAAAATGCGCAAGCACATGGCCCTGCATGTGGTTCACCTCTATCAAAGGTTTGTTCAGGGCGAGGGAAAGGGATTTGGCAAAAGAAAGTCCTACCAGCAAACTGCCCATCAATCCAGGGCCCCGCGTAACGGCAACGGCATCAATCTCCGAAAGGCTTATGCCAGCCTCCGCCATCACAGCATCCACAACAGGTACAATGTTTTTTTGGTGATCTCGGCTGGCCAATTCAGGCACCACACCCCCATACAAACGATGAATGTCCTGACCGGCAGTCCGGTTCGCAAGAACTTTGGTATCCCGCAGCACGGCGCAGGACGTATCGTCGCAGCTGCTTTCAATTGCCAAGATATGAATGTTAGTTTTTTTCACAAACCGGTTCCCCTTCTACCTGCTATTTTACTCTACCTTTATAAGGGGTCAAATGCCGCGTAAAATTACAAGAATATTCATCAATTCCCTTGCTTACCTGTTTGTGGCACTGGTGCTCGTATCGTTCACGTTTTTATTAGCTATACAATCCTACACCTTTCAGACCTGGCTTGGCAAAAAGGCGAGCACCTATTTAAGCCGGGAACTTCAAACAAAAGTTGAAGTAAAACAGGTGAAGATCAATTTTTTCACCTCGGTGCATCTGGATTCCGTAACGCTTTTGGACCGGCATCGGGACACCCTGTTTCTTGGAACTATTGACTTGTATATAAAAACGTTCAACATCAGGGACCACAACATCACTTTAAAGGAAATGCGATTAAGCAACGCCACTGCCAAGCTGAAAAGGAACAAAGAGAACAGGCATTATAATTTCGATTTTATAGCGGATTATTTCTCAAACCAGGACAGTGTTAAGAACAACAACAGCTCCTGGCAATTTGCTATTCGTGAACTTGACCTAAAGAACATCAACTTTAGCTACAAAGATGAGCGCGACAGCAGTATAGACCGACATCACATTGATTATGATGATTTGACCGTTACCCGATTGCAAGGGCATTTTAGGAACATGGATCTTTTTGGTGACAGCATTCGCGCCCAGGTAGATGGATTGAGTTTTTACGAAAAAAGCGGGTTTGAACTCAGTTTCCTTAGCGGACAAGTGTCCCTCAATTCCAAACACCTTCTTGCTACAAACCTGATGCTAAACACCCCGCTCAGCCAAGTCAGGGGTACAATTGGTTTTGCATACAAGGCGTGGGAAGATTATTCTGATTTTATCTCCTCCATTCATATGAATTGTCAGCTGAATGACAGCAGTAAAGTCGACAGCAGGGACATTGCCTATTTTACGGATGAACTTGATGGTTTAAATCAAATCATAGGAATTTCAGGGAAAGTGAAGGGAACCGTTAGCGACCTAAGGTTATCTGACTTAAACCTTGTTCTTGGAAAACACACGGTATACAAGGGATACGCTTCCATTCAGGGTTTGCCAGAAATAGAAAGCAGTTTTATTCACCTTGATGCCAAACAATTCAACACCCATTACAAGGACCTCATTGGCATTCCCTCTTATCCTTTTAAGAGAGGAGAAAAACTGCCCCTCCCTGAACAGCTCCAACAACTTGGCCTTATCCGTTTCAAAGGAAAATTTGACGGTTTTGTTACTGACTTTACCACTTATGGCGTATTTAAAACAGACATTGGCAATGCCAACACCCGCCTGAGTTTGAAACTTGGTGAAAACGAAACGGATATAGAATATCACGGGAAACTCAGCACCGAAAATTTTGATCTGGGGAAATTGTTCGGAACGGAAGATTTACACTCCCTAAGCATGAGTGGAGAACTGGACGGCAGCGGATCGGACCTGAGTTCACTGGCTGCCGGGTTCAGCTTTGATATCCAGAACCTGGCTTACAAGAACTACAGCTACAACCACATTACACTTCGTGGTCATGTTGAAAATAAGATCTTTAATGGCATGCTGGTAAGTTTAGATACCAATGTAAACTTTGACTTCAACGGCTCCATTGATTTCAGCAAAAAAGTTCCTGATCTCCAGTTCATTTCCACCATCAACCGCATTGACTTAAGCGCTTTAAAATTTCTGACCAAACAAGATAGCGGTATACTTTCCGCTCAGGTGTTGATTGATACACGCGGCCATTCAATAGATGATTTGAGTGGCCTGATCAACCTGGACAATTTGATCTATGATATCCATGGAAAAAAATACAAACTCTCAAGTTTTAATCTCGACCTCAATCAGGAATTCAACCTGAAAAAAATCGACCTCAGCTCGGCCTACCTCAATGCTTCACTCAGCGGTAAGTACAAACTAAGCCATCTGCTGGGAGTATTCCGGGGTTTCCTGTACAGGTATTACCCCACCTTTTTTCAAAAACCACAAAACAACATCGCCTATAACGACTCTCTGGTATTGGAGGTGACCATTAAAAACTTCGGCACCATTCACGACCTCTTTTTAAAGAATTACATGCTGAGCCGTGGTTCAAGAATACAGCTAGCTTTTGATGCGGGCCGAAACAAATTTGACCTCAATGGCGACCTTCCCTTGTTTGCCTATAAGGATTTTAATTTTTACGCTTCAAAATTACAGGTCCATGAATTGGGCAAGAATCTAAAAGCGAACATCACCACCCAGGCCATTACTTTTAAAGATTCCAATTTGGTAAACCAATTGAACACGGCAATCACTTCAGAGGATAAAAACATCAATTACCGTATTCAGTGGGACAACCAGGATACACTGCCGAATTATGGCAAAATCAATGGTGGAATGAGTTTTAACCCCGCTTCATTCGACATGCATTGTGATACCATTGAAATAAAAAACGCTTACAATGACTGGACTCTAAAATCCAAAAACACGATTTCCTGGCTGAAGGACGGCAGTCTGATTGTCAATCCACTGATATTAAACAATAAGGATCAGGAGATACACGTCAACGGAAAATACACCACTTCTATATCCGACAGCCTTATGGTATACAGCTATGATGTGAACCTCAGCTCATTTAACCCCCTGTTGCATTTGTTTGGTTTAAAATTCAACGGCACACTGAACGGCAACATGGTTTTTTCCAATGCCAATGGGCAATTTGTGTTCAGAGGAAATGTGGATGTTCAAAACTTCAAGCTAAATGACAATTCTCTGGGCAAAGTGGTTTTAACTACCGATTACGACAATGCGGGAAAATTTATTCGATTGCAAGGGTACAGTTCCCTTGGTTTGGGGGAATTTTTAGGCGGCGCCATGAAGGACATTGCGTTCCTGGGAAACTATTACCTGGATGACCGGGAAGACTGTATCGACATCGGCTTTACCGCAAACACAGCCAATCTTCGTTTGCTTAACCCCATGTTGGAAGGCATACTTACCGTGAAAAATGGGTTTGTTAGGGGTGAAGGAAAAATACATGGCGATCCCAAGCACATTAAAATTGACAGCAAACTCAATTTGTTTCAATCAGAAGTTACGGTTGACTACACAAACGTAAGTTATTATGTAACCGGAGACATTGAGATCATGCCTGATCAGATCCGTTTCTCCGACCTGTTGTTAAGAGACAAAAACCTTCGTTCGCCAGTAAGAGGCACATTGAACGGAAACATTTTTCATGATAATTTCGAAAACATACGGCTCGACTACGACTTAAATTTCAAAAATCTTCTTTCTCTTAACACAACTGAAGAACTCAATCCTTATTATTACGGAAAAGTGTATGGCAGCGGAAACCTGGGAATCTATGGATACCTCAACAACCTGACCATGGAGATCAACACCACGGTTGACAAAAATTCTAAATTTTACCTTCCTCTCGACGGGCCTGCTGAACTGAATGATGAAGATTACATAAGCTTTGTGGTCAGAGACACACTGAAAAAAGCAAAAGAAAATCCACTCACCGGCTTTAACCTGGACATGAACCTCAAGATCAGTCCAGACGCTGAGTTAAGCATTCTGATGGATAGAAAAACCGGAGATGTGTTAAACGTTCAAGGTGAGGGCAATTTAGACCTTAACATCAATACCCTTGGGAAGTTTGACATGATAGGAGATTATATCATTACAGAAGGAGAATACCTATTTACTTTGAGAACACTCATCAATAAAAAATTTGAAATAGAACCGGGCAGCAGCATTACCTGGAGTGGCGACCCTATGAATGCTGAAATTGACGTGGTAACCAATTACCGGCAAAGGGCTTCTGTAGCACCTTTGTTGAATGACACCAGTGGAATATATGGCGCGCGTCAGCCTGTTGATTGCAAACTGATCATCTCGGGAAAACTAGCAACACCAAACATCAACTTCAACATCGATGTGCCCAATCTTGAACCTACGGCGATGGCCAGAATAGATAACGTGTTAAGTGATGAGGCCGAACTGAACCGCCAGGTCTTTTCATTTCTTCTGTTCAGGAGTTTTACCGTACCGCAAATTTACACCTCACAAGGCGGAGGCGTTTCGGCGGGAAGTGCTGCTGCTTCCACAGGAAGTGAGATGTTAAGCAACAGGGCCAGCGAATTCCTCAATTCCTATTTTGGAAACCTGACCGGCATTACCGACATGCAGGTAGGCGTGAATTACCGACCAGGAACAACTTCAACCGGAGAAGAGTTTGATGTGGCCCTGAGCAAACAATTTATGAATAACCGGATTACAGTAGATGGGAATTTTGGGGTGAATTCCAATCCCAACAACAGTTCCTCGGGACTTATAGGTGATGTGGTGGCGGAATACAAGTTATCGGAAGATGGCAAATACAGGGTGAAAGTATTTAATCAAACCAACGACAACACCCAGGTGACCATACTCGGCGGACCGTACACCCAAGGCATAGGCTTGTTTTACAGGGAAGAATTCAACACCTTCAAGGAGTTGATTGACTATTACAAAAAAAAATCAGGAAAGAAAAAAAGCACGAAGTAAATGGGCTTATTCTTTTAAACTCACCGGCACTTCTGCCAAAAGATTCTCGCTGTTCAGGTCCACACCTTTATAAATGAGATAGAGGGACGCGATCATGATTACATGAGAAATGTCTTTATAATTGAACCATTCGTGTAAATTGATTCTGAGGCTATGGGTGACAATAGAAAGAAAAGCCACCAATATGCCTGAAACGATGTATTTGCTGCCCGGATCCTTACGGGTGTCATAAAGCGAATAAACAATCAGAGAGAACACCAAAACGATTCCGGCATGGATTTTCACCAAAACAAATTCATTTTGCAGGAAGGTAATAACAAGCAATGCAATCACCCACAACCAAACAAAGGTGTTCACCCATTTTTTAGCTCCCCTTTCCTTGGAGAGGTAATAATAGGCCCCTGAAAAACAAAACAAGATGGATAACAAACTGAGGCTGTTCATGAGAAACAATACGGTATTAAAAAAAGTATTTCCCAACTGAAAATGAACGGCATGGGCGATGCTTCCAAAAATTCCACTGATGCCAATCATAAGAATAAACAAGGCTTTTTGGCGGGAATACCTGTGGTTGTAACTCCACAATTGTCTGAAATAATACAAGGCACTGATAAACAGGATCAGATTTGTAAGTATAACCATGGGTTCAAAAAGAATGAAACCCCGTACAGTGATGAAGGTGTAATCGAAATTCATTTAGGACTGCAATAACGGCATTTTTTTCGAGTGTAACTAGCTATTCTCCTGCTCCTTATCGTCCTTTTTAAACTTTCCTGTGACCTTTTCTGTCAGGTGTTTCACCTTTTCATAGTTTTTACCAATCTTGGTTGTGGTCATGTCGCTAATACCACCGTCCTGCAGCACTTTGGCCAGGGAGGGATAAAATACCACAAAGCTTGTAAATTCAGAGGTTTTGTTCAATAATTTGGGCATATCATCCACATGAAAATCATAACTGAGGGTTTGGCTTCTGGAGCTCAGAAAGACAAAAAGGTCGTCGGTTTTGAGCTCATCAATGACATCAAAATTTTCAAAGCTGTCCAATTCCACGTATTTGTAAAATATTTTTTTCTGATCCCCAACAGATTGCGCAAATCCCGTTAAGGTAGATTCGGGCCCGTATACCAGGGTTCTGTTGCCGGTTTGTTTTAACAAGGCGTTGATTTTTTGTGTAACGTGTAAAAAACCGCTTTCTTTCTCTGCGTTTGGCGTGAGCACCGCAATTACCCTTTGAAAGGTGTTGATGGGCTGCAGCACTTTGGAAATTATAAGCGCCTGCTTTGACTTGGCCAATAGATTATTCGCCATGTTGCCAAAAATAAGATTGGAAGTTCCTGGATTGGATTTGTAGGAGATAATGATGTCGGAAATGTTGTACGCTTTCGCTGTACGGATGATGCCGTCGACAATACTAAGGTCCACCTTTTTAAGTACCTCCACTTTTTTATCTCCACTTGCAATTTGTTCAGTTGCCCCTTCAATGACGCGTCTTACCAAATTGATCTTTTCATCGGCATCCGCATCGTCTTCTACAATGGAAAGCGGGTAAATGGGTTCAGGTGATTTTTGGTCCTTTATCAAAAGGGCAAGGTCGATTAAACGTTGAATGTTCTCAGGATTACTCACCGGTATCAAAATACGTTCGGGTTTTTCGCTGCCGCGTTTTACAACGTCTTTTTCAAGAACCGCAATCTTACGTGCGGCCTTTTCGGTGACAAAGGAACTGGCCAGACAGGAAAGCAGAATTAAAATGATGGTTCCGTTGATTACATTTTGGTCGAACAATTCAATATCAAATCCAACCTTAATGATGGCCAGAGTCGCTGCGGCATGCGAAACGCTTAATCCGAAAAGAATGTTCCTTTCGTTTTTGGAGTAGTTGTAGATGCGCGCTGTAATGTCAGCCGCAAGGTATTTGGTCACCAAACCAACCAAGGACAGGATTCCAGCGAACACCAAGGCACTGTACCCTTTAAAAAATAATGCAAGATCAACCAGCATACCAGCACTAATCAGGAAAAAAGGGATAAACAGGGTATTGCCAATAAAAATGATCCGGTTCATGAGGATGCCGTTGTGCGGAATCACCTTATTTAAGCCTAATCCTGCTAAAAATGCACCAATGATGGGCTCCACCCCGGCCAATTCGCTCAAAAAACCCGAAATAAACACCATGGCCAACACGTAAATGTATTGTGAGCTGGCCTGGGCTTCGATGTTCCTGAAAAACCAGCGACTTACTCTGGGCAAAAGATAAAGCGTTGAAAACCCCAAAAGGCTAAGGGAAAACATGATCTTCACAAAAAATAGGCCTGAGAAATCTCCAACGACTGAATTTGTAATGATGGCCAAAAGCACCAGCACAGCAGTATCGGTAATGATGGTTCCACCAAAAGCCACTTGAACAGCCTTGTTTTTCACTACACCCATGTTGCTCACAATCGGATAACTGAGCAGAGTATGGGTACTGAACATGCTGGCCAATAAAAGTGCTGACCAAAAACTAAATTGAAAGACATACACACACACCACAAAGCCAATAATGATGGGGATAAAAAAGGTGAGCGAACCAAACACGATGCTTTTGTTCCGGTTGTGTTCAAATTCCTGCATGTCAATTTCAAGTCCGGCCAAAAACATAATGTAAAGGAGCCCGGTTTTGGACAACAATTCAAAACTGGCGGTAGACTCGATGATGTGCATGGAATTTGGGCCAATGACAATGCCTGCTATAATCAAACCAATTATGCTAGGGATCCTGAACCTTTTGGAGAGCAATGGGGAAAAAAGAATAATTAAGAGCGTGAGGGCCAGGATAAGCACAGGATTGCTTAATGGAAAATACGCGTTCAAAAAATGATTGAACCTGAAAAGATAGTCTTGAAGGTTGCCCATGGCTCAGAAGTTAATTGCCGGATTCGGTTTTTAAAGTGTATCGGCTTCTGGTGCCTTTGTATAAACCATAAATGCTGGGCACTTTTAAATTAAACCGTAATCCTGCGCTCAGGCAAACGTCCATGATGTTAAACTCATTGTAGCCTTCAGAAACTCCCATTCTCATTTTATAATCAGCAAAAAAACTAAAGCGTCTAAAAAAATATTCGTATCCGGCGCCCGCATTAAATCCCCACCAGGTTGTCCTCACATCCGAATTGTCCTCATACAAAGTGCTCAGGTTCAGGTAGTCCCTGACGCCGGTATAAAAACCCGAGAACACGTTGTAACTGAATCCAAAGATGGGATAAAAAACAGCCTTCCCCTCACTAAACCGAGCAATAATGTGCATGTTCGCTTCTATGGTGCTGGCCTCCACATTGTACCAGGTTGGGGCAATATCCATGGTTTTGAATTGGGTGTATTCCACTATGCCCCTGAAAAGTTTAGTTCCCCCATACGCCATAGAAAGGTGAAATCCATACGCCTCATTGTTTTCCTTTACGTTTCGCGACAGGAACAACACACTCCCCGCAGCTCCGGCACCCAAACCCAGTCGGGTGGTGAGCGCCCGCGTTTTAACAGGTTTCACTACACGCACCTGAGCCCCAAGCGGCATAACTGCTATAAGAACCACAAGGACTATGCTTAAAACCGTCTTCACTTTTACAAATTTAAACGAATTTTACAGCCTTTTGTTCCCAAACCAAAATATGTTAATCCACAGGGGATTCAAAAACTATCCTTAATTTTATAGTCGATGAGGACCTGTTTTTTTCTTTTCGCACTTTTTTTGATTGGCAATGGCACTGCTCAAACTGCTGGTGCCAAACAAACAGGCAACAGTTACATACAATTTTCAGGGGTGGTATTGGATCAGGACAGCCT
>Ga0154020_10005257_pt1 | contig 15317 bp, 10 predicted proteins | sample Klosneuvirus_201_FD_109709 | JGI IMG/M metagenome (GOLD analysis project Ga0154020, IMG submission 109709) | Active sludge microbial communities from wastewater, Klosterneuburg, Austria - Klosneuvirus_20160825_MG | ecosystem: Engineered > WWTP > Aerobic digester > Activated sludge | place...
GCGGTCATCCTGGGCAAGCTCAACATGGACGAGTTCGCCATGGGCTCGTCGAACGAGAACAGCGCCTTCGGCCCCTGTCGCAACCCATGGGATCCCACGCGTGTCACAGGCGGCAGCTCGGGCGGCAGCGCCGCGGCGGTGGCCGCGGGCTTCTGCCCCATCACGCTGGGCACCGACACCGGCGGCTCGATCCGGCAGCCCGCCGCGCTGACCGGGGTGCTCGGCATCAAGCCGACCTATGGCCGGGTCTCGCGTTATGGCGTGGTCGCCTTCGCTTCATCCCTCGACCAGGTCGGCCCGTTCGCCGGCTGCATCGAGGATCTGGCCCTGGCGCTCGAGGTCATCTCGGGCCACGACCCGCTCGACGCGACCTCGATCGTCGAGGCGCCGCCCGCGCTGGGCCCCGCGCTGGCCGCAGGCGGCAAGGGCCTGGCCGGCCTGACCATCGGCCTGCCGCGCGAATACTTCATCCCGGGCACCGACGCCGAGGTCGACGCCGCCGTGCGCGCCGCCATCCGCGAGCTCGAGAGCGCGGGTGCGCGCGTGGTGGACGTGTCGCTGCCGCACACCGAGCACGCACTGGCGACCTACTACCTGATCGCGCCCGCCGAGTGCTCCTCCAACCTGGCCCGCTTCGACGGCGTGCGCTACGGCCGCCGCGTGCAGCCGCCCGGCGGCGACCTCGCCGCCATGTACCAGGCCACCCGCGAGGCCGGCTTCGGCGACGAGGTCAAGCGCCGCATCATGCTGGGCACCTACGCGCTGCGCTCGGGCTACTACGACGCCTACTACAGGAAGGCGCAGCAGGTGCGCACGCTGATCGCGGACGACTTCCGCAAGGTGTTCACCACCTGCGACGCGGTGGCGACCCCGACCTCGCCCACCGCGGCCTTCAAGATCGGCGAGAAAACCGCCGATCCCGTGCAGATGTACCTGGCCGACGTGTTCACCCTGTCGTGCAACCTGGCCGGCCTGCCCGGGATGTCGATCCCGTGCGGCTTCACCAGCGGCGGCCTGCCCATCGGCCTCCAGCTGCTGGGCCGCCCGCTCGGCGAGGCGGCGCTGTTCCAGCTCGCGGCCGCCTACGCCGCGCGCACCGACCACGCTCGCCGCCGCCCCACGCTGGAGGCCGCATGACCGCCACCGCCACGACCCCCGGCGCAGTCACGCACGACTTCGAGGCCGTGATCGGCCTCGAGGTGCACTGCCAGCTGCGCACCGTGTCCAAGATGTTCTCGGCCGCGCCGACCCACTTCGGCGCCGCGCCCAACTCGCAGACCGACCCCGTCGTGCTCGGCCTGCCCGGTGCGCTGCCGGTGGTCAACCGCCAGGCCATCGAGTTCGCGCTGCGCATCGGGGTGGCCACGCGCTCCAAGATCCGCGCGCGCGCGCGCTTCGCGCGCAAGCACTACTTCTACCCGGATCTGCCCAAGGGCTATCAGATCTCGCAGTACGACGAGCCGCTGTGCGAGCACGGCCTGGTGCAGTTCGTGCTCGACGGCCAGCCCCGCGAGGCGCGCCTGACCCGCATCCACCTCGAGGAGGACGCCGGCAAGAACACCCACCTGCCCGGCCGCGCGACCTCGCTGGTCGATCTCAACCGCGCCGGCGTGCCGCTGATCGAGATCGTCGGCGAGCCCGATCTGCGCTCCGCCGCCGAGGCCGGCGCCTATCTGCGCGCGCTGCGCCAGCTGGTGCGCTGGCTCGAGATCTCCGACGGCAACATGGAGGAGGGCTCGCTGCGCGCCGACGCCAACGTGTCGATCCGTCCCCGTGGCCAGGCCGCCCTCGGCACCAAGACCGAGCTCAAGAACATCAACTCGTTCAAGTTCGTCGAGAAGGCCATCGAGCACGAGATCGCGCGCCAGATCGACGTCGTCACCGGCGGCGGTCGCGTGGTCCAGGAGACCCGCAGCTGGGACGCCGATCGCGGCACCTCGTTCTCGATGCGCTCCAAGGAGCAGGCGCACGACTACCGCTACTTCCCGGATCCCGATCTGCCCCCGGTGGTGGTCGACGCCGCCTGGATCGCGCGCGTCACGGCCGCGCTGCCCGAGTTGCCGGCGCAGCGCCGGGCGCGTTACGTGGAGGCGTTTGGCCTTCCGGCGTATGACGCCGAGGTCCTCACCGGCGAGCGCGCGCTGGCTGACTGGTACGAGGCTGCGGTCTCTGCGCCCGGCAAGGCCGATCCCAAGAAGCTGTCGTCCTGGGTGCAGTCGGAGCTGCTGCGCGTGGTCAAGGACACCCCGCTGGCCGAGTGCCCGATCAAGCCCGACATGCTGGCCGAGCTGGTCGCGCTGATCGACGCCGGCACCATCAGCGGCAAGATCGCCAAGGACATCTTCGCGCGCATGCTGGCCAGCGGTGATCGCCCCAGGGTGATCGTGGACCGTGAGGGGCTGACCCAGGTCTCCGACACCAGCGCCATCGAGGCCGCCGCCCGCGCCATCATCGAAGCCAAGCCCAAGGAGGCCGCGGCCTACAAGGCCGGCAAGCAGCAGATGCTGGGCTTCTTCGTGGGTCAGACCATCAAGGCCATGGGGGGCAAGGCCAACCCCCAGCTGGTGAACGATATCCTCAAGAAACTATTGGAATCTTGAGGCATTACCCACACCGGGATCATAAAGCCTTGACTTGCCGTGCTCCACAAATACACTGCGCATCTCGTTTTGCCCAAGCCTTCGGAGTTACTCAATGTACGCGGTGATCCAGACCGGTGGTAAGCAGTATCGGGTCGAGCCAGGTCGCACTCTTCGAGTCGAAAAACTCGAGGGCGAGGCTGGCAGCCAGATCTCGTTCGATAACGTTCTCCTGGTCGCCAACGGCGACACCATCAACGTCGGCGCCCCCACGGTCGCCGGCGCCAAGGTGACCGGTGAGATCATGGAGCAGGGACGCGACAAGAAGGTCATCGTCTTCCATCTGCGCCGCCGCAAGGCCTACCGTCGCAAGAACGGCCATCGGCAGGCATTCACCGCGGTCAAGATCACCGCGATCGAAGGGTAAGGAGCAGCCATGGCCCACAAAAAAGGACAGGGCTCGACCCGCAACGGTCGTGACTCCAATGCGCAGCGCCGCGGCGTCAAGAAGTTCGGCGGCGAGGTCGTGCGCGCCGGCAACATCATCGTGCGCCAGGTCGGCAGCGTCGTGACCCCGGGTCCGAACGTCGGTCAGGGCCGCGACTTCACGCTGTTCGCGCTGGTCGACGGTGTCGTCGCCTACAAGCGCGTCGGCAAGAAGACCCGCGTCTCGGTCCAGGCCGCACCCGCCTCGGCTTAAGCTCTCCCGCGGCACTCGCCGCCTGCAGCACCCGCGCCCCGCCCATGCAGTTCATCGACGAAGCCACCATCTTTGTGCGTTCCGGCAAGGGCGGCAACGGCGCCGTCGCGTTCAACCGCACCAAGACCGAGCTGGGCGGCCCCGCCGGCGGTGACGGCGGGCGCGGCGGCAGCGTCATCTTCGTGGCCAACCCGCAGCTGTCGACCCTGCTCGACTTCAAGTTCCAGCAGCACTACAGCGCCGAGAACGGCCAGGCCGGCATGGGCCGCGAGATGGACGGGCGCAGCGGCAAGAACCTGAGCATCCCGATGCCGGTCGGTACCGTGGTCTCGGATCGCGACGACGGCACCGTGCTGTGCGATCTCAGCGTGCCCAACAAGGAGTACGTGATCTGCAGCGGCGGGCGCGGCGGCCGTGGCAACCGCCACTTCGCCAGCGCCACCCACCAGACCCCGCGCGAGGCCGAGCAGGGCGGCCCCGCCACCGAGCGCTGGGTCCACCTCGAGCTCAAGCTGCTGGCCGACGTCGGCCTGCTGGGCTTTCCCAACGTGGGCAAGTCGTCGCTGATCGCCAAGGTGTCGCGGGCGCGGCCCAAGATCGCGAACTACCCATTCACGACCCTGCTGCCCCAGCTCGGCGTGGTCGGCCTGTCGGGCGGGCGCTCGTTCGTGATGGCCGACATCCCAGGCCTCATCGAGGGCGCCGCCGAGGGCGCGGGCCTCGGCCACCGCTTCCTCAAGCACGTCGAGCGCTCGGCCGCGCTGCTGCACATCCTCGAGGTCCCGCTCGAGGGCGCCGACAGCGACCGCGAGCCGTACCGCGATCACGACGTGCTCAACAAGGAGCTGGCCAGCTACGACCCCGAGCTGGCCGCGCGCAAGCAGGTGGTCGCGCTCGGCAAGCTCGACCTCAGTGAGACCCGCGAGGCGCTGCCCGCCCTGAAGAAGAAGTTCGCGCGCCGCGGCATCGAGCTCATGGCCTTCAGCGCCGCCACCGGCGAGGGCGTGCCCGAGCTGCTGGAGGCGCTGTGGAAGCTGCGCCTCGAGACCCGCGCCGTCGCCGCCAGCAAGTAGCCCGCCTCACATTAGAACGTTGACTCTGGTGCCGACGTCTACCAGCTGGCGTAGCCGCGTCCTTCCGTGACCGAAAGCACCCTCGGCTCGCTGCGTTGATCGTGCCGGAGCCCCGTGATATAGCAGACATAGCATCATAGCGCCGTCCTGCTCGGGAGCCTCCTCAGGCCCCGTGTTGCCCGTCTTTTCTTGGAGAGCCCATGAGAATGCACGCTCGTCGTCTGTCGCTCGGTGTCGCCTTTGCCTCCTCGCTGATCGCCCTGGCGGGGATCGCGAACGCACAGACCCCGTCGCCGTCGCCCGCGCCCGAGCCAGCCGAGCCGGCCGAGCCAGCGACGACGACCTCGGCCGAGCCGGCCGCCGCGACCACGCCCGACGAGCCCTACACCGTGCGCCTGCGCAAGCTGGAGCAGAAGGTCGAGGAGCTCAAGGAGCAGGCCTGGCGCGTCAAGGCCCGGGTTGGGATGCTCAAGGAGGCCGTGATCGCTGGCGGCATCGGCTCACGCAGCACCATCGTCCACGAGAACAAGATGGGCGGGAACTTCAAGCTCATCAAGCTGGTGTACTCGCTCGACGGCAACCAGCTGTACGCCAAGACCGATGACACCGGGAAGCTGAACGACCAGAAGAAGATCGAGATCCTGTCGGGCCCCATCACCGCCGGCACCCATACCCTGTCGGTCCTGATGATGTACCGCGGCGAGGGCTACGGCGTGTTCCGCTACCTGCGCGGCTACAAGTTCAACGTGCGCTCCAGCCACTCGTTCACCGTCGGCGAGGGCAAGCACGTGCAGATCACCGTGACCGGCTACGAGCGCGGCGGCATGACCACCCCGCTCGACAAGCGTCCCAACATCGAGTTCAAGGACACCGTGGTGTTCGAGGGCAGCCCCGACTCCGCCAAGACGAGCAAGTAGCACGAGCATTCCGGCGCCATCGGGGGCCGCCACCGCGGTGGCTCCCCGGCACGCAGCCAAGAGGACTTGATGCGCAAGCTCGAGACAGCGGCGATCGCCGCATTTGCTTTGCTGGCCGGCACCGGCGTTCCGCGCCGGGCCTTCGCGGACGACGGTCAAGTGGCGCTCTCCAGGGCCGAGACCGAGGCGCGCGACATCGGCGGCACCCTGAAGACACCGCCCCGTGTGGACCGGCGCTCGCCGGCGCAGCGCGAGCGTCAGCTGCTCGACGCCCAGCTGGCCTGGCGGGTCGGCAAGCAGACCGGCCAGATCACCAACTTCGAGAACGCCGCCCTCATCCTGTACGACCTCGTGGAGCAGAACCCCGACGGTCGCAACCTGGAAGAGGCGACCTATCTGCTGGCCGACTCGCTGTTCCTCAAGGGCGACTCGCGCACCTCGCAGAAGTACTTCCGTGATCTGGTGTCCAAGTTCGGCCCCACCGGCAAGCACTACCAGGAGGCGCTGATGCGCCTCGTCGAGCTGTCGGTGAAGCTGAAGGACGACGACGGCATCGACCTCGTGCTGCAGGCGCTGGACAACGTGCCGGCCGCGGCGCGCAAGCCGGAAGTGCCGTATGTCCGCGGCAGATACAACTACTTCTCTGGACAGCTCGACAATGCCGCGGCCGCCTTCGACGGCATCGGCGCCAGCCACCCGTACTACTTCCGCGCCCGCTACTTCTCCGGCGTGGTGCGCGTGGCGCAGCAGAAGTACGCCGCCGCCGCCAAGGCCTTCGCCGAGGTGCTGCGCGCGCAGCCCAGCACCGAGGCTGACCGCCGCGTCGCCGAGCTGGCCCGCCTCGCGGTCGGCCGCCTGTTCTACCAGACCGGCAAGCCCAGCCGCGCCATCGACGAGTACCAGAAGCTCGACCGCAAGAGCCCGTTCTTCGACGAGATGCTGTACGAGGTCGCGTGGGCGCACGTGAAGTCGCGCGCCTATGACAAGGCGATGCGCGCCATTGATCTGCTCACGCTGGCCGACCCCAGGACCGGCCTGATGCCCGAGGTGCGCCTGCTGCGCGGCAACCTGCTCATCCGCCTGGGCGCCAAGGAGCCCAACCAGTACGTCGCCGCCGAGAAGGAGTTCGAGAAGACGCGCGCCCAGTACGAGAAGCCGCGCGCGGCTCTGGAGGCCCTGCTGGTCCAGCACGACGATCCCAACCTCTACTTCCAGCACCTGGTGCACCGCCAGGGCGAGAGCTTCGACGTCACCGCGTTCCAGATCCCCAAGGGCGTCGACGAGGCGGTCGCGCGCAAGCCCGACGTCGCCCGCGTCATCAAGCTGGTGCGCGACATCGAGACCATTCGCACCGACCTCAGCGCCGCCGAGACGCTGATCGTGCGCGTCGAGTCGGCGACCTCGCCGTCGGCGCGCGTCTCCATCTTCCCCGAGCTGGCCAAGAAGCGCGGCCGCCTGTTCGAGCTGCGCTCCGAGGTGGCCCGCGTGCGCGAGAAGCTGGGCACCGAGGAGCGCGCCATCATCGCGCGCGGCGCCACCCAGGCCGAGCAGGCCGAGCTGACCCAGCTCGGCGCCCAGCGCGCGGTGCTGGAGGCCTCGCTGGGCCAGCTGCCCAGCGGCCGCGAGCCCTACGAGGTCCGCGTCAAGAAGGCGCGCACCGAGGTCGAGCGCGTGGCAGCGCTGGCGTCGCGAGTCCAGGTCGAGATCGAGGGCATGCGCGCCAACCTGACCGCGCTGGAGAAGTACCAGGGCGATCCGCGCAACAAGTCCAAGCTGCCCAGCGAGACCTTCGACAAGGAGGCCGGCGCGCTGAAAGGCGAGATCGCGGCCCTGGAGAAGCAGTACGAGGGGCTGCGCGCCGAGCTGCAGTCGGCGCGTGATCAGGCCGAGGCCGCCGCGCTGGGCGCCGAGGAGGCCAACCTGCGCGGCGAGCTGGGCAAGGTGCTGGAGCGCGAGCACCTCATCGCGCAGCAGGTCGCCAGCCGCAGCGGCGGCGCCGACGCCTCGCGGGTCAGCCAGCTCGAGGCCGTCCTCGGCATGGTGACGCGCGCCCAGTCCGCCATCGACACCTCCGACGCCAAGATCGACGCCATCCTCGACAGCCAGCTGTCGGACATCAAGCGCATGCTGACCCAGGAGCGCGGGCTGCTCACCGAGCTGCAGGGCCAGCTGGCCGCCTACGACGGCGAGGTCGGCTCGGTCGGCGCGGGTGCCGTGCGCGACGGCTTCGTGCAGGTGGCGCAGGACTTCTACAACATCGTGGTGCGCGCCGACGTCGGGGTCATCGACGTGGCGTGGGCCCAGAAAGAGGAGAGCTCGCAGCGCGTGTCGCGGCTCAACCTCCAGGTCGGTAACGAGCGGCGCAGCCTGCGCGAGGACTTCAAGGAGGTCCTCGCGGACAAGGAGAAGAGCGGCGCCAGCGGCACTGACGAGGACGACGACGGTTTCGGAGGGCTCAAGTGATCCGCCATCGCAACATCGGCTGGAAGAAGCGGCTGCTCGCCGGCGGCCTCGCGGGCCTGCTGGCCCCGGGCACCCTGTATGCACAGGTGCCGCCCGGTGGCGGCGCGCCGACGCCGGCTCCCGCGGCCGCGCCTGCGCCGACCACGCCCGGGCCCGGTGCCCCGGTGCCCATGAAGCGCAAGCCCGCCAAGGGCCCGCTGGCGAATCCCCTCGATCCCAACCTGGCGCCGACCCCCGAGGAGGCCGCCGAGCTGGCCGAGCTGGAGCAGGCGCACAAGCGCTACGCCGAGGTCTCGACCGAGCACACCGAGCTGCTCAAGAAGATCATCCGCCGCGCCTTCGACGACAAGCTCAAGAAGCTCGAGGCCAAGTTCGAGAAGGCCATCAACCTCGAGGAGGCCGAGCTGGCGCGCCGGCGCCAGAACGCCATCGCGCGCTTCGAGGGCTTCGTGTCGAAGCACCCGCGCGACAAGCGCTGGACGCCCGACGTGCTGTTCCGCCTCGCCGAGCTGTACTTCGACCGCTCCAAGCTGGAGCTGAACGCACAGCAGGACGCCTTCAACGAGCTGATGAAGGGCGTCGGCGAGGATGATCCGCTGCCCATCGATCCGGCCACCGGCCTGACCGTGGTGCCGCCGCGGCCGATCTACACGCCGTCGATCAACGCCTATCGCGACATCATCCAGAACTTCCCCGACTACCGCCTCATCGACGGCGCGCACTACCTCCTGGCCTACCTCTACGCCGAGCAGGGCAACCCCGACGAGTCCAAGCAGGCCTACCTCGGCCTGACCTGCGCCAAGCGCACCGACGGGGCGCCCGGCTACAACGCGCTCGACATCCCGGCCTCGGTGCTGGCCGCGCGCGCCGCCGCCGCGGCCGAAGGCGACACCGAGCCGACCGAGGCGCAGCGCCGCGCCAAACCGGCCGCCGCCCAGCCGCCCCCGCCGCCGCCGCCGTTCGTGGATCCCTACGCCGCCTGCCTGCCCCTGGTGAAGAACCGCAAGCTGGTCGACGAGGCCTGGGTGCGCATCGGTGAGCAGCACTTCGATCTCAACGAGCTCAAGCTCGCCGTGGCGGCCTACCTCAAGGTGGTCGACAACAAGGAGGGCGAGTTCTACGACGAGGCCCTCTACAAGCTGGCCTGGTCGTTCTACCGCGACGCCGTCGGCGTCGATGCCGGCGCCAACTTCCAGAAGGCCATCGACCGCTTCGACGAGCTGGTGGTGTGGTCCGACAAGGAGAAGGCCGCCGGCCGCGGCGCCTCGCCGCTGCGCAAGGAGTCGATCGAGTACCTGGCCATCTCGTTCGCCGAGAACTGGGAGTCGGCCGGGCAGCCCGACGCCGGCAAGGGCCTGGAGCGCATCCGCGAGTACTACCGCGCGCGCGCCGACGAGCTGCACGTGCGCGACGTCTACGAGAAGCTGGGCGACATCTACGCCGCGACCTCGCAGTGGGAGGCCTCGGTGATTGCCTACCGCATCGCGCTGGGCGAGGACGTCGGGGATGGCGCCCCGCCGCACCCGAAGTGGGCGCTGGCCCGCGTCAACCCGCGCGTGTCCCGCAAGCTGATCCTGGCGCTGGAGAAGAAGGGCGACCAGGAATCGAACGAGCAGGCCTACCGCGAGCGCGCGCGCCTGGCCGACCTGTACCGCGAGGGCAACCCGCAGAACCCGACCGATCCGCAGAACCCGGCCAGCCCTTGGTGGCAGGCCAACATCCTCGACCGCGAGGCGCTCGACGCGGCGCGCGCGCTGACCGAGGGCAGCATCATCGAGTCGGCCAAGCACTTCCACGAGATCGCCCAGATCCGGCGCAAGCAGTGGAAGCTGGCGCCGCCTGGCCCGCAGAAGGAGGCGCTCGACGTCGAGTACAAGCGGCTCTACAACGAGGCCGCGCGCCTGTACGGCGTGTACATCGAAAAGTACCCGAATAGCCGCGATACCTACGAGGTCTCGTTCTACCTGGCGGAGGCGCTGTACTGGTCGGGGCAGTATGCCGCGGCCGCGCCGCGATACGCCTGGGTGCGCGACTCGTCGCTGGGTTCGACCTACCAGAAGGACGCCGCGCTGTCGTACGTGAAGTCGTGGGAGGAGGCCTACAAGATCGCGCTGGCGGATCCGGCCAGCGGCGTGAAGGACCTGCCCATGCCGTGCAAGGAGCAGCAGGTCGGCTCGCCGCCGTGCGAGATCGTGGTGCAGCCGGTGACGGCGATCCCGCTGGCCGAGGTCGAGCGCCAGCTACGCGACGCCTATGACCAGTACCAGCGCGCGCTCAAGAAGGACGACAGCTCGGCCGCCATGCTGCAGGCCGCCGCGCTGATCACCTTCAAGCACCGCGAGTTCGACGACGCCATGGTGCGCTTCCGCAAGGTCTACGACGGCTACTGCAACACCGCGGAGGCCGCGCAGGCCGGCCAGGGCATCCTGGCCATCTACCAGATCCAGGAGAAGCTGGACGAGATCCAGGCCTGGCTCGAGCAGATGCAGAAGGACGCCGCGGCGGGCAAGTGCCGCCTGGGCGGCGACAAGGGCCAGATGGCCAGCCTGCTCGACGCGGTGCGCTTCGAGAAGGCCAAGAAGCTGAGCGAGGAGGGCAAGTACGAGGAGGCGGCCAAGCTGTACATCGCCCTCTACAACGAGTCCAAGGCGCGCAACGCCCAGGATCCGGCCAAGAAGATCGACGACGACGCGCTGTGGAACGCCGCGCTGTCGTACGAGAAGATGGGCCGCCCCAAGAAGGCGACCCAGATCTACGAGCAGCTGGTCAACGAGGTGCCCGACTCGGACCATGTCGGCGACGCGCTGTTCCGCATGGCGCTGTCGTACAAGGCGGCCTTCGACTACGGCAAGGCGGTGTCGAACTTCCTCCTGCTGGCGGAGAACGACCGCTTCAAGAAGTACGAGTTCAGGAACGACGCGCTGTTCAACGCCGCGCAGCTGGTCGAGCAGGACCAGCAGTACAAGCGCAGCGCCGACCTGTTCCAGAAGTACGCCGCGGCAGTGAAGGTGTCCAAGCCGACCGACTCGGCCAGCGCCTTTTATCACTCGGCCGAGATCTACGAGAAGGCCGGCGACATCGACACCATGATCAAGACCCTGCGCCAGTTCATGAAGGACTACGGCTCGGGTCAGGGCGCCGGCACCAACATGGTCTACGCGCACTACAAGATCGCCAAGGCGCACGAGAAGAAGAACGACAAGAAGAGCGCGCTGGCCGAGTACAAGCTGGCCCGCGACGAGTTCTGGAAGCGCGGCCTCGAGACCGCGACGCCGGTCGCCAACGTGGCGGCGGAGTCGGCCTTCATCCTCGCCGAGGACGCCTTCGTCGTTTACAAGAACAACAAGTTCAAGTGGTCGAACATCAACGACGAGAAGAAGATCAACGCTGACCTCGACCGCCTGGAGAAGGACGGCAAGGACATCGCCAAGCAGTATCAGGACATCGACAAGTTCGTGACCCCGTTCGTGCTGGCGGTCGACGTGCGGCTGGGTGACATCTCGTTCGAGCAGGGCGAGAAGCTCTACAACACGCCCATCCCGAGCGAGATCGTCAAGCTCGACAAGAAGAACCCCGATCTCGGCGTCATCGGGCTGTACCAGGAGAAGCTGGAGGCGATGGTCAAGCCGTTCCGTGACGCCGCACGCAAGCAGTGGGAGGCGGCGGTGCAGAAGGGCCAGGCCAAGGGCATCCAGAACGAGTGGACGGAGCTCGCGCGCAAGCGGCTGCATGACCTCGATCCCGAGACCTGGCCGACGCAGAAGCCGCCCAAGACGGAGATCCAGGTCGAGGAGGTGCGCTGATGTCGGTAGATCGTGGCGCAGACACGCGCGTTTTCACGACCATGTCGTCTTCCCGGCTGTGGACGGTGGTGATCGGCGCGCTCGGCGTTGCTGTGATCACGGCCGGTTGCGGCGGTGGCGGCAGCAGCAAGGCGGCCGCCAAGACGACGCCCAAGCCGTCGGCCTCGGCCAAGCCGTCCCCCAAGCCGGCGGTTCCCGGCGATCCGGCCGAGCCGGGCGACCCGTCAGATCCCATCGCCGACCCGATGCCCGGCCCCAGCCCGGGTGGCCCGACGCCCGAGCCGCCCGCTCCCGGTCCAGCAACGGTCAAAGCGCGAGTGGACGCGGCCGATGCCTTCCTCAAGAAGGGCCAGTACTCGCAGGCCGAGTCGGACGCCCGCGCCGCGCTGGCCATCGACGAGACCCACGTGCCGGCGATGGCCGTGCTGGCCAACGTCTACTACGCGCAGGGCAAGTACGAGCGCGCCGAGTTCGTCATCGAGCGCGCCACCGAGATGTCCAAGACGCAGCCGCCCCCGCAGCTGGTGACCGCGCGGCTGGCCCGCCTGCGCGGCCTGACCATGCTCAAGTCGTCGCCGCCCAAGACCGACGACGCCATCGTGTCGTTCCGCGAGGCCACCGAGCTCGACGGCAGCGACGCCTCGTCCTGGCACAACCTGGGCACCTTGCTGGTCGAGAAGAAGCTGTGGAACGAGGCCGCTTCGGCGCTGGAGCGCGCGGTGCAGATCCAGCCCCGCTTCGCGCGCGCGCACGTGTCACTGGGCGCCGCCTACCGCGGCCAGTCGCTGGCCCATGTCGGTGAAGAGGGCCGCCCGCAGCGCGAGGCCCTGTTCGTGCGCGCCAAGGGCGAGTTCGAGGAGGCCCTGAAGATCGCGCCCAACCTGTCGGTGGCGCAGTTCAACCTGGGCATCCTGTACCTCGACGCCGACAACTTCCCGGGCATGGACACGCTGACCCGGCTGGCGACCGCCATCAAGCACCTGTCGCAGTACCAGTCGGCCGAGGGCGCCAAGCTGCCCAAGGACTCGCCCGTGGTCGCCTACATCGAAGAGGCGCGCAAGAACACCGAAAAGGAGAACAAGCGGCTCGAGCGCGAGAAGAAGAAGAAGGAAAAGGACGAGGAGAAAGCGCGCAAGGCCGCGGAAAAGGCCGCCAAGGGTGGCGCCGCGCCGGCCCCGGCCGACGGCGGCGGCGGCGGCGACCAGTAGTCGATGCGTCGCAATGGAGCTATCATGAAGTCGATGTGGAGACTGCTGCTGTCACTGGTGCTGCTGGGGGCCCTGGCCGGGAGCGCTGCGGCCGACAAGGCCTGCCCCGACGAGGGCGAGGCTGGCGCCGAGGGTGAAGCCCCCAAGGTCGAGGTCATTCGCGGACCCAACGGCGAACAGATCATCCGCATCAAGCAGGCGTTCTGTATCGAGGGCAAGATCCAGAAGCCGAACGTGTTCTACGTCCTCGATCGCACCGCGATCGGGTACGAGTGGCAGAAGCTGACCCAGGACTTCATGCCTCGCATCCTGCGCTCGGTCGAGCGCGCGCCCTTCTGAGGACGGCGGACAAACCCATGCAACAGCAACCTCACCAGCAGGGGCAGTACCGGGGGCAGCCGCAGGTCGTGCTGCCCAAGATCCTGCGCATCGGCGTCGTTCTCGGCGGCAAGATCGTCGAGGAGAAGCTGATCCGGAAGCGCGAGACGGTCACCATCGGACAGTCGGCCAAGAACACCTTCGCGGTGCCGGCGCCGGAGCTGCCGAAGACCTTCCCGATCTTCCAGATGACGCCGCAGGGCTACGTCATGAACTTCGTCGACGGGATGGACGGTCGCATCTCGGATGGCGACAACGTCTACCCGCTGCTGCAGATGACGCAGACCGGGGTGGCGCGCCGCAACGGCGCCTACTGGTCGCTGCCGCTGGTCGAGCGCGCCAAGGGCAAGATCACCGTCGGCGATCTGACCCTGCTGTTCCAGTTCGTGGCGCCGCCGCCGCCGGCAGCCAAGCCGCAGCTGCCGCACTCGGTGCGTGGCAGCGTGATGGATCGCCTGGATCCGTATCTGGCGGTGGCGCTGCTGTTCTCGGCCGCGCTGCACATCGGCTTCATCATCTGGACCTGGCAGACCGAGAAGTCGAAGAAGCCTGACATCTCGCTGGTCAGCGCCGAGGACGCCCAGCGCTGGGCCTCGTTCAAGCCACCACCCGAGCCCGAGCCCGAGCCGGTCGCGGTGGAGCCCACCGAAGGCCCCGGCACCACGGTCGCCGAGCAGCCCACCAAGGGCAACGGCGGCCAGGACCCCAAGGGGCCGGCCAAGCAGCCCAAGGGTGGCGACAAGGGTGACGGCGGCGACAACGAGCCGGGCGCCCGCGAGGCCCGCGTGAACCAGGAGATCGCGTCGAACAAGTTCCTGCAGACGCTGGGCTATCGCACCAACAGCGGCTCGGGTTCGATCTATGACTACTCCGAGGGTCGCGACCCCGGCACCGACACCGACAAGGCGCTGGCGCAGGGCGGCAAGATCGTCGGCCCCGGCACCCCGGGCGGTCCGCTGGGCGGCACCCGTGGCACCAACGAGACCGGCAAGGTCGCGGCGGGTGGTCCGGTCAAGATCGGCGGCCCGGCGGGCACGGTCGACACTGGCGGTCCCAAGGAGGAGAAGCGGGTCACCAGCGTCAGCGGCGGCAAGGCCGACGTGGATGACGAGGACGCGGTCCCGGCGGCGTCGATCGCGGCCAAGATCCGCAGCTCGTACATGGGCGGCGTCAAGGCCTGCTACGAGCGCGGCCTGAAGCAGAACCCCGACATGGGTGGCCGCGTCGAGATCGAGTTCACCATCGGCCCGCTGGGCACCGTGCAGAAGGCGTCCATCGCGTCGTCCGACCTCGACAACCCCACCGTCGAGTCGTGCATCAAGACCGCCGCCAAGGCCTGGAGCTTCAACAAGCCCAAGTCGGGCGAGCCGGTCACCGTGCAATACCCGTTCATCTTCCGCTCGAGCTCCAAGTAACCCCGCCTCACCTTCCCTGTATCAATCCAGAAACTGTGTCGTTCCGGGTGCTTGGCGCTCGAAAACTCTTTTGACACTACACCCACACACAACTAAGATTCTTTGAACAAGTAGCTTCCTCTCTCCACTAATGGGGCATGGCGATGAGTGCGTCCGACAGGACCCGCGCGAAGGCGATGGTCGCTCGTAGATCTCTGAGGTTCGCGGCGGGCGGACTCATCGTGCTCGCGGGGTCGATGGTGTTCGCGCAGACGCCGAGCGATGCGCCGTCGCCGTCGGCCAGCCCGGCCCCGTCGGCCAGCCCGTCGCCGTCGGCATCGCCAGGCGTGCCCGACGATGCCGTCCCCGGCGCCGATGCGCCTGGTGACGATCCGACCGGCGCCATGGGCGTCGATGTCGACGTCAGCTTCAAGAAGACCGCCAACATCTCGTCGTCCGAGATGATCGAGACCGGCAAGGGCTACATCGACAACCTGCAGCAGGCGCTGTCGCGCATCGTGCAGCTGCAGGAGGTCGCCAAGAAGGCCGGCGACGTCATCAAGCTCAACTGCGTCAACGACAAGCTGCTCCAGATCAAGGAGCTCCTGAACATCGCCGAGGGTGCCCTCACCAACATCACCGAGGCCATCGCGCGCAACGACGAGGACGAGCGCTACCACCAGTTCAGCCGCCTCACCATCGCCCACCAGAAGGGCGAGCAGGTCCGTCAGGAAGCCGAGAACTGCATCGGCGAGGATCTGGTCTATGTCGGCGACACCGAGATCGACATGGAAGTCGATCC
>Ga0154020_10005258_pt1 | contig 15316 bp, 14 predicted proteins | sample Klosneuvirus_201_FD_109709 | JGI IMG/M metagenome (GOLD analysis project Ga0154020, IMG submission 109709) | Active sludge microbial communities from wastewater, Klosterneuburg, Austria - Klosneuvirus_20160825_MG | ecosystem: Engineered > WWTP > Aerobic digester > Activated sludge | place...
CAACCACGCAGCCGGCGGCGGGGCGTTGCCCGGCTGGGGCCTGTGGGCCCTGGGCGTGGCGCTGGTGGCGCGGCGCCGCGGTTGACCTCAACGGGCGGCACGCACAGCCCCGCACAGGAACGTTGTGGTAGCGTTGGGAGCGTGAACGCCCCGCACGCGCCATGGTTGTTGACCGCCTGTTTGTGGGCCATGTCCAGCGCATGCCTGGTCCCGGCAGAAGACGGCGTGCGGGACGCGGGTGGCATCACGGATGCGGGACGTGGGTTCAACTTCCAGCGGCTGGACGGCTCGCTGCGTGGAGATGACGCCGGTGGGAGTCTTCCGGATTCGGGTGCACAGGGTGGCCCGGACGCGGCCGGCCTGGGCGCAAGCTCGGGTGGCGCCAACGCCAGCAGCAGCTCCGGGGGCGTGGGGTTGGACGCGGGCAACGTGCTGGATGCCAACGGGAACGGTGTGGATGCGGGTGGCGGCGTGGGTGGCCCGTGTTTGCAGTGGCAGGATTGCCAGCCGCACCTGGGTGACCCCAACAGCGCGTATGAGTGTGTGCAGTCCCAGTGTGTGTGTGATCCCACCGGGCATTGGGTGACGGAATGCGGAACCATTGGCGGGTATTTCAGCGCCTTTGATTGTTACTGCGTGCTGGGCGGGAGCACGCCGCCCAACGCGGACCCGGACCCCACCGACGCGTGCGGCTGGACGTGGGAATATTATTGCGAGCCGGACCGCTGGGTGGACACCTCCCACTACGAGCGGCGCTGTGAAACCATCAGCGGGCAGACCGAATGCCGGGACGTCTGGGTGGACAGCGGCCGCTGGGAAGAAGGCGGCTGCAACCACACCCGCTGGGTCTGGAAGTGCCGGTGACGACGCGGCTGCACCCCTCGGACGCATTGAACGCAACAAGGAGTTGACCCCCCATGGACGTGCTGGCGCAGGCGCTGGACTTCATTGCGCAGGACCCGGACGGAGACCCCCAAGGCGTCCTGGGCGCGCTGGTCAAGCGCGCCGGGACGGGAGACGCGGCGGCAGCGGCCGAACTGGCGGACCGTTTTTCAGCGCCGTTGACGTTTGGGACGGCGGGGCTGCGTGGCCGGGTGGAAGCGGGCCTGTCCCGGATGAACCGCGTGGTGGTCATCCACGCTTCGCACGGCCTTGGCCAATACCTGCTTGCCAACCGCGCGCTGGGTGCCGCCACGCGTGGCGTGGTCATTGCGTTTGATGGCCGCTACTCAAGCCGCCAGTTTGCCGAGGACACCGCGGCGGTCCTGTGTGGCCTGGGCATTGTGGTGCACCTGTTTGATGACCCCATGCCCACGCCGGTGTGTGCGTTTGCCGTGACCCACCTGGGCTCGGCAGCGGGGGTGATGGTGACCGCCAGCCACAACCCGCCCAAAGACAACGGCTACAAGGTGTACTGGGAAAACGGCGCACAAATCATTCCGCCGCATGACGTGGGCATTGCCGCGTGTATTGCCGGGGCGCCCAAGGTGGGCGCCATCACCCGTCCCGCGCCCATGGACGCAGTGGCCCGCGGGCTGCGGCGCGCGGTCCCGGACACGGTGCTGGACGCCTACCTGCAAGGCGTACGCGCTGCTTCCTTCCACGCCGATTCAAAAGGTCCCCCGTTGCGGCTGTGTTACACGGCCATGCATGGCGTGGGCGCGCGGTGTGCGGTTCGCGTGCTGCGGGCGGCGGGGTTTGACGGCGTGGCGGTGGTGCCCAGCCAGACGGACCCGGATGGGGCGTTCCGCACGGTGGACTTCCCCAACCCCGAGGAGAAGGGTGCGTTGGATGAGGCCTACCGCGTGGCCAACGCCAGTGGCGCCGAGCTCATCCTGGCCAACGATCCCGACGCGGACCGCCTGGCGGTGGCGGTGAAGCTGGAGGACGGCACCTGGCGGCAACTGTCCGGCAATGAGGTGGGCATCCTGCTGGCCGCCCACGCGCTGGAACATGGCGTGGTGCCCGCGGGGGCCAAACGCCTGGTCATCACCACGCTGGTGAGTTCCACCTTCCTGTCCCGCATGGCCGCCAACGTTGGCGCGGCGTACGCCGAGACGCTCACCGGTTTCAAATGGATTGCCAACGAGGCCATCCGCCGGGCTGCCCAGGGCGAAGCCATGGTGCTGGGGTACGAAGAAGCGCTTGGCTACAGCGTGGGCCCGTTGGTGCGGGACAAGGACGGCGTGGGTGCGGCGGTGCGTTTTGCCGAGATGACGCGTGCACTGAAGGCCCGCGGCCAGTCCATCCCGGCGCGGCTGGATGCGCTCATGGTGCAACACGGCGCCAGCCACGGGACCAGCTGGAACGTGGTGCTGCCAGGGCGGGACGGCATGGCGGCCATCAAGGGGACCATGGCGGCGCTGCGCAAAAGTCCACCGGCCACGCTGGATGGTTCACCGGTGGTGCGCACGTTGGACCTGGAAGAAGGCGTGGAGGTGGCCAGTGACGGCGTGCGCAAGCCGGCGGCGCTGCCCCGGTCAGATGTGCTGCAGTACCACGCGCAGGATGGGACGCGGCTCACGGTTCGCCCCAGCGGCACCGAACCGAAGATCAAGTTCTACCTGGAGCTGACGGCGACGGTGGGGAACGCGGGAGAACTGCCGGCGGCGCGCGAGGCGATGGATGCGCGCAGCGGGCGCATCCGGGCGGCGCTCAAGGCGGCGTTGGGGGTGGGCTGAACCCAGCGTGGGCCAACGCGGCGCGCGCCAGGGTGTGGGCCTCCTGCGTCTGGGCGGAGACGTCCCCCAGGTTCCAGAACGTGGCTCCGCTGCGCGGCGTCTTGACCACGGTGACGCCGGAAAGACTGGCCTCCACGTCCTTGCCGGCGGTGCGCTCCACCCAATGCGCAAGCACATGCGTGTTGGGACGCCAGCTGCGGTGCGCACCCAGGCCCAACCGGTCGGCGGCGCCACCATCTGCGTAGCGGGCCCCGGCAATCTCCACGCGCTCAAAGATGCCCGGCATGGCGCAACTGGCCACCACCGCATCCAACAACGGGCCATCCTTGAGCAGCAGGTGCGCGCCCTTGCCGTCCACCACGCCCACCGCCAGGGGACGGGTGAGGCCTTCAAACGTGGCGGGGAGGTGTGACGCCAAGAGCGCCCGAAAACCTCCAAGGCTCAACACGCCACCGCGCCAGGGCGCGCCCAGGCGGGTGAACCGGAGCAGGGAGGTGTGGGCAAACAACTGGGCAATGTTGGTGGCCGGCATCCCCGCGGCCCACAACGCCGCCACCACGCTGCCGGAGGACGTTCCGGTGAGCGCCTCCACGCCCAGGCGGGCCTCCTCCACGGCGCGCAAAAAGCCGGCATGGCGCGCAAACGCCAGAAAGCCGCTGGAAAGCACCAGGTCCACCCGTTTTGGTTCCATGCGTCACGTCCCGGAAAGGTGGGTGGATAGCCACACGGCCGGTGGCGGCGCAACGCGGCGGGACCTTTGCACTTCTTGACCGCGCGGGACCTGCGCACCGCCTGCCGCTGTGCAACATCCTAGGCACCATGGTCCGAACGCTGACGTTTGCCGGGTTTGCGTTGATGGGCACCACCATCAACACGTTGCTGCATTACTACATCTGGGCGCGCCTGGTTCGGGACCCCGGCTGGCCGGCCCCGTGGCGCACGGTGGGCACCACGGTGGTGGTGGCCCTGGCCATGGTGGCTCCCACGGTGATGTTTGTGACGCGCGTGTTGTTTCCCGGCGCCAACCGCACGCTGGCCTATCCCGCGTTTGTGTGGATGGGCGCCATGTTCATCCTCTTCACCATCCTTGTGCTGGTGGACGCGGTGAAGGCGCTGGGGCTTGTGGGCACCAAGGTGCTGGGCACCAACCTGTTGGACCCTGGCCGCCGTGAAGTGTTGACCCAGGCCGCCGCCGTGGCCAGCGCGGCCACCGCCGGCGTGTTGTCCACTGTGGCGGTGCGCCGCATGTCTGACGGCGCCAGCGTGAAGACAGTGGAGGTGGGGTTGAAGAACCTCCCCAAGGAACTGGATGGCTTCACCATTGCGCAGCTGACGGACATCCACATTGGGTCCACCATTGGCAAGGACTACGCCCAACACCTCAAACACGTCACCGAGGGCATCAAGCCCGACCTCATTGCCATCACCGGCGATCTCATGGACGGCACGCCGGACGACCTGGGGGACGCGGTGGCGGTGTTGTGTGGCATGCGCGCAAAACACGGCATCCACTTTTGCACCGGCAACCACGAGTACTACTCCGGTGTGGACCAGTGGCTTGCGTTCTTGAGCCAGCGCGGTGTCCGGGTGTTGCGCAATGAGCGCGTGGAGATCCTGGAGAACGGCGCGTCCCTGCAGCTGTGCGGCGTGGATGACTACAACGCGGACCGGTTTGGCAATGGCCACGGTGCCAACTTTGATCCCATCATCAAGGACCGCCGTGCGGATGGGCCGCTCATCCTTCTGGCCCACCAGCCGCGCCACGTGGACGCGGCACGTGCGGCCAACGTGGACCTCATGCTCAGCGGGCACACCCACGGCGGGCAGATCTGGCCGTGGAACCTGATGGTGCGGTTGCAGCAGCCGTATGTGGAGGGGCTGTTCAACCATGACGGCACACAGCTCTACGTGAGTCCGGGCACGGGGTACTGGGGGCCGCCCATGCGCCTGGGGACCCGCGCCGAGGTCACGCGGCTGGTGCTGCGCCCGGCGTCCAAGATGGGCTGATTCAGACGATCTTGAGGAGCATGGCGGAAAACGCAGTGCTGGCGCGTTCCAACGCCTCGTTTTTGTCCACCGTGCGGGCCAGCGAGCCCGCCACCAGGGCCGAAAGTTCCCGCGCCAGGGCAGCGTTGATGGGCTGGCGGCCACCGGACCCGCTGCGCGGCGCAAACTCCACGGTGGCCTGCGGTGGCGGCGCAAAACGGGTTTGCTGGAGGATGAGCAGGTTGCCGGCGGCATCCTGCAGCTCCAGGGTGCCCTTGCCGTTGGCGCTGCCCACCCTGGAGGTGGCCACGTCCAGGCCCGGGGCCACCTTGGCTACCTGTTCGGTGGCGGGCGTGGCGGCGGGGGCCGGTGCGTGGAGGACGTTGCCGGTACGCGGGGCAGGTTGTGCGGTGAAACCACCCCAGGTTTTTTGCGGGCCGGAAAACCCGTTGCCCTGCAGCGCCACGGTGATTGCCGCGGCCTTGTTGGCGGCGGGCAGCGTGGCCGCACCGCTGGCGGGTTTGGGGACGCCGGCGGCCTGGGCAAACAGTTCGGCAAAGTCTGACGGGCCGCGCAGCTTGGACAGGTTGGGGTCCAACGCGGCGCGCGCCGTGGCGGCGCGCAGCAACGGCGCCAGCTCCCGGCCCATGGCCAGCGTCAACGGCAGCGGGCGCGTTTCCCGGGCCACCACCAGCTCCAGCGTGAAGCGCTGGGCGGGGTCTTTGTTCTGCTTGAGGCGCACGGTCTGGTTCTTCTTGTCCCGCAGGTCCATGGTCCCCAGCGCCGAATCAAAGGACACCAGGTTGAGGCTCTTGAGGTCCAGCGCGGGGAACGACGTGAGAAAGCCGGGCCCCTGCGGCAGCTGCGGCTTTTGGACCACCGCGGGGGTGGCGGCGGGGGCCGGCGCGGGCGCGGGCCGTTGCACCGCGGGCTGCGGCGCAAAACGGGGCGCATGGTTGGCAGCACCTCCTGCCTTGGCCGGGTCAGACATCCACCTACTGTGCCCGGCGGGTTGGCCAGCGGCAAGTGCCGCGCGTTCAGGCCAACGCAGCGGTGATGACGTAGTCCTGGCCCAGCGTGATGCCGCCGTCCCGCTGCGCGGCGGACCGCGCTGTGTCCGCCAGTGTGGCCAGCCAACCTTGCAACGCGCTGCGCAACGCCGGGTCGGTGATGGTGGCAATGCGCGCCAGGTTGGCGTCCACCTGCCGCTGGACGGCGGCAACGCGGTACACGTTGGGGAGCGCCATGGTGTCCACGACGGAAAAACCGGTGCGCGCCAGGGCTTTCTCCACCCAGGCCTGCGGGTATTCGCGGTAGCGGGGCTCACCGGTGAGCACGCGCGTGACGTCTGCCAGGTGGTGGAGATCCAGCAGCGCGCGCGCGCCGGGAGACTGGGCGGCCAACGGCAACGGCTCCAGTCCAATGAGGTAGAGCCGGTGGCCCACGTGGGGGCGAAGACGCGCCAGCAGCTCCTCCTGGAAATACGGCGCCACGCGCTCCACCGCGCCCAGCAGGTAATCCGCCAGCACCACGTCAAAAACCTCCCCGCGCAACAGCTCAGGGTTGGCCCAGTTGCCCATGATGAGGCGGTCCTGCGGGCGGATGTTCTGGCCCAACTGCGCCTGCAGGTACTCCACTTCTCCGTTGTCACCGGTGACTGCGGTCCATGCGGTGGTGGCCAGGCCACACACAAACTCCAGCGAATGTTTCCCGGTCCCCGCGTCCAGCACCCTGCCAAACGGGGTGGCGCCCTGCTGTTCCACCACGCGTGCAAACAACGCATCCATGGGAGGCACGCGTAGCGTTCCTTGGCCGCCAAATCCAGCGGTTTGGGCTCCGGCGAACCAGCGGGCGCCGCGGTGTGACGTCGGGAATCACGCGTTGCCCGTGGGGATGCCTGGTCCATGGACTGCGACAGCGCTGGCGTCCCGCGGGCACCGGTATCCTGCGCTTCCGCGCGCGTGGGCAGAACATGGCGGGTGGGACACATCCACCACGCCAGACTGATGTGGCCCGCAGGCGGGCATGGCATGCTGGTGGGATGACGCGTGTCCTGGGCTGGCTGTTGGTGGCGGGTGTGGCGGTGGTTCCTGCAGCGGCGCTGGCGCATGCGCGCCTGGTCACGCCACCCCCCAGAAACAACCAGGATGGCTACAAGGACCCGTTGCTGGTTCCCGCCTGTGGCGTGGCGCGCAACGCAACCCAGCCGGTGACGGACCTTGCGGCGGGCACACGGGTGCAGGTGGAATTTGAGGAGACCGTCAACCACAGCGGGTGTTTTGTGCTGGACCTCTCCGTGGACAATGACCAGACCTGGACCCAGCTTGCGGTGGTGCAGCATGACACCAGCCAACCCACCCCGCGGCCGTATGACACGTTTGTGGACCTCCCGGCGGGCGTGACGTGCACCCAGTGCACCATGCGGTTGCGGCAACTCATGGTGGCGGACACCGGTTGCCCACCGGCCAATGTCCCGTCCGGGGCCACCTACCACACCTGCGCCAACATCCGGCTTGTGGGTCCAGCGGTGGATGCTGGCACAGCCACGCCAGATGCGGCCCAACCGGATGCCGCGCGCCCAGACGCTGGAGTTCCGGACGCGTCACGCCCGGACGCCGCCACTCCAGTGGACGCAGGCCGCCCGGACGCTGGAACGCCCGGTGACGCAGGCCGGATGGATGCAGGAAGTCCCGGTGATGCGGGACGGGTGGACGCTGGAAACCCCGGTGACGCTGGCCGCGTGGACGCCGGAGGCCCCACCGATGCGGGACGCGGGGATGCCGGTGGACGTGATGCAGCCATGGTTGTGGGCATGGACGCAGGTGGTGCAGATGCCACAGCGTCGGCGGGAGATGGCGCGGTGGACACCCCAGACGCTGCTGGCGTGACAGTGGCGGATGGCGCACAGCCGCTGGTGGAGAACCCTCCGTCACGCTGCAGCTGTGCCACGCCTGCACACAGCCCCCCGTGGGGTGTCATGTTCGTGTTGGGTCTGGTGGCGGTGCGGCGGCGCCGTCTGCGCTGACTACGGTTTGGCGGGGACCCAGCCCTTGAGGGTGGCCAGGTGTTTGAGCGCGGCGTCACGCCCAGGCGCGCGCGTCATGCTCAGGTCTTCCTCCAACTCCTTGAGCCAGCGGCGCACATCCGCGTTTTCTTCCTTGCTGCTGTTGTCCTTGAGGGACTGCCGCGTGAAATCCGCGCCATCCCCGGTGTACTGCGCCAGCTCTTTGTTGAGGGCGGCCATGACATCCGCAGCGTGGGCGCCGGCGGGATACGCCTTGAGATAGCGGCCTTCCATGAGCGCGGCGCGCTGCAATGCACACCCCATGAACCCCTCACATTCCCCTGGCGCCGGGGCGCGGGAAGCTTCAAATGCCAGGGCTTCGGCGTGGGACGTCCGGGCGTGCCGGTCATGCGCTTTCCAAAACGCCATGGCGGGGACCATCCAGGCACCGCCGGTCTCATCATAAACCGCGTCCTGGACCTTGCTGGCGTACCGCGCCATCTCATCATCCGTGCGCGCGCCGTCCTTGCCCACGCGGGTCACCGCACGTTGTGCCAGCAGCAAACGGGTCAGATCCAACAACGCCAGGACCTCCGGGTCTTTGGCCTCCGTTGCGGCGCGGGTCAGAAAATCCACGCTGTCCTTGTCATCTGCCCAGGGGGCGTCCTTGACGTTGAGGCGCGCGCGCGCCAGCGCGGCATAGGTCTCTTCGCGCTTCCCGGGCAAAAACACCGTCGTCAAATCCGCAATGATCCACCCATCCACGGCAACCGGCGCGGTGGCGGTGATGTGATGCCAGGTGGCGTCTCCAACCGTTTTCTCGCCGGTGACGGTGAGCACCGTGCCCAGGCCAAGGCGCAACATCTCTTTGCCCTGGGCACCGGGCTGGGCCCGGACCCGCGCGCCACACCCGGTGGTGATGCGCTGGACCGGCGTTTGCACCACAAGCACACCAACCAACAACACAATGACACCCATGGACGGGCACCCCGCAGTGGAAGACCACGTCCCGCTACCTCACCTTGGTGATGGTGGTCACGCCCGCACCGCGTCAGGACAAACCGAATGACGCCATCATCCGCCTGACGTCGTGGACGGGCGGCCCCGTCCCACCGATACTGCGTCCATGAGCATCAACGGTCTTCCCCCATCCAGCCGGCCGCGCAGCCTGGCCGAGACAACCGCTCCCACGGGCGAGCCCACCGCAACACCTCCAGCCGGCGCGCCCCCGCCATCCAGTGCCGCTCCCGTGGCCACGCGCCCGGCGGTCACCGCGGCAGAACAGGGCGGTGCGCGGCAACGTGCGTCCCACACCGCGGACGCCGTGCGGGATGCGGCCAACCGCGCGTTGACGCCGGGGCAGGAGAACGTGCTGGGGCAGTACAACCGTCAGATTGGACCTGCACGCGTCAGCGCGCGCGCCACCGAACAAAACGGCGTGGTGACTGCCACGCTGGAAGCTGGCGTGGGCGTGGAACGCAGCCGGCAGAGCGCGCGGGGCCGGGGCGGTGGCGGTGTCAGTGGCAACGCAAACCTGCGTGCAGAGGTGGTCATGCCCGCCGCGCAATATGCCCAGGCGGTCCGGGACGGGACGGTCATTGACCCGTCACGGCCGCAAACCATCCCCGAGGGGACGCGCGTGACGCTGGAGCAGTCCCACGGCGGGGGGGCCAGCGCCGAGCGCACGGGCCGGCGGGTGGGTCTGGGCGGCAGCTACAATGAAAACCACATCAACCGCGTGGAGCTGGAGCGGTTGCCCAACAACCGCCTGCGCGTGACCACCACCCGCACCGACGAACAGAACCTCTCCACCACCACCGCGTTGCCCCGCGTGGTCTCCCCCTCCATCTCCGACCCGCAGAACGTCACGCGCACGCAGGTGCGCAGCGCCGAGTTTGACCTGGGCACCGCCGAGGGACGCGCCGCCTATGACCGGTTCTCCCGCACCGGCACCATCCCCCAACGCACTGAACCCGGTGTCCACAACGTCACACAGCGCACCGAGGACGCGCACACCCAGCAACTCAATGTGGGCCTCAACTCGCCGCTGGAGCAGGCCAACGGGGACCGCCTGGCGGGAACCCGGCGGCAGGCCATCACGTCAGAAACCAACGGCGAAGGCGCCAACACCATCACCCACCAACGCGGTGGCTCCAACGCGCTGGGGCTGGAAGAGCAACGTGAGGGCCAGACGGTGCGCCAGCCGGACGGGAGTTTTGAGGCGCGCGAGTCCATTGCCAACAACGCGGCGGGCGTTCCGTTGACCATCCACCAGACCTCCGGCGCCGACGGGCGCGAGGACCCCGCGCGCCGCCGCTACGAGTTCAGCTTCCCGGCGGGAGAAAGCGCACGCATTGCCCGCATGGCGTTTGAAGGTGCGGACCCCGGCAATGGCCAGGGGTTCCGTGTGGAGCTCAACCGGGACCAGATGGCGGGCCTGCACCAGCGGGTGCAGGAAGCGGCGCGGCAGAACCCGGCAGACCCGCACCTGCGCAACCTGTCCGAGGCAGCCACGCCCGACGAACTGGCGCGCGCGATGGCGCGTTACGGCCAGGGCCAGTCCACGGTGGCCAACGTTTTGTACGCCACCGCGTGGCCGGCCTTGGGCGCGCCGGTGGCATTGGGTGGGCGCATCCTTCCGCCGCAATAGTCCCCACCCGTGGCGGCGTTGTTCACGCCGTGGCATGAACGCGTCCATGGCACGTATGTGGTGTGGCTTGTTGATGGTGGGCAGCGTTTGGGCGTGTACGTCCACGTCCGGCAGCAGCAGCTCTGGCGGTGGAACCATCCAGGATGCGGGCGGCGCCGCCGACGCTGCGGGCAACACACCGGACGCCGGCGGGCCCACTCCGTCCACGGAAACGGAGCCCAACAACGCAGCCACTGCCGCCGAGGTCAACGCACTGGGCGTGCCCGGCGTGATGACGGGCACCATCAACCCGGCCGACGATCTGGACGTGCTCCGGGTGGAGCTGACGGCGGGCGCGGTGTGGCGTTGGGAACTCATGGCGCCGGGCGGTGTGGTGGCGCCACACCTGGCCATCACGCGTGACGGGGACACCACGCCCCGTCTGGTGGCCACCGGCGGCGCGGGCGGCACCGCGGTGCAGGAACATTTTGTCCTGGAGACCGGTGTGTATTTTGTGGTGGTGCGGGATGCGCGCAATGTCCCGGCGGGCTCCAGCCAGCACGTGGGGAGCCCGCAGCACCAATGGCGCCTGTCTGCCGCGCCGCTGGGGCGCGCACCGGAGGGTGTGGTGTTCCCAGCCACCGTCGTTGGCACACTTCCGTGCTCCAGCTGCCTTGCGGCGTTTGTCTTTGACGGCACCGCCGGGACGGGCTTTGACATCACCGTGCGGGCGCAGCGGCTGGCGCCAGCGTCAGACCTGGATACGCGCCTGAGCCTCTATGATGTCACCGCCGCGGACTGGCTCATCACCAATGATGATGACGCCACCGCAAACACGCTGGATTCGCGCGTGGGTGGGATGTTGCCGTCCACCGGAGGGTACGTGGCCATCCTGGACAACGTGACGGTGGCCCCGGGACGTCTGGACTACCAGGTGGATTTCAGCCTGCGCTGAGACATGCACAACGGGCCGCGTTTGGGTACATGACGCCGTTGGCGTGCCCTTCAAGGGCATGACCGGAATCAAACACTGGAGTGGTGAGACATGAGCAGGAAATTTGAGCAGTTTGCCGGGACCGCCGGGTACGTCACCAGTCCGGCCCTTTCAGACGCGGTCAATGTGTCCTTGGCGCTGGAGCGGCCGCTGCTGCTCAAGGGGGAGCCGGGCACCGGCAAGACGGTGCTGGCGCGCCACGTGGCAGAGAACCTGGGCATGCGGCTGTTGACCTGGCACATCAAGTCCACCAGCAAGGCGCAGGAAGGCCTCTACGTCTATGACACCGTGCAGCGGCTCAATGACAGCCGCTTTGGCGGCGGAAGTGTCTCGGACGTGCGGCACTACATCAAGCTGGGTCCGCTGGGTCAGGCCTTTGCGTCCCCGGACCGCGTGGTGTTGCTCATTGACGAGGTGGACAAGGCGGACCTGGAGTTCCCCAACGACCTGCTCCGGGAACTGGATGAGATGCAGTTCACCATCATGGAGACCAATGAAACGGTGCGCGCCAAGGAGCGCCCCATGGTCATCATCACCTCCAACAACGAAAAGGAACTCCCCGACGCGTTCTTGCGCCGCTGCGTGTTCCACTACATTGAGTTCCCGGACCGGGAGTTGATGAAGGACATCCTGGAAGTCCACCACAAGGGCCTTGAGGCCAGGCTTCTGGAGCAGGTGCTCATCAAGTTCTACTGGCTGCGGGAACAGGCGGACTTCCGCAAAAAACCATCCACCTCCGAACTGGTGGACTGGATCTCCGCGCTGTTGCGCGGCGGGGTGAGCCTGGAACAACTGGAGAAGAGCATCCCCTTTGTGGGCGTGCTGCTCAAAAAAGAGCAGGACGGCAGGACGCTGGACAAGACGCTCAAGAACAAAGGTGGGCCACCCACCACCTGGGCGCAGGTGGGCCCACGCTTCACGCAGTGAGGGGCGCATGTTCCTGGATTTTTTCTACGCGCTGCGTGAGGAAGGCATCCCGGTCACGGTGCAGGAGTGGCAAACGCTGCTCACGGCGCTGGACCGTGGACTGCACGGCCAGTCCCTGGACCGCTTCTACGGGATTGCCCGCGCGTGCCTGGTGAAAACCGAAGCGCGTTATGACGCGTTTGATCGGGCATTTTTGCGGGTCTTCCAGGGCGTGGAAGGCGCGCTGCCCATTGCGGATGAACTGCTGGAATGGCTCAAGGACCCCAAAAACCTCCCCGAGCTCACCGCCGAACAACTGGCGGCGCTGCAGGAGCTGTCTTCCACCGAGCTCATGGAGCGCCTGGCCCGCACCCTGGAGGAACAGAAGGAACGCCATGACGGCGGCAACCGCTGGATTGGCACCGGGGGCAGCAGCCCGCACGGGCATGGCGGGCAACACCCCACGGGCATTCGCGTGGGCGGGCAGGCGGGACGGCGCAGTGCCATGAAGGTGGCGGAGAAGCGGCAATACCTGGGCTACCGCACAGACATCACGCTGGACACGCGGCAGATGAAGGTTGCGCTGCGCCGCCTGCGGCAGCTCACGCGCGTGGGCACCGCCACCGAGCTGGACCTGGACGGGACCATTGACGCCACGTGCAAGAACGCGGGGGAGATTGAGCTGCAGTTCCGCCCGCCGCGCCGCAATGAAGTGCGGCTGCTGTTGTTGCTGGACGTGGGCGGGACCATGGATCCCTACGCCCACCTGGTGGGGCAGCTTTTGAGTGCGTTGAAGCAGGGCCACGCGCTGAAAGATTTCCGGTTCTACTACTTCCACAACTGCATCTATGACCGGGTCTACACCCATCCCTGGTTGCGGCGTCAGGACGCGGTGTCCCTGGCGCAGCTCTTCACCGAGCTGGATGGACGCTGGAAGGTCATGGTGGTGGGAGACGCCGCCATGCATCCCGGCGAGTTGCTGCAGAGCTTTGGAAACATTGACCACAGCGACGCGGTGGAGAGCACCGGGCTGGATTGCCTGCATCGCCTTCGGCAGCGGTATGAGCGCATTGCGTGGCTCAACCCGGACCCACCCAACAGCTGGGGCAACCGCACCGTGCAGGTCATTGGCCGCATCTTCCCCATGTACCACCTGAGTGTGCAGGGGCTGGAGGACGCGGTGAAGTTGTTGATTGGCGCGCGCCAGTAGCGCCTTTGCCGCGGCACATTCAGCGGTTGGTGGACTGCAGCACCAGGGCACCCACCAGCAGGCACAACACGCCGGCCCCCAGGCACGTGGCCCACAAGGGAACGTACTGGCTGACAATGAGCACCGTGCCCAGCAGCACCAGCGTGATGGCCGCCAGCATAAGCAACACGCCCGCCGTCACGCCCAGGAGTTTGCGTGAGACAAACCGGGTGGCCTGCTGCGCCGGCGCGCGCGCGGCGTCCACCAGGGTCTGACCCAGCAGCTTCTGGGTACGCGCCAGCAGTTCATCCAGGGGCGGTGGTGGCGCGGAACTTCCGTTGGAGGGCGTGGCAGACATCAGTCCCTCCGGCGGAACAGGGCGCCCATGAGCGCGTTGAACAAAACGCCAGCCAGAAACGCCAAGAGGATGGCCGCCAGCGGCTTCTTGCGCGCCAGGTCTTCGGCGCCATCCACCGCGCGGGTGACGTAGCGCCCCCAGTCCTGAAGCAGTACGCCCATGTCTTCACGTGGCGGTGGACTCCCGTTGGCTGTTGGCGCGGGGATGTTGGTGGGTTCACCCATGGTGGCTCCTGCAGGCTTGCGTGTGGAAGTTCATAGTCCCAGTTCCAGGACGGTCACGCTCCAGGCCGCCGCGCCCAACACCCCGGTGCGCTCCAGAAAGACGCTGGTTCCACCGGTGAGGGACATGCGGCCCAGCATCATGCCGGGCACTTCATTGGCGTCATAGGAGCCTTCGCCAGAGGCCTGCCCGTTGGACCACTGCCCGCCGGAGAACACCAGCGTGCGGCTGGCGTCCACGGCCTGGGGCAGCGCTTCTTCGGCCGAAGGGACCGTGGGAAACAGCAAGACCGGAAGGTGTTGGATCCGTCCCTGGTCCACCAGGGTCACGCGTTCGTAGGCCACGGTGAGGTTGGGCGAGGTGCAGGTGAAGCCCTGCTCTACGCCGCGTGAAAAGACCAGGCGGGTGGCGTTCTCGACAGTTCCGCGCACCATGCGGTCACACATGCTCACGCCGCTGGCGTTGTGGCGCCAGCCGTGGAGCACAAAGGACGTGGCGGGGTCCTGCGCGGGCGCATCCACCACGGCGGACAATGCGCCGGCCTCCAGTTCCACCACGCCGCGTGTGACACGCGCCCAGTCCGCCGTCACCACCTGGACGCTGAACCGCCCGCCCATGGCGCAGCTTGCCGCCGTCAATTCCACCGCGCTGCCATTGTTGCGCAACACCGCGGTGGCCATGTCGGACGCGCCGGACATCGCGCTGGCGGAGGACGCGCTCCACAACACAAAGCTGCGTGACGCATCCACCGCGGGGTTGAGGGGGACGGCGGTCACCGCCCCGCTGCAGACCTCAGTGCGGTGCTGGACGGTGGTGCCGCGGGGCAGTTCCACCACCTGGGCTTCAATGTTCACCGGCGCACCCACCGCGCCCCGCACGCAGCGCAGCTGCTGGGCGCTCTCCAGCTCACAACGCACGCTGCCCTGGCCCACCTCCGCGGCATCATGGGTGGCCTGGAACATGAAAAATGCGCGCGCGGTGCTGGTCACCGGTGGCGTCACGGCACAGGACGCGGTGTTTTCATTGGCGCCCATCAGGCAGGTCACGCGCCGGACCGCTGCGGTGACCTGGACGTTGAGCGGGACATCCGGAAAGTCACTGAGCAGGGTGACCTGGTAGGGCCCCCCGGAACGCGCGGAAACATAGACGGTGACGGTGTTGCTCCCGGCGGCCAAGGGCACCGCCGTGCGCTGGGCACACGCCGCATCCGGGTGGATGGACGGACCGGTGGCGGGACCGCTGAGGGTGATGGACGTGTTGGCGGAGGCGGGCGCCAGGTTGTTTTGTGCGTCCAGCACCTGCAGCGGAACCGCAACACAATCCCCCGCCGCCAGCACCACCGCCGCG
>Ga0154020_10005259_pt1 | contig 15312 bp, 9 predicted proteins | sample Klosneuvirus_201_FD_109709 | JGI IMG/M metagenome (GOLD analysis project Ga0154020, IMG submission 109709) | Active sludge microbial communities from wastewater, Klosterneuburg, Austria - Klosneuvirus_20160825_MG | ecosystem: Engineered > WWTP > Aerobic digester > Activated sludge | place...
CCCATGACATCAGTTATTGTAAGAACATCGGCTAACGTTAATGCAGGTGCGAAAACAAAGTTATCTGCAATAGCACATGGCGTTTTCCTGTTGCTTTCTGTATTACTCATTCCGGGATTGTTGAATAAAATTCCCATGGCTTGCCTGGCAGCTATCTTAATCATGATCGGTTGGAAACTGGCTAATCCAAAAGTGTTTGCTCATATGTGGCATACAGGCAAACACCAGTTCATTCCATTCATCATAACTGTTGTTGCGGTTGTATTCACTGACTTGTTAAAAGGCGTGGGTATTGGTTTGGTGGCTGGTATCATTTTTATTCTGAGGGGAAACATGAAACATGCATATTTCTTTAAGAAGGAAAAACACAACAAAGGCGAAACCATTCATATTGACCTTGCACAGGAAGTGTCATTTTTAAATAAAGCGGCAATTAAACAGACCCTTGCTCATTTGCCTGAAAACAGCAAGCTGGTAATTGATGCTGCAAATACCATATACATAGATTATGATGTACTGGAACTGATACGCGACTTTTTAAATTTTGGTTCAAAAGATAAAAACATTACGGTTACCTTACTGAATTTTAAAAAGGAATATAAAATGGAAGACGCTGAACTTGTTCATTCAGAAGTAAATTAATGTAATGCAAAACCATTCAGATTTAAATTATTAAAAAAACAAACATTAAAATATTATACAATGAGGGTACATACTAAAGAAACACAAAGTCATCTTACGCCAAGAATGGCATTGGATATATTAAAAGAAGGCAATAGCAGGTTCATAAAAAACCTGAAAGCACAGAGAGACCTCTTAGGCCAGGTAAATGCAACAAGAGACGGGCAATGGCCTTTTGCAACTGTACTTAGCTGTATTGACAGCCGCACTTCTGCAGAATTGATTTTTGACCAGGGACTGGGTGACATATTTTCTGTTCGCATTGCCGGCAATATAGTTAATACCGATATTTTAGGCAGCATGGAATTTGCCTGTAAAGTGGCTGGTTCAAAATTAATTGTGGTGTTGGGACATACCAAATGTGGCGCTGTTAAAGGAGCATGCGATCATGTAGAAATGGGAAACCTCACTGAATTATTATCAAAATTACAACCGGCTGTTTATTCGGAATCTGAAACAACAAATGTGGATAAACGAAATTCAAAAAACGCAAAATTTGTAGAAAACGTTTCAACCATTAATGTAAAAAGGAGCGTTAAAAATATTATTGAACGCAGTTTTATATTGGAACAAATGGTTGAGAACGGCGAAATCGGCGTGATCGGCGCCATGTATGATATTGAAACCGGAAAAGTTGATTTTTATGATGATGTTGAATACATCAGGGATGAAATAAACCCTGCATTCAGTGTGGCAGAGCTAAGACATTAATTTCTTTATTGGGTTGGAGGTTTCTTCAACCCTTTATTTTATAAGTATGAATAATAAATCATTCAGTGAAGCACATGTAATTCATGAATTAAAACACTTTTTACCTGCTCAACAGGCACTGAAAGATTTTATTCACCACAATTCCCTGCATGCTTTTCAGCACATGAAATTTTATGATGCTATTTTCAAAGCCTCTAAAATTTTTGGATTCCAGGTTCATTTACAATTGTCGGAATACCGGGAAATGTATAAAACCGGGCGTATAAGGGAAGATGTGCTTCAAATGGTTATACTTAATAAAAAGGGCAATGCCGACCATGCCGGATGGAAAGAAAAACTAATCACCAAACAATATGACACAATCAATTATCCACGCATCGGCCAATTAAGAAAATACTGGAAAGACGTATATCATATTGATTTAGACAATAAGGTTCACCCGTTGCTGTTCCGCATCCTGTGTGCATTCTTAGACCAGGGCATTGCTATTGATGCTTTCCCGGTGGTTAGTAAACCGTTTATGGAAAGTATCAAAGAAATGGAACAAAACAGTTTTGTTAGTTTCTTTCATACAAAGACCATCCGGCAAAAATTTATCTCAGGAAATTATTCTTTACGGGAACTTTTAAAAACAATTGTTGGGAAAGAAGAATATTTTGAGCAATACCTGTTTGACCAGCAATTTTCGCATCATGGCTGGAGTGGTTTTATCAGCGCTGTGGAAGATCATCCGGAAACACTGCTCGACAGAAAACAAATAACCCTGAAGGAATTGCTCCAGTTTGAATTACTGCTGGAACTGGATGCCCTGCATCATGTTTTAGGAAACAACTGGAAACCATTGACTGATCATGTTGCTGAACCACCGGTTGATCTATTTGCAGATCTGCCTAAAACTGAACTGGCAGAAGTTATTGAATTATGGCAGGATGCTTTTGAATGGAGTTACTACGATTCTGTTTTAAAAGGAATCAGTTTGTATGATGAAAAAAGAACTGTTCAATATAACAGGAATGATAATAAGTCCTCTTTACAAAATGAGTTGAAACCTTCGCTACAGGCGATCTTCTGCATTGATGAAAGAGAAGATTCAATTCGCCGGCATATTGAAGCCATTGATAAACATGCTGAAACATTTGGTGCGCCTGGATTTTTTGGCGTGGAATTTTATTTTCTTCAGCAAGGTGGAAAGTTCTACGATAAACTTTGTCCTGCGCCGGTAACTCCCAAATATCTCATCAAAGAGACTGATGCAAAATCTAACAGGAAACATGAACTGATCTACACAAAAAATACCCATCGTATCCTGGCAGGGTTTTTCCTGAGTATTGCCTTTGGATTCTGGGCCCTTATAAAAAAAATACAGTTATTGTTCAACCCTACCATGAGCCCGGCTATTTCAAATGCCTATGGCCATATGGATAAACATTCTGTACTCAGTATTGAAAATAAAAGTACGGTTGATATAGAGAACGGTTTACAAATAGGTTATACTCTTGATGAAATGGTTACAAGAGGAGAGAATTTTCTTCGGGGCATTGGCCTGGTGAAAAATTTTGCTCCCATTGTTTACTTTGTTGCGCATGGCAGCAGCAGTGCCAACAATCCGCATCATGGTGCACACGATTGTGGCGCCTGCAGCGGAAGGCCTGGTGCAACCAATGCAAGGGTACAGTCTTTTATTCTCAATCATAAAAAAGTAAGAGAAGTATTGGCCACGAAAGGAATTGTAATTCCGGATACAACCCAGTTCATTGGCAGTATGCACGACACAGCTGCGGATGTGTGGGATTATTATGATGAGGATAAATTGAGTGCTGAAAATACAAAGAGGCACCTGGAGAATATTCAGAGTTTTGAAACAGCTTTGAACATGAATGCCAAGGAAAGGAGCCGGCGTTTTGCATCCATCAATACCAAACAGGAATTATCACAGGTGCGTAAAGCAATACACAACCGTTCAGTTTCCTTGTTTGAGCCAAGGCCCGAGCTTGGTCATGGAACAAATACACTGGCCATTATTGGCCGCAGGCAAACTTCCAAAGGTTTATTTCTCGACAGGAGGGCTTTCCTGAACAGTTATGATTATACAACAGACCCAGACGGGGCAATCCTCACTGCCGTGATGCGGCCCATTGGCCTCGTTTGCGGAGGCATCAACCTGGAATATTATTTTTCCCGTGTTGATAATATTAAGATGGGCGCCGGTACAAAACTTCCGCACAATGTAATGGGGTTGTTTGGTGTGGCCAACAGCAGCGATGGCGACCTGAGGCCCGGACTACCCTGGCAAATGATAGAAGTGCACGACCCGGTGCGTTTACTCGTTATCGTTGAACACAAACCAGATATTGTTTTAAAGGCCATACAGTCTAGCCCGGAAGTATTTGAATGGTATGCAAATGAATGGGTACACATTGTTTCCCTGCATCCGGAAGAAAAACAATTCTATTATTTTAAAAACGGAGCCTTTGTAAAATATGTTCCTGTTACTGATGCCGGCGCAATAAAAACGATTCACAATATGGAGGAGTTTATTGAAGGTGCCAGGGAAATGGAAACAAATCATATTGTTCACGCTACGGAAGAAAATCTGCCGGTGTATTTGCTGGATTGAAAAAAACAGAAAAAAATTAAATGAATCAGCTACTTATTTTATTTATTGCAATTCCGCTGCTGTCTTTTTTTGCCTCACTGCTCTGGCAGAATAAAAGAGAAAAGGCTATAGGTAAAATCGTACGGGTTGCAAAAGTGTCAAATATTTTAATAGCCGTTTCAATTTTTGTATGGTGGGTTTCAAATGGCCTTGAACCTATCAGCTATAAAATGGCTCCGTTGTACGAAACAAATCATTTTGTTTTTGCCATACAACTGTATTATGATGAAATAACTGCTGTGTTCAGTATTGTAGGTGCTTTGTTGTTCTTCCTGGTAGCTACATTCAGCAAATACTATATGCACCGCGATGAAGGATATAAAAGGTTTTTCAATACCATTCTTTTATTTGCAACGGCCTATAATTTTATTATACTTGCCGGCAATTTTGAAACATTGTTCATTGGGTGGGAAATAAAAGGAATTTGTTCATTCATACTAATTACATTTTACCGTAACCGTTATTTACCGGTAAAAAACGCTTTCAAAGCTGTTTCCAATTACCGTATCAGTGATGTGGCGCTGATGCTAGCCATGTGGATGATGCATCACCTTACACACCGGAATATCAGTTTTTCTGAACTGGGTGAAGCAAAAGACATTGCTGCTGCTGCCGGGCAAACCGGCACCGCTATTTTTATAGTATGCATGATCATCTTGCCGGCAGCTATTAAATCTGCACAGTTTCCATTTACAACCTGGCTGCCCAGGGCCATGGAAGGACCCACGGCTTCATCAGCTATTTTTTATGGCTCTGTAAGTGTGCACATCGGTGTTTTTTTATTGCTGCGTACACATCCTTTCTGGGAAGATATGTTATGGGCTAAGATTGCCATCATTTGTATTGGTGCTTTAACAGCAATAATAGCAACGATGATCGCCAGGGTGCAGCCTACAGTTAAAACACAGATCGCTTATTCATCTGCTGCACAAATTGGATTGATGTTCATTGAAGTGGCATTGGGTTTTCACTGGCTGGTGCTGATACATTTTGCCGGAAATGCCTTTTTAAGAACATACCAGCTATTGGTTTCTCCTTCGGTTTTAAACTACCTGGTACACCACCAGTATTTTCATTATGTGCTGCCAAAACAAAAGGTAATATCAAAAATAAAAGCCTCCTTTTATATGCTTGGTATTAAAGAATGGAATTTAGATAGCATGATGTTTACATACCTGTGGAGCCCTTTTAAATGGATTGGAAAACAATTCCTGTTCTTAAGATCCAAGGTTATCAGCGGTATATTATTTGTAACTGCAATTGCCGCAGTGATTATCGGGTATACCAACCGGCAAATTGTTTCCGGGACCGGAAGTTCTGTGCCTATAATCTTAATGAGTATAGCATTGCTGGTAATCCTTTTTGCTTTTTCGTACCGGCAATCTGCTATTACAGCATGGATATACCTTTTTACAGGGCACCTGTTCATCATCGCAGCCGTAATCTTCAATACTGCACATATCAATTCAATAGAAATCGTTTTTTACTTCAGCGGAATTTTCCTGGCATTCCTGCTGGGGTTGTATTGCCTGCAAAAAATAAAGGCTGTTGATAATGATATTTCACTGAACAGGTTTCATGGTTATGTATATGAACAGGAAACAACAGGATTTTTATTCCTGGTATCGGCAATGGGTATACTCGGTTTTCCGCTAACCGCAGCATTCATTGGCATTGATGTATTTTTTACTTACGTAAATAGCAACCAGTATGTTTTAATTATGTTGATGGCACTGTGTTTTGTGTTTATTGAGCTGTCGGCCTTTAGAATTTTACTTCGCATATTTATGGGACCACATAAAAAACTGGATCACCCGGTTGCTTTCAGGTCGTCGTAGAAATTTTTTTTGCCGGTGAGGCGGGAAGGATTTTTAATAAATTAAATTAAGATCAGATATTCGTTCCACGGCCGTTACTGATAACCGTTATTAACATTACATCATCTTCAATAATTTTTTGCCGGGAAGGCGGGAGGTCGTTGAGATTAAATTGATATTATATATTCAATCCGCCACAGGCGCTGATAACCTGGCCTGTTATATAATTTCCCATATCGCTTGCAAGAAATAGCGCCACATTAGCAATATCCTGTCCGCTTGCAAACCTACCCAGTGGGATATCTGCTTTATATTTTTCTGCACCCTCGCTATCTTTTAAATAACTGGTCATATCTGTTTCCACAAAACCGGGCGCAATGGCATTGCTCCTGATATTACGGCTTCCCAGTTCTTTGGCAATGCTTTTTGTAAATCCGATGATACCTGCTTTACTGGCAGCATAGCTGCTTTGCCCGGCGTTTCCCATTTCTCCAATCACACTGCTCATGTTTATGATGCTGCCGCTTTTTGCCTTCATCATCGGGCGAATTACCTGCTTGGTCATATTAAATACGCTTTTCAGGTTCACCTGAATCACTTCATCCCATTGTTCTGGCGTCATGCGCAACAATAAATTATCTTTTGATATACCTGCATTGTTCACACAAATATCTACCTGTCCAAAAACAGCCATCACATCATTCACCAATAATTCACAGGCTGCAAAATCGGCGGCATTGCTCTGGTATGCTTTGGCCTTAACACCCAATGAGATCAATTTAGCTTCCAGTGCTGCTGCTTTTTCTTTACTACCCTCACTAATATAGGTAAATGCAATATGGGCTCCGTGCTCTGCAAACTTTAATGCAATAGCTTCGCCAATTCCACGGGCAGCTCCTGTTACAATGGCAACTTTTCCTTCTAATAATTTCATTTGAACGTTTTATAATTATGAGCAAATGTAATAAATCAGCAAAACAATTTGCAGTTCTTTAAGCTTATACAATTACTAAATAAAACAGCCGGTTTACTTCCTTTAGCCTGTTTTAAAAATTTCATTACTCCTTTGCAATGGCCAGAATTTCTTCCAGGATGTTTCTGTCGTTGCTAAGCCTGGGTATTTTGTGTTGTCCGCCAACCTTGTTTTTCGTGTACAGCCATTTTGAAAATGTTCCCTGCGGAAGAGCTTTAACCACCGGCATCCTAAGTGCAATGTCTTTGTGGCGTTTGGCTTCATAATCACTGTTTGCATTTTTCAATGCAGCATCCAGTTCATAAATAAACTCATCCATCTTTCCCGGTGGCGTATCAAATTCAATCAACCATTCATGGGCTCCGTTGCTTTGCGCTGAGAAATAAATTGGCGCTGCAGTATAATCTGAAACTATTGCCCCGGTTTTATGAGATGCTGTTGCAATGGCCCTGTCTGAATTGTCAACAATCACTTCTTCTCCAAAAGCATTCATGTAATGTTTCAGGCGGCCGGTAATTTTAATTTTGTATGGATTAACAGAGGTAAATTTAATGGTATCACCAATAAGGTAACGCCAAAGCCCGCCGGTTGTACTGATAACAAGCGCATAATTTTTATTGAGTACCACGTTGTTTAACCCAACGGTTTGCGGATCTGATTTTCCATATTCTTCCACCGGCATAAATTCATAGAAAACCCCATGTTCGGTAAATAAGGTCATACCGTCATCGTCTGGCTTTTCCTGTGCAGCAAAAAAACCTTCGCTGGCATTATATATTTCCAGGTAATTAACGGGGCCGCCGATAATTTTTTCAAACTGCTCACGATAAGGCACAAACGAAACTCCTCCATTAATATATAGCTCCAGATTTGGCCACACTTCCTTGATGGTTTTTTTTCCTTTTATCTCCAGGATGCGTTTCAGCAACAACAGCGTCCAGGTAGGAACGCCTGCCAGCGATGTTACATTTTCATCTGCTGTGGTAATGGCCAGTTTTTCAATTTTTTCTTCCCATTCATCCAGCAGGGCAATGCTTAATTCGGGTGTACGCAACCAGTGTCCCCAAAAGGGCGAATTCTGCATAAGTACGGCACTCAGGTCGCCACACTGAATTTCCTCACTCAACTGGCTAAGCTGGTGCGAACCACCAACCACGAGGCTTTTACCCGTTAACAGGTCGCTTGAAGGGAAATTATTATAATAGTTGGTAAGCACATCTTTGCTTGCCTGGTAATGATTGTCCTGTAAACTTTCATCACTTACCGGTATGAATTTACTTTTGTCATTTGTTGTTCCGCTGCTTTTGGCAAACCATTTAATCGGTGTATTCCACAGTACATTCTCTTCACCTTCCATCATCCTCAAAATATAAGGCTGCAGATGCTGGTACTCATGTATCGGTACGTGTTGCTTGAATTTTTTAACCGTAAAGAGTGTTGAAAAATTGTATTTTTTGCCAAATACTGTGTATTGTGCCGAAGTTACCAGGTTCTGCAATACTTCCCTTTGCGAAATAACCGGGTGATTGGTCCAGTTTTGTATCCGCCAAAGGCGCATACGTGCCAAACGTGATATTGCGGGGGATAACAATTTCATTTATGGAAAGATAAAAAATATTGAATAGATTATTACTATTAATCTCATTTGCAGAGAAACCAAAGGGGCTAAAAAATACAAACATGAACTGAGTAAATGCCTGTTGTAATAATTTGTGTAAAAGAATCTTTATTGTGCTGCCTGTTCGTGAAGATAGTCTTTGCGCCTTAGTTCAAAGTTTTTACCAAGGTATAACCTTCTTACTTGTTCATCTCCGGCTAATTCTTCTGCTGTTCCATGTTTAAAAATGGAGCCGTCAATAAGCAGGTAAGCCCGGTCGCAAATAGAAAGTGTTTCATTCACATTGTGATCAGTTATAAGTACCCCGATATTCTTAAACTTTAGTTTGGCAATGATTTCCTGAATATCTTCTACAGCAATTGGATCAACGCCCGCAAAGGGTTCATCCAGGAGAATGAATTTAGGATCTACTGCAAGCGCCCTGGCAATTTCAGTACGCCGTCTTTCACCGCCGCTTAAAGTATCGCCATTGTTTTTTCTTACATGTTGTAACCGGAGTTCGTTTAACAACGATTCCTGTTTTTCTCTCCTGGCTGCTTTACTTAGTTTTGTCATTTCCAAAACTGCCATAATATTGTCTTCTACACTCAGTTTTCTAAATACACTGGCTTCCTGCGGAAGGTATCCGATTCCCATTTGCGCCCTTTTATACATGGGTAATTTTGTAATATTCTCCTCATTTAAAAAAACTTCCCCGGAATCAGGTTTTATTAATCCTACAACCTGGTAAAAGGAAGTTGTTTTTCCGGCACCATTTGGGCCAAGCAGCCCAACAATTTCTCCCTGGCTTACTGTAAAAGACACATTGTTCACTACAGTTCTGCTACCGTAGATTTTTACTAAGTTCTTTGTATGAATGGTAAGGTTCAAATTATAATTTTTACTCATCAAAAATAGTGTAAAAGAATCAATACAAATGTGTACACGAAGAAAGCTGTGTTATAAAATCTATAAAGCCTGGTTGGTTTCTATGCTTAATTATACCCATTAATCTGATGCATTTTACTTACATATTATTGTTATATAAGCACACATGTTTAAGTTTGCAGCAATTTTAGCATCTATGAAAGTGATCGATCACATAAAACAGGCAAAAAACACACTTCTTTCATTTGAGATCCTTCCTCCCCTAAAAGGAAAAGGTATACAGTCGCTTTACCAGCATTTAGACCCATTGATGGAATTTAAACCCTCTTTTATCAATGTTACCTATCACAGGAGTGAACATGTTTTTAAGAAAAAAGCAGATGGTACTTTTGAGAAAGTGGTTGTGCGTAAAAGGCCGGGTACAGAATCTATCTGTGCTGCCATTATGAATAAATACAATGTTGATACTGTTCCGCACCTGATCTGTGGCGGATTTGGTGTAAATGAAACTGAAGATGCACTGATAAACCTGAATTACCTGGGAATTGATAATGTGCTTGTATTGAGGGGTGACGCAGCAAAAAATGAAACCTCCTTTGAACCCGAACCAGGCGGACACCAATATGCTATTGACCTGTTGAAACAGGTACGAAACCTTAATTCCGGCATTTACCTGGAAGAAGACCTGAAAAACACCACACAAACTAAATTCTGTATTGGCGTGGCAGGCTACCCGGAAAAACATTTTGAAGCACCTAATATGGACAGCGACCTGAAATATCTTAAAGAAAAAGTTGATGCCGGGGCCGACTATATTGTTACTCAAATGTTCTTCGAAAATGCCAAGTATTTCTCTTTTGTAGATGCCTGCCGGGAGATTGGCATTAACGTTCCAATCATACCGGGACTAAAACCTGTATATACAAGGAAACAAATGACCATGTTGCCTAAAACCTTCCACATTGACCTGCCAACAGACCTTTCAAATGCCATAGCCAAATGTAATACCGACCTGGAGGTTGAAAAAGTTGGTACTGAATGGTTGCTTATGCAATCAAAAGAGTTAAAAAAGGCAGGTGTGCCCGTTTTGCATTATTATACGCTTGGCCGGCCACAAATTGTAGCCAATGTGGTTAAAGAATTGTAATAATTTGAAGATGAAAGAGGCCTGAATTTTCAAATTTTCAAATCAATTAATTAAGTATCTGCTTTACAACCACTTCATTTATTTTAACCGGGTATTTTTTACGCAGCAATTCCAGCCATTGGGTCTCCAGCACATTTTGATAATCATTGATCACAAGCCCCCTGGCTTCTTCAAAACTGCGTTGTTGACCGGCCGGATATACTGTAATGTATTTTACAAAAGTAGCAGTACCATCTGCGTTTTTTAACACGGATGAATAAGAATTATTAACTGGATTTATACCTGATGCCGGATCTGTTATCTGTGTCATTTCATACCGGCCGCTGTCGGCTTGTACAGACCCATCTGCGTTTTCTGTAATGGCTTTCCATGAGTTTCCTTTTTTAATGGATTCAAGGGTTTCTTTAGCCAGTTTTTCATTGGCGCAACTGAAGATGATCACATCTGCACTGGCAGCCCATTTGTATGTTGATTTACGGGAATTATATAATTCCTTTAACCCGTTTGTGTCGGATGATGCTTTACTCCAAACGTTGCGTTCCATTATTTCAAAAAGCATATTCCCTTCTTTGAATTCTTTCATCTGGTAGCGAAAATCTTCATTGTAATCTTCCAGGTGTTTTTTGTAATATTCCAATGAAGAATAGGTTACAAACCTGTTCCACATTGCAGCATTGGATTCTCCCTTGTATTGCTCCGGGCTGGATTTATATTCTCTTACATAATTAAGCCAATCTTTCCCTTTTACTGTACCCTTGCTGAATGTAATGATCGTTTTATTACTCAATGGTAATTTCTCAGGGTCGTTTAGTGAATTGCTGGTAACACTATCAGCATACCTGAACAACTCGGCTTCTTTAACCTGCAACGATTTTTTGTAGCCTGTGAGGCTGATAATCGATTTTGCAAAACTCTCTTTGGCTTCGTTGATTCTTGAATCCTGCATCAGTTTCTGCTTCAGTTCAAACTGCAGGCTGTTGCTTTCCCTGTTATCAGGAGTTGCCGCAAATGCAATTCTTTTTACAATATGAATGCCATAAGCCGTAGCAAAAGGCCGGGTGATCTCATTGTCTGATGTAAGTTTAAATACTTCCTGTTCAAATTCATGCCGATACTTGCCTGTTCCAAATTCCGGCATTTCTCCGCCCTTCATATAAGTAAGCTTGTCATCACTCAGTTCTTTTGCAATCCTGGAGAAATCTGCTCCATTTAACAGGAGATTATATACAGAATCTGCTTTTTTAAGTGTAGCAGTTTTCACATCTTCGCCAGCATCCTGCGGATAAGAAAAAAGTATCTGAGCCACTTTCCATTTTCCGGCACTTTTTCTTTCTTCAGCCAGTTTAAAAACATGCCATGATTTTTTGGAACGGTATACCTTACTTACCTGCCCCGGCTTTAAAGAATAAATAATATTCTCAAATTCATAAGGAACAGAAAATACAGTTATAAAACCAAGATCTCCGAATTTAACAGCATTATTTTCTGCAATCGTTTTATAATTATTATCATTTGAATTCAATGCCGTATAAACTGCTTCTATTTGCCGGTAAGTATTCAGGCTGTCGGTTTTATTAGCCGGAACAGGAATAGAGAAATGCAACACATGCAGGTCTTTCTGACTTCTTATAAAGGCTTCATCCAGTAATTTATTGGTCCCTTTTTCATCACTCATATAGTTTTCCTCAACCTGCTGGCGGAAATTGGTAATATCATATTGAATCTGCGGAAGGGTATCGAGGCGTAATTCTTCTGCGGCTTTTACCTTCAGCTTAAAATTACTGTACAGGTCAAGGTATTCCCTGAGTGAACTTTCTTTATCTGTTACCGGGCTGTTGTTTTTATTATATGCTCTTAAAAATTCATCTTTACTAACCGCATGGGGCCCGTATGTAAAAACCGTTTGTGAAAAAACTGCTGCATGGCTACATGCCAATGCAATCAACAGGTAAATCTTCTTCATTCAATAATTATTTATTGGGTTGTTTTTTTTCTGCACTTATTTTTACCTGCAGCAGGTCATGCAATTGTTTCCAGGTAAGTTTTTTACCAATGATCCTTTTTTCACTATCCAGTAAATATAGTGTGGGCGTACTTATTACATCATATAATTGTTTATAACCTGGTTTTTGTGAAGCTGTAATAGCTTCTCCCATTTCTTTGGTTTGATAAACATGCACCCAGTCGGCAATATGATGTTCATTGATGTATTTTAACCATTCGGGTTTTTGGTCTTCTGCCAATACCGCATAGATCTTTACATTGCTTGCCTTCCAGGAAGCCCGGTAAACTGAGTCTATCCGTGGTAATTCTTCTTTACAATGTCCGCAGGTTGGGTCCCAGAAAACTACCACAGTATAAGGTGCTTTTACATTATATAAAGGAGCTAACCTTCCTGCAGTATCAAGCATTTCCAGGTTTGCCGCTTTTTCACCTATCAGGTTCGACATCTGCATATAAGCACGCCGGGTAATGGTTTCCATCTGTTTTTCATTCAACCAGCTGCTTAATCCTTTGCTGTGGTATTTGTTAAAAAGGTGCACAAATACTGCATCCTGTCCCATATACTTTGGGTTTATGTATTCATCGGTAAGCCAGTTTAGCATGAACTTATACATTTCAGGGGCATTGCGTGCCAGTAAAAGTTTATAATCAATATCCTTGATGATACTGTCTGCCGATTGTGGCATCACTTCGCGGTAATACCTTTCCAGTTTGGGTAAAAAGAACGGTGTGCGTATGATGCGTTCATCCATGAACGTGATACCATCCCAGTAATGTGATTTGTAATAATTGTAATTATCCACCGAATCCTGGTGCGTTACAGGTGCTTTGGAAATATATGGTGATTCTTTCATGGCATTGAGCAATGCTGCCATCATTGATTCAGGCTTGTTTTTTATGATACTGTCCCTGTAACCATTCAATTCTTTATTATACATCGTATAATTTGACTCATGCTTTACAGAATCTGCCTTGGTAGTAGCTTTGTTATAGGCTTCTTTTTCTATTTGCAATTGTTTTCCCTTAACCGCCACATATTTCTGATATTGCTGAAAAAGTACATGTTCCTTTGAGCCCTTTACAACTATATTGGAAAGGTCATTGATATCTGCATTTATAGAAATAACCTGCTCTTTGTCGATGAAAAAATCTACAGAATAGGCCTTCCCTGGAAAAACAATGGCATAAATACCTCCGGGTAAAACTGTCCAGCCCTTAAATACAGCCTCCCCGGTATTGCTTACTATGGAAGAATCAACAATATTCAGGTTCTTTCCCATATGATAAGTAAGGTATGCTATCCCGGATGTGAAACTGGGTGTTTGTAATGTAACTTCATACCCCTGTGCTGAAATATTATTATAGGCCAGGAAAGATATAAGCAGCGTAAAAATTCTCTTCATTGTGTATATTAAAAGTGAACAAATGTATTTAAAAACTGCCGTTAATACTTCATTTTAAAACGCCTTGCATTATAAAAATTACAATTCATTAACAATCATTTAAACTGTATAAGTTGGTTTCCGGCCTTTTATTATAAAATATTCCGCTTTTAACGCAGGTTCATTTTTAAGCAGGTTCAAACCCTTGGGTCATTTAGACTATTTTTACACCCGTGAAAAAAAAGAATAAAAATATCATCCTTGAAAATATTTCAATAACAGATTATGCTGCTGAAGGTAAAGCCATTGCCCGACTGGATGGAAAAGTGATCTTTATTTCCGGTGCCGTTCCCGGCGATACTGCAGATATCCTGCTTACCAAAAATAAAAAAGACTGGGCAGAAGCAAGGGCATTGAGGATCACATCGCCCGCACCAGATCGTGTTATTCCATTCTGTAAGCATTTCGGAATTTGCGGAGGCTGTAAATGGCAGATGCTTCCCTACGAAAAACAATTGCAATACAAACAGCAGGAAGCAGAACAAAACCTGAAGCGTATTGGCAAAGTTGAGGTTCCGGAAATCATGCCCATTATTGGTTGCGAAAACAGCATACATTACCGCAATAAGCTGGAATTCACTTTCAGTAATAAAAGATTTTTAACCAGTGAAGAGATCGGCTCTGCAGATGTAGTTACCCAACAGGATGCTTTGGGGTTTCACGTGCCCCGCATATTTGATAAAGTGATCGATATTTTTGAATGTTACCTGATGGATGATGTGAATAACAAAATCAGGAACAGCATCCGTGATTTTGCAAAACAGCAGGGTTTTGCTTTTTATGATATCAAAGAACATACCGGCTGGTTAAGGAATATCATAGTGCGGCTATGTAGCACCGGAGAGCTGATGGTGAATATTTGCCTCAACCACGAAGATGAAGCAAACAGGATCCTGTTGCTGGATCATGTATTACAATCAGTTCCATCAGTCACTACATTGTTGTATACTATCAATCCAAAATGGAACGACAGCATCTATGATCTTACCCCGCAAGTTTATTCGGGTAAAGGCTATGTAACAGAAAAACTGGAGGGATTTGAATTTATTATCAGCCCGAAATCATTTTTTCAAACCAATACAAAACAGGCAGAAAAATTATATTCTGTAACCAGGGATTTTGCCGGGCTCACAGGGAATGAAATTGTATATGACCTATACTGTGGTACCGGCAGCATCGGCATTTTCGTAAGCAGCCTGGCCAAAAAAGTGATAGGAGTGGAAGTGATAGAAGACGCCATAGAAGATGCAAAAAAGAATGCAGCGCTGAATAACATTGAACATGCCCATTTTTTTGCAGGTGACGTAATAAAAATATGTGATGCCCATTTTTTTGATAAACACGGCAGGCCTGATGTGATCATAACCGATCCACCACGGGTAGGCATGCACGAAAA
>Ga0154020_10005260_pt1 | contig 15311 bp, 8 predicted proteins | sample Klosneuvirus_201_FD_109709 | JGI IMG/M metagenome (GOLD analysis project Ga0154020, IMG submission 109709) | Active sludge microbial communities from wastewater, Klosterneuburg, Austria - Klosneuvirus_20160825_MG | ecosystem: Engineered > WWTP > Aerobic digester > Activated sludge | place...
ACGCCGCTCCCCTATCGTCTGGGCACCAGCGTGCCGGACTACTGGATTCCGCTGTTACCTGTGATGGATGGAACGTCGCTCAAGCTCAAGCGCGGCGCCATTCCCGATTTCAACGCAGGGGAAAGGCCGCGCCTGATCGAGCCGATGGGACTGATACTCGAACCGGGGCGCGAGTTACTGCTGCAGGAAGAAGAGGTGCCGCGCGAAGGGGCCAGGGTTACGCGTACGTATCAATACGCCAGATGGATCGACGGCTCGACGCATCTCTGGATCGGCCGGCGCAAAGAACCGGGCCGGGGTGAAGGCTCAAGCGGGCTGCAGTTCGATGTGGCGGAGAAGAGGGAACCGGACAACTCTAGATAATGTTGGAGAACATGCGCACTCACGTTGAACACATTCTTGATTATTCATAGCTCATTTCTCGCAACCTCCACAGCCGCTCCTCCATCAACACCAACTGCCGAGGTCGCATTGAGCACCGGCCTGACTATGCTAATTTGCAGGCTATGACTGGACCTGCGGGAAGGGTATATTAGCTCCTCTCAAATGAGGACGGGTTTCAAGTCATGGAATTGATCTTTACGCCGGAACAGCGCGATGCACTCACCCAAGTGGGCTACAAATTCACGGCAGGTGGATCGCACAGCAGTCGTACCTTGATGTTGACCGAGTTGAAAGCGGTCTTAGATGCTCTCCCCATGGGAACCGACCCGGAGGGCTACCGATCAGCCGTTGTGAAACGCAACATCCTCGGGAAAGGCACGGAAAGTACCCGCCAGAAATCGATCCGACATCTCCGCGAACTCTATGCACTATCTGAAGCCGTCCCGGTCTTTTTCGTACTTCGCCGTCTGTATGCCGCCGATCCGCAAGGGCTTCCATTGCTGGCGCTGCTCTCTGCTTGGGGCAGGGATCCGTTGTTTCGGGCAACCACCCCAGCCGTGCTGACGGTTCCCGTCGGATCGGAGGTCCAAGCAAGGACATTGGCTCAGTCGGTAGCCGAGGCCTTTTCTGACCAGTATTCGGAACTGAATCAAAACAAGATCGCGCGGAACGCCGCCTCTTCATGGACCCAATCCGGACACTTGAGTGGCCGAACCAGGAAAGTCCGTCGGCGCGTCCAGCCGACAGCCGGCGCAGTAGCCATGGCGCTGTGGCTCGGCGATGTAGCCGGTTTTCACGGAGTATCCTGTTTTACATCCCCCTGGTGCCGTCTGCTCGACCTCGGAGCCGACCAAGCAAGAACGCGAGCGATGGAGGCGCACCGGCATGGGCTGCTCACAATGCGAGCAGTCGGAGAAATTGTGGAGTTAACCTTCCCTCGCTTTCCCGTCATCGAGCATGTGGCGCCATGAATGCCATTGACCGATTGAACGCCAATTACCAGCGGCAAGTGGCGCTGCCTTGGGCGCAGAACCTGGCTGGGAAACAACGGGTGTGGTTCGCGGTCTACCCACCGGCCGAGGAACGGCGCGTACGTGCACACCTTCAGCATTTCGAAACAGCCACACTGGAAGCCAAGCATTCCTGGCTCGTGGTTGATTTGACGCGCCTACTCCCCGAGTGGTTGTCGCAGCATGAATACCGCGACGGGATCTTCGCCGAACCTCACTATTTGACCGCACATCAGGAAGTGGAAGAGCTCGCCATCGAGCGGGTCAAGACGGCCTGCGCTGTAGAAGAAGCTGACTCGAACACGGTGGTGGCGTTGGTAGGTCTCGGAAGCCTCTTTGACTTCATCCGGGTGTCACGCCTGCTCGATGCGGTGGAAGCCACCATTCGAGGCCGCCTGCTCGTGTTCTTTCCCGGAGAGTATCGACACAATAGCTATCGCTTCATGGACGCGCGGGACGGTTTCAACTATATGGCGGTCCCCATCACCACTACGGAGAGCTTCTTGAAATCATGAAAAACCGAGAAGTCTATTGGCGTGATCCGCTCACAGTGAAATTGCTCAACAACGGGGTCTCCAAGGTCGCGGAGATCGAGGGTGACCCGGAACAGGTCAAAACGTTGCGTTTCGAGCTGGAGACCTTCGTATGCGACGGGGAATATGCGCGTGGACTCGAGCGCATTCTGAAAGCCTATCTGGAAGGCCTGAACCGTGAGGAGCAAAAGGCCGTGTGGGTCAGTGGCTTCTTTGGAAGCGGCAAATCGCACCTGGTCAAAATGCTGCGGTACTTATGGGAGGATTATCGTTTTTCAGACGGAGCGACGGCACGATCATTGACCAAACTTCCCGTTGAAGTGTCCGACCTCCTGACTGAACTCAGCAACAGAAGCAAAGCTTATGGCGGCTTACGGGCGGCTGCTGGAACGCTCGGCGCCGGCAATATGGAGAACGTACGCCTGGCCTTTGTACAACTGGTCCTCCGTTCGGCAGGCCTGCCGGAAACGCTCGCGCAGGCTAGATTCCTATTGTGGCTGTCGAATTCAGGCCTTGCCAAGAAGGTTGAAGACGCGCTCAAGCAGAAAAATCGCAGCCTACAGAAGGAAGTCCGGAACCTCAAACTTTCCACGCCACTTGCAGAAGCACTGTTGGAAGCGGACCCCCAATACGGCACCGTGTCGAATGCCCAGGCGGCGCTTCGGGCGGATTTTCCGGACAGCACCTCGCCCACCATCAATGAAAGCCTTGAGTTGATTCGCCAGGTGCTTGGTAAAGATGGAGAATTGCCCTGTACGCTCCTTGTTGTCGATGAGGTGCAACAATTCATCGGCCAAAACATTCCCCGAGCCATGGATGTGCAGGAAATTGCGGAGAGTTGCTGTACAAAGCTGGACAGACGCCTCCTCCTGGTCGGCACAGGTCAATCAGCCTTGAATACGACACCGAGTCTCCAGCGACTACAGGCGCGTTTTGCAGTGCGAGTGCAGCTCTCCGATACGGATGTCGAAACGGTGATCCGAAAAACGGTCCTCCAGAAGAAACCAGAACGTGAAGGGCAGATTCGGAAAAACATTGAGGCGAATCAGGGTGAGATCAGTCGGCATCTTCAGAATACAAGGCTGGCCACCACACACGCCGACGATCCTTTGTATGTGCCAGATTATCCACTGCTACCTGTGCGACGACGTTTCTGGGAACGGGTCTTACGCAACACCGATCAGACGGGGACTGCCACTCAACTGCGCACACAGCTGAAGATTGTGTTCGAGGCCACTCGTGAAACTGCAGATAAGACGATAGGCACAGTCGTTCCCGCTGATTTTATCTATGATCAAATTGCGACGGATTTACTGAATACAGGCCAACTCGAGGGTGAATATAACAAGATTATCCTGGAGCAGCGTGACGGAACCTCAAAAGGTGAGCTGCGCTCACGCCTGTGCGCCCTTATTTTCTTGATCGGTAAACTTCCCCGTGATCCCGGTGCTGACGATGGCGTGCGGGCGACCATGGAAACACTGGCAGATCTCCTCGTGGCTGATCTGACCAAGGACGGGTCGACCTTACGGCAAGAAATCCCAAAAATGCTTGAGCAGCTCGTGAAGGACGACCATGTGATGGTGGTCGAGAGCGAGTATCGACTGCAGACGCGCGAAGGGGCGAAGTGGACGCATGATTTCAACCGCCGCCGCACCGGCGTCTTGAACGATGAAGCTCGTATCAACGCGAGGCGTGACGAGCTGTTACGAGACGCTGTGGCGCAGGCGCTTCGACCGGTGTCCCTACAGCATGGAGTGTCGAACCAGGCACGGAGACTCATTCACGAACTCACGACGGTCAAGCCACCCGAGAGCAAGGAAGGCATTACCCTCTGGATTCGAGACGGGTGGAATGACGAGAAAAAAGCTATCCTGAACGATGCCAGAGCCGCCGGCACGAACAGCCCCATGCTGTTCGGCTACTTGCCCAGGCTCTGTCATGAGGAACTGCGGCAAGCCATTGCCTCCGAGATGGCGGCAAACGAGACATTGCAGGCTCATGGCGCCGTGACGACAGCGGAATCCATTGAAGCCCGCAAGGCAGTGGAAACCCATCTCGCGGTGGCGAGGCATCGCAGTAAAGAACTGTTGGATCAGGTTGTAAGCGGCTCAAAGATATTTCTCGGCGGTGGAGAGGAAGCGTCCGGCGTAGAGCTCGCGGACAAGGTGGAACAAGCAGGCACCGGATCATTGGTTCGACTGTTTCCGAAATTCGCCGACGCCGACCATGCAAATTGGGGGCAGGTCGTGAGTCGCGCCAGGGGTGGGGCGGTCGATGCCCTCGCCCAGATTGGGTATCGCGGAGAAACCAGCCACCATCCGGTTTGCCGACAGGTATTCGACTTGGTCGGGGCCGGCAAGAAGGGAAAGGATATCCGCGACTGGTTCAAGTCAGCGCCATTCGGCTGGCCCCAGGACGCGGTGGACGGAGCCCTCTATGCATTGATGGTGGCGGGCAACGTCCGCGCGACACTCAATGGCCAGCCGGTTCAACGAGACCTCCCTCAGAATCAAATTGGTGCAGCCAGCTTCTATGTTGACGTGCCACCACTGAACGTCACCCAGCGCCTGGACTTGAAAGCGCTGTTCCAGAAAGCTGGTGTGACCATGAAAACCGGCGGCGAGGAATCTTCGGCAGCCGTCGAGTTTTTGACGAAGCTGCTCGCGCTTGCGGCCGGCGCCGGAGGCAATGCCCCCTGTCCCACGGAGCCGGAAACGCAAACCGTGCGAGAACTACAGATGTTGAGCGGCAACGCGCAGCTGCTGCAGATCCATGGCAAGAAGACAGAACTCGAACGGTCCATCACGTCGTGGAAGAAGGCCGGAGATGGCATCGCCAAGCGACTTCCTGTCTGGGAGCGTTTGCTTGAGTTCAATCACTTCGCAAACGGGTTATCAGAATCGAAGGACTGGGCAGAGTCCATCGAGGCCATCACTAAAAACCGCTCACTCTTGAATGAGCCGGATCCGGTACCGCCCCTCATTCACACGGTCGTACAGGTGCTCCGTGGGGCGATCACGAAGCTTCATAGCGATGTCGTCGCTGCCTTTGCATTGGGAGAAACACGCTTGGAAAAGTCGGATGCGTGGAAACGGTTGAAGGCCGATCAGCGCAAGGATCTTACGGCCCGGTTTCAGCTGACGCCGCCGGCGACGGTGCCGCTGGGAAGCGAGCAGGACATTCTGACCGCCCTCCGCAGTAGCTCGTTGTCCGAGCGCCATAACCTATGGGACGCGATTCCGCAACGCTTCACCAAAGCGCTGGAAGAAGCGGCCCAGCTGTTGGAGCCGACTGCGGTCCGGATCACCCTGCCCTCTACCACTATCAAAAATGAAGCCGAACTCGATAGTTGGCTGGATGATGCCAGGGAGCAAATTGCCGAGAAGCTCAAGGATGGACCTGTGATCCTATGAAGGCCCTCTCCTCCGAACTTCGCAAACAGCTTGGCAAGACTGTCCTTCAAGCACGAGCGACGGCTGAAACCGGGGCGCGGAAGGCGCTCGAAGCCCTCGCGGTCCACGAACCGGATCCGTACAAGCACCTCACGGAAGAATACAAGCTTCTAAGGAGAGCTCTCCGCGCACAGGCCAGGCAATTGGGCGATGAGGAGAGCCGCACAAAGAAGGGCTCCTATGAGATTACCCATCTCAAGGAAAAGATCGCCTACGATCAGTGGCATCGGCTCCTCTTCGCGCGTTTTCTGATCGAGAATCACCTACTCCTTTCTCCCGAACATGGCGTGGCCGTGACGTTTCACGACTGCGAGGAACTTGCGCCCGCCCTCGGGCTCCCCGACGGGTGGGCGGTGGCAGCCAGATTTGCGGCGGCCGAATTGCCGGAGATTTTTCGTACCGATGACCCAACTGGTCATATCGACCTACCGGTCGAAGATCGAAAGCCGCTGATCCAGCTTGTCATGGGGTTGCCGGCAGAGGTCTTTCTTGCCGACGACTCGCTTGGATGGGTCTATCAGTTCTGGCAGGCGAAGCGGAAAGAAGAAGTGAACGAATCAGGGGCAAAGATCGGGGCGAATGAACTTGCACCGGTCACGCAACTCTTCACTGAGGACTATATGGTCCTCTTTCTCCTGGACAACACGCTCGGGGCATGGTGGGCGGGAAAATTAGCCCAGTCAGATCCAAATAAGTTCAGGGTCGACACCGAAGAGGAAGCAAGGAATTCGGCTGGTCTCCCTGGCGTCGAATGGACTTATCTGCGCTTCATCCGACAAGGTGTTCCCTCTCCCCCTGAGGGAGAGGGCAAGGGTGAGGGAGAATTCTGGGCTCCCGCAGCTGGCACGTTTGACGGCTGGCCAAAGACAGCCAAGGGATTACGCGTCCTCGACCCCTGCATGGGCAGCGGACATTTTCTGGTAGCGGAACTTCCAATATTGGTCGCCATGCGCGTGACAGAGGAAGGCCTCACGAAGGAAGAGGCTGTCATAGCCGTATTGCGCGACAATCTCTATGGCCTCGAGTTAGATCCACGCTGTACGCAGATTGCTGCATTTAATCTTGCGCTAGCCGCATGGAAGCTCGCCGGTTGGCAAAAGTTGCCGCCGTTGAACCTCGCCTGCTCCGGCCTCGCACCCCGTACCAAGCTGGAGACCTGGACCAAACTTGCCAACGGCAACTCACGCCTGCGTGAAGGCATGGAGCGGCTGTATCAGTTGTTCAAGGAAGGCCCCACGCTCGGCAGCCTCATCAACCCACGAAAGTTTGGTGGGGATCTGCTTACCGCTGAGTTCCATGAGTTGCAACCGCTTCTTCAGAAGGCGTTGGAAGGAGAGGATGGCCGGAAGGATGAAACAGCGCACGAACTCACGGTGACGGCACAGGGAATTGCGCATGCTGCCGAGATTCTCTCCGGCCAATTCACTCTGGTAGCCACCAATGTGCCGTATCTCGGACGTGGCAAGCAGGACGATGTACTCAACGACTACTGCGAACGCACCCATCCCGAAGCCAAAGCAGACCTGGCGACTTGCTTCATTGAAAGGTGCAGGGACTTTTGCGGAGCAGGTGGCACTTCCGCATTTGTTACCAAGCAAGAGTGGCTATTCCTAGGAAAGTATGGGACCGTTCGTCGTCGCTCACTCGAAGAAAGTGCCTGGATGATGGTTGCTCGGCTCGGACCGCGTGCTTTCGAGACCATAAGTGGCGAGCGAGTCAATGTGAGTCTTCATGTGATCGTGAAAGCTCTACCCAAGGACGGGCACGTTTTTTTTGGCTTGGACGTGTATTCAGAAAAAAATCCAGCAGCAAAAGCTGCGGGTCTATTCACTAGAACATATGCCTGGCTTAACCAAGCTGCCCAATTAAAGAACCCAGATTCTCGAGTAACAACTACAAACACAAACATTTGTGGACCCACACTCGGTGGCAAGTCGGAATCATATCAGGGCATCGTGACGGGTGACCTTGAGCGGTTTCGACTCCGCTTTTGGGAGGTCTTGGAGCTTGGCTCGGCGTGGGTTGCGTTTCGCACAACAATCTCATCGACCGGTTTGCAGGATGGATGTTTCGCGATTCTTTTTTGGGAAGGCGGTATGGGCAACCTCCACACATACGCGGCAGAAACTAGAGGCCAATTGCATGACATGCACGAAAGCGGGAATCGCGCCTGGCAGCGCCGCGGAATTGCCCTCAATCGCATGAGCGGGTTGCAGGCTACAGTCTATTGGGGGGAGCACTTCGACAATAATGTCGCAGTAGTTATTCCAACTAACGACACCACGATCACTGCCCTTCTCGCCTTTTGTTCTTCTGCGAGATTCTCAGAAGACGTGCGGAAGCTCGATAGAACGTTGAAGGTGACCAACCGGACCTTGGTCAAAGTTCCTTTCGACCTCCAGCACTGGCAGCGAGTAGCCACAGAGAAGTATCCGGCTGGCTTGCCCAAGCCATTTTCTAGCGACCCCACGCAGTGGCTCTTTAACGGTCATCCTAAGAATTCTGACAACCCACTTCAGGTCTCGGTAGCACGACTCCTTGGTTACCGCTGGCCTCGTCAAACTGGTTCCAGCTTCCCCGATTGCCCTGCGTTGGGCGCTGATGGCTTGGAAAAATTCGCAGATGGCGATGGGATTGTTTGTATCTCCGCCATCAAGGGTGAGGAGCCGGCCGCCGAACGATTACGCGCGCTCCTCGCAGCTGCCTATGGCTCAGAATGGAGTGCAGCGAAGCTAACTGAACTGCTCACACAAGTAGGCTATTCCGGCAAGTCCCTCGAAGATTGGCTCCGCAACGGATTCTTTGAGCAGCATTGCGCGCTGTTTCACCATCGACCCTTCATCTGGCACGTCTGGGACGGACGCAAGGATGGCTTCAGTGCACTGGTGAACTACCATCAACTCACCAGGGCGAACTTGGAAAAACTCACGTACTCGTATCTTGGCGACTGGATCAGCCGACAGAAGGCTGCGGTTTCAGCCGGTGAAGCCGGGAGCGATGCGCGTCTCCAGGCTGCGACGGAATTGCAGGGTGAACTGCACAGAATTCTGGAAGGCGAACGGCCCTATGACATCTTCGTTCGCTGGAAACCGTTAAAAGAGCAGCCGCTCGGTTGGGATCCCGACCTGAACGACGGCGTGCGGCTGAACATCCGCCCCTTCATGAGTGTGAAGGATGTCGGCAAGAAAGGCGCCGGCATCCTCCGCGCCAAGCCGAACATCCACTGGAAGAAAGACCGCGGGACGGATGTCGAGACCGCCCCCTGGTTCAAAGTCTTCAAAGGTGAGCGCATCAACGACCATCATTTAACGCTCGACGAAAAGCGGAAGGCACGAGCTGCGCATACCAAGTGACCGATTGCCCTTTCCGCCAACATTGCAATTGAATGGCGAAGTAGCTATTGTCAGAAAAAGAGATCGCTTTTTCTGACATCAGGTTGCCATGAACGTCTCTCATCCCATTGCAGACAAGGTGCTGGTCAGAATTGAATCGGCCGGAACGGTCCTGTCTGTGGCCGATCTATTGGACTTAGGCCCGCGTGCTGCCGTCGATCAAGCCCTTTCGCGTTTAGTTCGGCAGGGTCGCATTCAGCGAGTGCGCCGCGGCTTGTACGCCTGGCCTCGGATGGGCGCATTGCTCAAGCGGCCGATGGTGCCATCGCCGGATGAATTGGCCCAAGCCTGGGCGAAGAAGAATGGGTTACGGCTCGTTCCGTCCGGCGCCTATGCCGCCAATCTGCTGGGACTCTCGACCCAAGTCCCTGCGAAAATTATCTACTATACCAACGGACGGACCAAGACGCTGGCGCTGGGCCCCTACTCCATCCGGCTTCTGAACCGTGGGCCGAAGACCATGGATGTGCAAGGCCGCGTGAGCCCGCTGGTTCTCCAAGCGCTCCGTTATTTGGGCAAAGGCGGCGTGCCCCCTGAGATGATCGCCCGCCTGCGTACCCTGCTCTCCAAGCAGGACAGGGCTGAGCTGACGCAGACGATCCACCAAGCTCCCGCCTGGATGAAGCCGGTTTTGCAGCAGATCATTGCAAAAGGATCGCGATAGTGGACAGGATTGCCGCCGCTTCGCCGGAAGAACGGGCCGACCTCTTTCAACAGGCCGCCGCCCAATTGCGGCCTGCACGGGCCCCCGCGATCATCGAAAAGGATTTCTGGGTCTGCTGGACCTTGCGCCGGATCTTCACGGTCATGCGCTTTCGGCCACAGTTGATTTTCAAGGGTGGCACGTCACTGTCCAAAGCTTATCAGCTGATTGAACGGTTTTCGGAGGACGTGGACCTCTCCTTGAGTCGCCGCGATCTCGGATTTGCCGATGGCCGGGACCCGGAACAGCCTGGAATCAGCAAGAAGGAGGCCCATCGCCGGCTTGACGCGCTGGTGGCCGGTTGTCACAAGGCCATCCGCGATGGACTCTTACCAGAACTCCGTGAGGACTTTGCCCGCGTGCTCGGCAGCTCCGGATGGAACGCCGACCTCGATCCTGCGGATCCACAAACTGTGATCTTCACCTACCCTCGTAGCGGCTTATCGGAAGGGCTGGCGGCTTACATTCGTCCCGCGATCCGGCTGGAAATGGGTGCGCGTTCCGACGATTGGCCTGCCGAGGAACGTGACATCAGGCCCTATGCCGCCGAGGCATTTCCTGAGGCGTTTGACATAGCTCGCTCCTGTTCCGTCCGCACCATGGACGCCGCACGCACCTTCTGGGAAAAGGCAACTCTCCTCCATGCCGATTACCATCGTCCAACGCAGAAGCCTGCGACGGAACGGGTGTCGAGGCATTTCTATGACCTGTACCGGCTGTCGCAGCATGAAATCGGCCGGCGGGCTTTGACCAAACTCGATTTGCTGGAACGGGTCGTCACACACAAGCGGTTGTTTTTCGCAGCGGCCTGGGCAAATTATGAGACGGCTAAGCCGGGAACGTTTCATCTGCTTCCGCCTGAGGATCGCATGGCCGCCCTCCGGAACGACTACGGTCAGATGCGGGCCATGATCTTCGGTGCCTATCCTTCGTGGGATGAGATCCTGAGGGGCTTGAGAACTCTTGAGAGGCAGATCAACAACCAGTGAGCAGCGGGAATAGAGCAGACATGACGTCTATTGTGAGTATGACCGTCGAGGGAGCGTTGGCTGAGGCTCTGCGCGGAATCTCTCGTGCCTATGCGCCAGGGGATCAAGTCTCACCCTGCGCGGTGCTCTGGTTGGATCCTGAGTGTCTGTGGGAAGCGGTGATTCCTGCGCTGACCAAGTCCATGCAGGAACTCTTCGTCCTTGGAGACTATGCGCCGGCGGAACGCCGGGGGCCCGCCTTATGGCTTCGCTGCGTCGAGGCCAGGACGGTTCCTGAAGCACCGGCTGCTGGTACCACGCCGATCTTTTACCTGCCGAATGTGACATGGGATCAACTGAAGGATCTTGAGGCCATCACCTCCGACCTTGCCCCTTTGGCTGAGATGCAATTCCGGGGCACGCTGTGGCTCCACCCGAATGGCAAGGAGTGGACGCCATTGGCCTTCCTGATTTCTGGTCACGGTGGGCTAGGCCTTGATGTCCCACGCGATCAGGCGACTCAAGACGCCCTGACACGCGCTTTGCCCAAGCTGATGCAGGAGCGGGTGGATGACGTACGCGGCAAAACCCTCAATGCCGACTTTTTCAATGAACTTATGACGCCGGACGCCGCTGGATCGATCTTGCGCTGGCTGAACGATCCTGACGCTTTCAAACAACGCACGAAGGGGCCTGAATGGAACGCGTTCCGCGATCAATGCAAAACAGAGTATCGTTTCGATCCCGATAAGGACGGATCGATGTGGGCAGCGGAACGGTTGGCAGGCCGAGAGAACCATTGGGGCATGGTGTGGAATCGTTTCACTGAAGCGCCGACAAACTACCGAGGGGTGGTCGAATGGCTGCGACGCGCCGGACCAAAAACTCGCTCAATGTACGACACAGGTGAAGTCTGGCCCTCAATCAATGACCAACACGAAGGCGAACTCGCCACCGCGCTTGCAGTAGTGGCGAGTCTCCCACAGGATCAAGCCGCTCAGGAGGTTCTGGAATTAGAGAGCCATCATGGCGTTCGACGTCAATTCCCATGGAGCGCCCTTGGCTTGAGCTCGCTTGCAGTCGCACTGAAACCGTTGGCCAAAGTGGCGGCGCTGTGCCTGAAGACACCGGGCGGCCCGACCGCCGAGGCGTTTGCCGAAGTGTATGTGAAACAGGCTTGGGAGGTCGATGCAGCAGCACTCGCTGCGATGGCATCCTGCGAGGCTGTCGATCAACATAGGTCGATATTGGGAGCCTTACGCGCCCTGTACTTACCTTGGCTGGATGCGACGGCCCGGCATCTCCAGCATGTGCTGGCAGGGACTCGGAAATCTCCATCACGTCGGCATTCCGTCTTCACTCCTACCGCCGGCCATATTGTGTTGTTTGCCGACGGGCTGCGGTTCGACGTCGCGGCTTTGTTGAAGAAGCGCCTTACTGAGGACGGTCTGGAAGCCACACTCGATTGGGATTGGGCGCCCATCCCCAGCGTGACGGCCACCGCGAAGCCTCTGTGCTCCCCTCTGGTCGATTCGCTGCGAAACGGAGACATCAGCGACGAATTTGCGCCAACCCTAGACAACGGCCAGCGCATGACACAGGATCGATTCGTCCAGACGCTCAGGGCTTCCGGATGGCAAGTGCTGGCAAGTGCGGATACCGGCGATCCGAATGGATCAGCCTGGGCGGAAGCAGGGACGCTCGACAAACGTGGTCACAACGAAGGCTGGAAACTGGCTCGCGCCGTGGCCGGTGAAGTTCGCGATCTGACGATCCGCATTCGATCATTGATTGAAGCCGGTTGGTCAGTCATTCATGTGGTGACGGACCACGGTTGGTTGCTGGTTCCACATGGCTTACCGAAGGTTGAGCTGAAAGCCTTCCTTGCGGAACATCGGTGGGGACGCTGTGCAGCCATCAAGCCAGGGGTAGTGACCAATTTGCCGGAGTTCACCTGGCAGTGGAATGATACCGTTCGAGTGGTGGTGCCGCCCGGCGCGGGATGTTTCAAGGCTGGGATGGAGTACTCGCACGGAGGGGTCTCACTGCAGGAGATGGTTGTCCCGCATATGACGGTACGGGTCGGACAGCAGCCTCGAAAGGAAACAAGGCTATCAAACGCTCGTTGGACAGGGGCGCGATGCCGGATTACAGTCGATGGATCGCCGGTGGGCCTCAGGGTGGATGTACGATCACGCCAGGGTGATGCCGGCAGCTCGTTTCTGGCGGGCCCCGAACCAAAAGTGAAGCCTATTGGTGATGATGGAGCCGTTTCGGTCTTCTTGGAGAATGATGCGGATATTGGTACGTCGGCAACGATCGTCCTTCTGAATGCGTCTAAACAGGTGATCAATTCGTTGCCAACGACCTTAGGAGTGAATCCATGACACTCGAACTCGACTCGCTCGACAAAATCTCGGCCAAGGCTTTTGAAGGCTACGTGGTCCGTAAGGATCTGGTCCGAAAGTTCAAGGGCCAGTACCCTGTGCCGACCTATGTCGCGGAGTTTTTGCTCGGTCGCTACTGCGCGTCGGTCGATGAAGAAGAAATCCGCGAGGGGTTGCAGATTGTGGAACGGCAGCTTGGTGAAAAGACTGTGCGAGCCGGCGAGCATGAACTTTTTAAGGCGCGCGCCAAGGACAAAGGGCACGTGAAGCTCATTGATCTGATCACTGCCCGGCTTGATGCCGCGACGGATTCCTTCTTGGCCACGTTGCCCAGTGTTCAGCTCAAGGATGTACGGATTAGCCCGGAGTTGGTTCATGCGAACGAACGTATGCTCACCGGCGGCTTTTATGCCGAGGTCGAGCTGACCTACGATCCCACCATTGCGCAGGAACGAAATGGGCGACCCTTTGGCGTGGAATCTTTGCGGGAAATCCAAATTTCGAAGCGCGATGCGCTGTCCACGTTGTATCGAGGCAGAGAGTTGTTCTCACTCGATGAATGGAAGCAGTTCCTGATCAGAAGCGTCGGCTTGGAACCGCAGAAGCTATCCGCGCGAGCGAAAGACATGTGTATCCTTCGTATGGTCCCCTTTGTCGAACGAAACTACAACATGGTGGAACTTGGTCCGCGAGGGACCGGCAAGAGCCATTTGTTCCAGCAGATCTCCCCCTATGCCCATTTGATTTCAGGCGGAAAAGCGACGGTGGCGCGAATGTTTGTCAACAACGCCAGCGGGCAACGCGGCTTGGTCTGCCAATATGACGTGGTGTGCTTCGACGAGATTTCCGGGGTTTCCTTCGATCAGAAGGACGGCGTGAACATCATGAAGGGGTATATGGAGTCCGGCGAGTTCAGTCGAGGAAAGGAAAGCATCCGCGCTGACGGTGGAGTTGTGATGGTCGGCAACTTTGACGTGGACGTGCAACATCAGCAGCGCGTCGGGCATCTCTTCGGTCCTCTGCCCCAGGAAATGCGCGACGACACGGCATTTATGGATCGTATCCATTCCTATCTGCCAGGTTGGGACATCCCCAAGATCAGTCGAGAGGTCTTGACCGACCACTTTGGGCTGGTCAGTGATTTTCTATCAGAATGCTGGAACCAATCGCGCCGCCATAGCCGTCAGTCGGTGTTCCAGGGAAGAGTTCATCTCGGCGGAGCCTTGAGCGGCCGTGATACAACAGCGGTGCAGAAGACAGTGAGCGGGCTGGTCAAGCTGCTGTCACCGAATCCAGAATCCCCTGTGACAGATGAACTGTTGGAATGGGCCTCGCGGCTTGCGTTGGAATGCAGGCGACGCGTGAAGGAACAGCAGAAGCGCATCGGATCGGCCGAGTTTCGGAACACCCAATTCAGTTACTCGTTAGGCGAAGAGGGTGTGGAACAATTCGTAGCTACTCCGGAACTCTACAGCGAAGACAGCATCGGCACTGATCCGCTCCCTCCCGGGCAAGTCTGGGTGATTTCGCCCAACGCGCAGGAGGAACATTCAGGCCTCTATCGAATTGATGCGACTGAGGGTCCAGGCAGTGGCGTCAAGATATTGAATCAGCCGGCTCCCGCTCCGTTCAAGGAAAGCGTTCGATGCGCCGAGCAGAATCTCTACACAAGGGCCAAAGAGTTGGTGGGAGATCGAGCTCCCCGAGAACATGAGTTCTCAGTTCAGCTTCGGGCATTTGACGCATCGAAGAGTGGTGCGTCGGTTGGGGTCGGAGTGTTGCTAGCCCTCTGTTCCGCCCTCTTGCAGAAAAGCCTGAAGGGTGGACTTGTTGTCGCGGGTGGGCTGAATCTCGGCGGTTCGATTGAACCGATTTACAATGCGGTAAACGTCGCGGAGCTCGCTGTGGAGAAGGGAGCAACCACTCTTCTGATCCCTGTCTCTGCGAGAAAACAAATGAACGATCTTTCCGATGACATGGCCACCAAGATCAACATTCAATATTTCACTGAGGGAAAGGACGCGCTCATCAAAGCGCTCGCAGACTAAGATCAATGGCAATCACGCATCTCAGATGTGTGTTCCCGATGCTATGTCAGGCAGAGCTAGATCGATTTACTCGGCTCTGAAGTGACTCCGCACCGTGAGTTGGCCGTCGATAGGGTCATCGCCGTTAAGGTACGGAAGCCAAGAGGTTCTGACGCCACTCGCCTCTCTTTACCCCTGCAATCGACTCCAGAGCTTCTCGAGCGTTTTCACGAACGCTTTACACTCCTGGTCGCTCAGATCGGAGAACAGTTCGGCGACCTGCTCTTTGTATTCCGTACAGCGCGGGGAGAGCTCGGTCATGACTTTGTCCGAGAGTTCAATCACGGTGGCCCGGCGATCCGTCGGGTGTCTGGTTCGCACGACCAATCCGTCTTTCTCGAGGGAATCGACGAGCGCCGTCACGTTCGTTGCCGTCACGCCTAGTTCCTTCT
>Ga0154020_10005261_pt1 | contig 15310 bp, 16 predicted proteins | sample Klosneuvirus_201_FD_109709 | JGI IMG/M metagenome (GOLD analysis project Ga0154020, IMG submission 109709) | Active sludge microbial communities from wastewater, Klosterneuburg, Austria - Klosneuvirus_20160825_MG | ecosystem: Engineered > WWTP > Aerobic digester > Activated sludge | place...
CGTCTTATTCGCTTCCTCGAAAAGGAGCACGAAATAGACGTCGCATTCATATGCACCAGCCATCAGGCCATATTGTGCAATGAAACGCTGGTAGGCAGGTTCGTACCAGCCCTCATACGTCAGTGCAGCTTGCTGGCTGGCAGCTATCCCGATGACTGTCCAGTCCTTCGGTGCTGGGAGCGGCAAGGTCATCTGATCATCGTCTGCCGTTACACCCACCAACGCAGGAAATGATTGTGCCGAGGCGTTGGCAAAAAGAACAGAAATTATCAGCAATGGGATGATCCGCATGGTCGGTTGAAGGTTGCTGCGCAATTACAAGGTTCGTACCAGATCGTTATCGAACACCGTTTTCCGGGTGCTTTCCCTTGTGTGGGCGGAACCAATCCTTCATCCGTTCAATATCCGCCTCTGCGTTGTCCGTTAACGGGAACGGACCGGTGATGAAGGTTGTCTTCTTGGCATAGTCGAAGGAGCATAGGATGATCGGGACCCCGGCCCCTGTGGCGATCCTGTGGAAACCGGTCTTCCAATCGGGTTGGTAAGTACGCGTCCCTTCAGGCGTGATGCCGATCCGCTGGATCTCTCCCCGATCGAACAAGGCGATCACGGCCTCGGTCATGTTCGAGTGTTTGCTACGGTCCACCGGGTATCCACCCAAGGCCCTGAAGAACCAGCCGACCGGGGGCTTGAACAACGATTTCTTAGCGAGGAACTTCGACCCTTCCAATCCGGCCAGTGACCGCACACATAACCCGACCCAGAAATCGATATTGCTGGTATGCGGTGCGATCACCACGATAAAGCGCTTGGTGAATTCGGTCCGGTCGTCCTGCAGTTTCCAGCCGGCCAAGGTGTGGTAGAAGAAGCCAAAAAAGGTTCGCATATTCCAAGTGCAGAAGCCGGAGGAGCCGTCCGTTGCTCGGGGCTAAAGTAGGGCGCGTCCCAATTTTACCGGGAAACAGGTCCGCTAGATGGGATCGATCCTTGAACCACCTTCCGCGGACCGGCAGTATTTCAACTTTATCCACACTATTTTGTTCATAATTAGGCAAAATGATGTCTGCTGATCATATTTGCGACGGAAAGAACTCTATGCTCCCATCCTTTCATTACGGCCCAAGAGCCGAGGCCACGAACAGCGTGGCATTCCCGGCATTCGTGCCATATAGGGGAACAAACCACCCGCCCTCAGCGTACGAGGGCGCCATGGTCAGTTCCCGATTTGCGGTCTTGGATGTTGAGACCACCAGCGGCGACCCCACAAAAGGGCGCGTGGTGGAGGTGGCGGTATTGGCTTTGGACGGGACCAAGGAGCGATTGCGTTGGGACAGTTTGATCCAGCCGCGCATGAGCATTCCTCCTTTCATCAAGCGATTGACCGGGATCGACCAGAACATGTTGCGCGAAGCACCTTCATTCTCTGAAGTTGTTCGCACCTTGGAGACATTGACCCAGGACAGGACGATCGTGGCCCATAACGTGCGTTTCGACATGACCGCGTTGGAGCACGAGTTCGCCCGGACAGGTCTGGTATTCGATCGACCTACCCTATGCACTGAGCGGTTGGCACGCAGGTTGGCACCGAACCTTTCACACTACAACTTGGGTGCTTTGTGCAGGCATTTCGGCATTCCCTTCGTTGCTGCCCACCGGGCACTGAGCGATGCGGAAGCAACTGCTGCTCTTCTTACCCGGTTCATCACGGACCATGGCGAAGAACAGGTATTGCAAGGGATCTCGGTTTGGCCCCGTGCGATCCGCGCGTAGATAGGTTCAACGCAACAGCACGTTGCTGGCCCACAAGGCCCACATGACCACGGCACACAAGGTGCCCACAAGGCCCAGTTTAAGCCCAAGCCGCGACCGTTTGACACTCATTGCCGTGTATTTGAGCACGTGCCTAATGTTCCGTTGTTGCCCCCAATAACCGAAAGCCACAGCTAAGATGGCGAGTATCAGGGCCAATGAGACCAAGTGTCGAGCAAAGACCAATGGAATGCTAAGCCCGCCGAATATCAAGGACACGAGGCTCAAGGGTAGGTTCTGCTCCTCCTGCTTCATGCGGTGCTTGTACCCAAGAACGTGCTGTGCAACCGAAGCACCTGTGGGATCACGAGTTGCACCCCATCGTTCACGATCATCTCATCGGCCAATGCGGCACGGTCTTCCTCATTGATCTGGTTCTTCATACGGGCACGGACGGCCTCCTCTCCCACCCCGTCACGCTGCATTACGCGTTGGATCCGCATGGCTTCTGGAGCGGTGACCACGATCACCTTGTCGAACGTCTTTTTCACGTCATCGGGAGCCACAACGGCCGCTTCCATGATCGTGTAAGGTCCGGTTTGGCGATCCCTCCATCGGCGATATTCCCCACGCACAGCAGGATGGATGATCGCATTCAGGTCGGCCAATGCCTTCTTGTCCTTGAAAACGATCTCCGCAATTACCTTTCGGTCCAAGTGGCCACTTGCCTGTACCGCATCGGCGAATCGGGCAAGCACAGCATCGCGTGCCGAGCCATCCTGATCCATGAACGATCGACCGACCTTATCGGCTTCGAACACCGGAATGCCCAGAACCCGAAAGATCCGGGCAACAGTGCTTTTGCCACTGCCTATACCGCCGGTGAGAAGTACGTGTTGCAGCTGGGTTTGATTTGGCCTTGGAACGAACCTCCTTCCGATCGCCTTACGCCTTCGCGGTAGCCTCGCTCAGCTGTTGGGAGTTGTCCATGGCAACTGCGCTCTTCTCGAAACGCAACTTCACGTTGGAATCCACTTCGAGAAGGATGGTGGTATCGTTCACCTCCAAGACCTTGCCGTGCAACCCTCCGATGGTGACCACCTTGCTGCCTTTTTGGAGCGATTCGCGGAACTTCTTCGCATCCTTGGCCTTCTTTTGCTGCGGCCGGATCATGAAGAAATAGAAGACCACGATCATGAGGCCCATCATGATGTAAAAATTCATCGGGCTTCCTTCGGCCCCTCCTGCTTGCAGTAGTATTGTCGCTGGTATCATATCGTTCTTGATCGGTTCTAGGGTTTAACATCAGGGCCGATCACTTCGGCCGAAAAAGTAAGTACAGTGCTGGGTGGCGACGTATTGGCCACCATGGTAATGGTCTTGTCCTGTCTTCCGTTGCGGCCTTCGCTGTCGAAGGTGAAGGCTATCGTGCCAGAGGCTCCTGGCTTAACGGGTTCCTTGGGCCAGTCCTTGGCTACGGTGCATCCGCAGGAGCCGCGCACATCACTGATCACCAAAGCGCTGCCACCGGTATTCTCGAACGTGAATGTCCGATCCACCTTGGCTCCTTGCACGATCTTTCCAAGGTCCATGTGTGTTTCTTCGAATTCCACTTTGGGCAGGTCCGCAGGGTCCACGTTCTCAAAGCCTGACTTCGGGAAGTTCAAGCCGTCCGCAGTTATGGCTTCCGGATCCTTCTCGCTATGGTCTGTTATCCTGCATCCGCAAAGCAACATCGCGGACAGTGCGAACAAAAGAACGGGTTTGAAGGGTGTGATCATGCCTTTCACGTTCAACTTTCCAAGAGACCGCGTCCGACCTTATGGATGCGCCCGTCGGCTTTCATTTCGATGAAGATCTTGTCCAGCACGCCATTGATGAAGTTCTTGCTTTTCGGGGTGCTGTAAGCTTTGGCGATCTCGATGTACTCGTTCATGGTCACCTTCATCGGTATTTGATCGAAGGTCCGCACTTCCGTCAATGCCATTTGCATAAGCACCATGTCTGTGAGTGCGATCCGGTCACTTTCCCAGTTGCTGGACTTTTCGCTAATGGCCTTCTCATTCTCCTCCGTGTGCTCAATGGTCTTCCGGAAAAGGAGCGAGACGAAATCATTGTCCTCCTTGTTATCGCGGGTCAATAGATCCATATCGAGGTCGCCGGTATCGGTGGCGCTCATTTGTTCCAAGGACCGTTTCACGAGGCTTGCGGCCAGGTCCAGATCTTCCAACCAAGCGATGTTCCGTGCTTCGAACACTTCTTGAAGTGCTTCATGGTTGGCGATCAGTTCAGTGAAGAGTTGGACCAAAAAGCCCTGATCACGCTTGAAGCCCAACGGCGGCTCCTTCATGTAATCCGTAACGATCTGGTGATTCTCCACTTCCTTATAAAGTGCGGTGAACAAGGCATGATTGCCCACCCAACTTACCTTTCGTTTCTCCGCTTCGAGCCGCAACCGTTCGCTGGTGGCGATCTTCCGAAGTATCGGATGCTCTATGAAACGTTGGTTGGGATTGAGGTCGTTCTCCGTGGGCAATTGCTTCTTCTTTCGTTCCTCGATCCGCAACTCGGCAATGTGCCGCAATTCGCCGAAGACGAGCATCAGCGAGAGATAAAGGTCGTAAGTGCGGTCCACTCCGTTGAACAATTCCTTCTCGATCCGCGCCGCGCTGCCGCTATCGCTCTGCCAAAAGGCATACAGCGATTGAAAGGTTTTAATGCGGAGATAGCGACGGTTGAGCATGGAGGAAATGAAGAGAGTAGTTAGTGAAGAGAGTGGTTGGTCGTGAGTAAAAGAGTGGTGAGTGGCGAGTAAGAGAATCTTGAGTGGTGGGTGGCTAGTCGTCAATGAAGAAAGTAGTCGATCGGTAGTGAAAAGAGAGTCGTTAGTCGGTAATCTGTGACTTCGACCCTTGCGTCACCGCTTCACGGGATCCCACTTGGTTTAACTTGTTTCTTGCGTCTTGTGAATTGAGTCTTCCTTTCACCTTTGCCCCTGCTTCCTGCCCCTGCCTACTGCCAATTTCTAGAACCGAATTGCTGCTTGGCGCATGCTCGTGATCCTGTGTTCTGCTGCTTGGTTAGCGGCCAAATAGGTGGGGATCCCGAGGTCCGAACTGGCCTTGAAAATGCGTAATGCCGTGTGATGGATGTCCTCTGTTTGCAATAAGGCGGCCTTCCGGTTGTAGCCTTTGCGTTCCCATGCACAGTTGATAATGCCGCCAGCGTTGATCAGGAAATCCGGAACATACAGGATGCCTTTCTCCATCACCGCTTTTCCGTGGATCGCTTCATCGGCAAGTTGGTTGTTGGCGGCACCTGCGATCACGCTGCACTTCAACCGTTTCAGCGTGTCATCATTCACCGTGGCCCCAAGTGCGCAAGGCGAATAGATGTCCACATCGAGATCATAGATCGCATCTGGTGTTACGATGTTCACCTCTGGGAATTCCGCCTTGATCGCGGCGAGCTTTTCTTCGTGGATGTCGGTCAAATAAACAATTGCGCCCTCTCCCATCAAATGGCCGACAAGGGCGTGACCCACATTTCCGGCACCTTGAACGGAGACCTTTCTACCATTGAGCGAATCACTTCCGTAGGCGGTCTTGGCGGCGGCCTTCATTCCGCAGTAAACACCGTACGCAGTTACCGGGCTCGGGTCACCACTACCCCCCATTTCTTCCGGAAGGCCAGCGACGTTCTGCGTTTCCTTCTTGATGTTCACCATTTCAGTGACGCTCATTCCCACGTCTTCCGCGGTGATGTAGCGTCCGTTCAAACTGTCCACGAACTGACCAAAGCGCCGGAACATGGCCTCGGTCTTTTGGGTCCGCGCATCGCCGATGATCACAGCCTTACCGCCACCCAGGTCCAAGCCCGCGAGCGAACTCTTGTAGGTCATGCCACGGCTCAAGCGGAGCACGTCGTTCAACGCTTCCGCCTCGGTTGCATAAGGCCACATGCGTGTGCCGCCGAGCGCAGGACCGAGCGTGGTGTTGTGGATCGCGATGATCGCCTTCAGCCCTGTGGGGCGGTCATAACAGAAGAGGACTTCCTCATGATCGTGCTGCTCCATACGGCCCAGTACGACTTGTCCTTCGGTGGTATTCGGTTTTGCTGTGACCATGGTGGTCGGTTCTTAAGGTTGTTAGTTCGTTCTCCTATGCCCCCTGGTCCATCACTGCCGCACCAACCATGCCAGTGGCAGGCAAGCCCGCAAGCCATGATCCATGGGGCCAGCCTACCTTTGTCACGCTATTTGTCCAACATCGTTCTGGATAGGCGGCGCAAAAGTAGCACGTTCCGGTCCCCCGCATGCGACCGCTCCTCAAGCTAAATACCAACCTCGCCAAGTATCGTTGGCATTTGTTGCTGGGCACGGTGTTCATCGTGTTGAGCAACTTGTTCGCGGTGTACTCCCCACAAGTGGTGCGCGAGGCCATCGACCTGATCTCGCAGGGCATTGGGCAAATGGACAAACCCGCCGCAGAGCGTGTATTGCCTGTGCCTGAAACACTGCAACTCTGGGTGGGCTGGACAGGACTTGACTTGGAAGGACGGCTTGCGCAACTACAGACCTCAGATGCCATGAAGGCCACCGTGGCGTGGTTCGCTGGCCTGCTCGCTATCCTCTTTCTCGCTTTCGCCCTGCTGAAAGGATTCTTCCTCTTCTTGATGCGCCAAACGATCATCGTGGTGAGCCGCTTGATCGAATACGACCTGAAGAACACGATCTATGCACACTACCAGCAACTGGACCGCGCCTTTTACAAGCGGAACAGTACCGGGGATCTGATGAACCGTATCAGTGAGGACGTGGGCAAGGTGCGCATGTATTTGGGCCCTGCGATCATGTACACGATCAACTTGGTCGTACTGTTCATCATGTGCATCATTTTCATGCTCAACGTGAATGTTGAATTGACCTTGTGGACTTTGGCACCACTGCCGATCATGAGCGTGATCATTTACAAAGTGAGCGATCTGATGAATCGCCGTAGTATGGCCGTACAGAAGGAACAAAGCCGGTTGAGCACCTTGGCACAGGAGAGCTTCAGCGGGATACGGGTGCTGAAGGCGTACAGCAAGGAACGCATGGCGATCGACCGCTTTGCTGGGGCCGCGACCGATTATCGCGAACGTACCATGGAGCAAGCCATAGTGGATGCCCTCTTCATGCCGGCGATCATGTTGTTGATCGGATTGAGCACGGTCCTGACCATCTTCATAGGTGGGCGTATGTTGATCAATGGTGACCCCACTGTTTCCGTGGGCAACATCGCTGAATTCGTGATCTACGTGAACATGCTCACTTGGCCTTTCGCCTCGGTGGGTTGGGTCACTTCCTTGGTGCAGCAAGCGAGCGCCAGTATGGAGCGGATCAACGAATTCATGGATACCAAGCCGGCCATTGTTGAGGAAGGCGATGAATTGGCCGAAGTGAAAGGTTCGATTACCTTCAAGCATGTCGGATTCACCTATCCCGACACGGGGATCAAGGCATTGGACGATGTTTCCTTCCACATACCGGCTGGTAGCACGTTGGCGATCGTGGGCCATACCGGTAGCGGCAAGACCACTTTGGCCGACCTGATCGGAAGGGTGTTCGACGCCACCGAAGGCGAAGTGCAGATCGATGGCGTACCCATCCGCAAGGTGGCCTTGGCGAAATTGCGTGCCCACTTGGGCATCGTTCCGCAAGAGGTGCTCTTGTTCAGTGACACCATCGGCAACAACATTGCCTTCCGCTTGGATGGTAATGGCCACGAAGAACGGGTGCGCGCAGCTGCGACCAAGGCCCAAGTCGATGATGACATTCAAGGTTTTCCCAAGGGCTACGACACCTTCGTTGGTGAACGTGGAATAACCCTGAGCGGTGGCCAAAAGCAGCGTGTAAGCATTGCCCGCGCGATCATCGGAGAACCCCGGATCCTCTTGTTCGACGATGCATTGAGCGCGGTGGACACTGCCACCGAGGAAGCGATCCTGCGCGAATTGCGACAAGTAATGGAAGGCCGCACGACGGTTATCATTAGCCACCGCATCAGTGCCGTGCGCGACGCCGATCTGATCCTGGTACTCGAGAACGGCCGTGTGGTGGAGCAAGGCGACCACGGAGCCCTGTTGGCGAAGGATGGGGTCTATGCCGAACTGCACACCGAGCAATTGCTTGAAGAGGCCAGACAGTCCACGATTTGAAGTGCATTTTGGCCGGCTGGTTCCAAGCGTTGGGATTTGCGTTCTAAAAAGACGCTCCTATATTTGATTGTTCCTTGCCCAAAATGAGGAGCGAATTGTGGATGCATGATGATCGCGAGGATGTTTTCTCCAAGGCCGTAAGGGCTGGCAAGCGCACGTACTTCTTTGATGTAAAGAGCACGCGTGGACGCGATCTCTACCTCACCATTACCGAGAGCAAAAAGCACACCCACGACGATGGTACCGCGCATTACGACAAGCACAAGATATTCCTCTACAAGGAGGATTTCGAGAAATTCCGGGATGGCATGATGGAAGCGTTCGACGAGATCGACCGGTTGAAGGGTACTGGGGACTATATCCAAGAGGACAACGACGCCCCACGGTCTAGCGACCAGTATGACGGGTCGCGGTCCAATGATCAACAAGATGCCCCGCGTAGCAATGATCCTGAGAAGCCGTTCACGGATGTGAATTTTGAGGACCTTGGGGATAAGTGAGGTCCTGTTGCGCCGAGGCTTTATGGACATCTCTGACGGTTGCAATAAACCGTACTACGGCCTTTCGTACTTCATACACCTATTGGTCCAGGAACCTAAACTCGGAACTTGAAACCTGACGTGAACGACTAGCGGGCTTTCAAAATATTCCCCCACCCCACTTATTCACCATCCATTCCACCGAAGCTCAACCAAGTAGGTGCTTTTCGGAACAGGGTAGTGTTCAAAACTAAAGCGTCGTTCAGGTCGGTGGTGGTCATTTCGTGCCTGTTCTTTGCAGCCGTCAAAAACGTTGACCCAACGCTTAGGAAAGTATTGATCAACACCTAAACAACAGACCGAACATGCCAGCCAAGATCATCTCCATCGTGAACCAGAAAGGTGGCGTGGGCAAGACCACCACCGCGATCAACTTGGCCGCCAGCTTGGGCGTGCTGGAACGCCGCACCTTGTTGGTCGATGCCGATCCGCAAGCAAATGCCACGAGCGGTGTGGGCTTCGACCCGCGCACCGTTACCGGCAGCATCTACGAGTGCATCATCAACAACACCCCTGCCACGGACGTGATCTTGGGCACCGATAATCCGAACATGGACCTCTTGCCGGGCCACATCGATCTGGTGGGTGCGGAGATCGAGATGATCGACATGCGCGATCGCGAGCAACAACTCAAAGCAGTGTTGGAGCCGTTGCGCGAGCTGTACGATTTCATCATCGTGGACTGCTCCCCTTCACTCGGGTTGGTAACGGTGAACAGCCTAACGGCCAGCGACAGCGTTATCGTTCCTGTTCAGTGCGAATACTTTGCGTTGGAAGGCTTGGGCAAATTGCTGAACACCATCAAGATCGTTCAGCAGCGTTTGAACCCTGAGTTGGTGATCGAAGGTATGTTGCTCACCATGTACGACAGCCGATTGCGCTTGGCGAACCAAGTGGTCGAAGAGGTGAAGACCCACTTCCAGCAATTGGTGTTCGATACCGTGATCCACCGCAACGTGGCGTTGGGCGAAGCACCGAGCCATGGCCAAACGATCATCATGCACGATGCCACGAGCAAAGGCGCGGTGAACTACTTGAACCTTGCCCGTGAGATCCTGCAGAAGAACAGCCTTACACGCATTCCCGATAACGAGCGCACCATTGCCGTAGCAGCCGAATGACCAAGAAGAAAGGCCTTGGCCGTGGCTTGAGCGCTCTGTTGGACGACCCGACCACCGACATTACCACCTCGCGCAATGATGGCGGGCAGACCGCGACGCACAGGGGCAACAGTACGATCGGCAACATCCTGATCGCGCACATCGAGCCGAACCCGTTCCAACCGCGCACGCATTTCAGCGATGAGGCACTGGCCGAACTGGCCCAGAGCATCAGCGAGTTGGGGATCATTCAACCTGTTACCCTGCGAAAGTTGGGTTACGACCGCTACCAGCTGATCAGTGGTGAACGACGTTTCCGCGCTTCGCAACTCGCCGGTCTGGTGGAAGTACCCGCGTACATCCGCATAGCCAATGATGAGGCCATGTTGGAAATGGCTTTGGTGGAGAACATCCAGCGCGAGGAATTGGATGCGATCGAAGTTGCGATCAGCTTCCAGCGCCTGGTGGATGAAGTGAAGTTGACCCAGGAGCAGCTGAGCGAGAAAGTAGGCAAGGATCGCACCACCGTAACGAACTACTTGCGCTTACTGAAGCTCCCACCTGAGATCCAATTGGGACTGCGCCAGCGCACGATCGGTATGGGCCATGCACGGGCCTTGATCAGCATCAGCGATCCCGACAAGCAGATCGCGTTGTACCAGCAGATCGTCAGTAGTCAGCTAAGTGTTCGCCAAGTTGAAGACCTCGCGCGGACCACTGGATCGAAGGGCAGCAAAGGACCAAAGAGCGCCATACGCCCGAACAAGGAGTTGAGCAAGCAGCTCGCCGAACGGTTCGGGTCACGCGTGGTGGTGAAGCAAAGCCCAGAGGGCAAAGGAAAGATCGAGGTCCCCTTCAAGAGCGAAGAAGAACTGGATAGGATCTTGCGCATTATGCAAGGCTGAACTTGGAGAGGATCCAATTCCGATCGAAGAAGAAAACAACCGTGAATGCACGTGAATAAGCGTGAATTAATTTCCGTTCATTCACGTTCATTCACGGTTCCCCTTTTTGCTTATTACTGCCGACCTTTGCGGCGTGAAGTCCCCGCTCCTACTTCTTGTCGGTCTGTGTTTGCTGAACATTGCGTCCGCACAATCGGACAGTTCGCAACGAACCATCCCAGTTGACAGCACGGTGATCGTTACGCCTGAGAGCATTGTGGTGACGGGTGAAGCGGAAGTACACCCTACGGTACATCAAGAAGGAACGAACCAATCCGATACTTTGGATTGGCGCCAACGTCATTCACCGCGCAAAGCGACCATCATGTCCGCCATCGTTCCAGGCGCTGGACAGATCTACAATCGCAAATACTGGAAAGCCCCTATCGTTTGGGCAGGCTTGGGAGTTAGCTTTTGGTTCGTGCAGCGCAATACGAAAGAATACAAGCGATACAAGCGCAACTACTTGGCGGTGATCGACAATGACCCAACGACAGTGGACGAGTTCGAAGGACGGGTCAGTTCCTCTCAACTGTTGGATGCAACGGACACCTATCGTCGATGGCGCGACCTCAGTTACGTTGCCGTTGGACTGTGCTACCTGCTCAACGTGGTGGATGCAACGGTAGATGGCTACTTCGTGCGCTTCGATGTGGGTACTGATCTGAGTTTGCACCTAGCGCCCTCTTTGCAGACCGCAGCCATGGGGGCACCGGGGTTCTCGCTCGCCCTCACCTTGCGTTGAAGCGGCTATCTTCGGCGGCGGTGGAACTGAACTGTTCGCCGCGAATGAACGGATGAAGATCGCACTTTACGGTTTTGGCAAAATGGGCAAGGCCATTGAGCACGTCGCAATTGCGCGCGGGCATACGATCGTTTTGCGCGTTACTGCCGCGAATGCCGGGTCGCCTCCAACGGATGCCGATGCAGCCATTGAATTCAGCCGGCCGGAAGAAGCTATGGCCAACATGCAGTTGTGCTTGGAAAACGGAGTTCCTGTGGTCGTAGGTACAACGGGTTGGTACGACCGTATGGATGCTCTTCGCAAGGAAGTGTCCACTCAAAAAGGAAGCTTGTTGTGGGCCAGCAATTTCAGCATCGGGGTGAACCTCTTTTTCCGTGTGAACCGCATGTTGGCAGGGTTGATGGACCAACAGCCGAATTACACAGCGCACATCGACGAGATCCACCACGTCCACAAGCTGGATGCCCCCAGTGGTACGGCGATCACCTTGGCGCGAGACATTGACCTGAAGACCGGACGCTATTCAGGATTTGAGCTCGTGGAGAAAGTTGCCGATCAAACACAAGGGAACAATCTACCTTCAGGTCCAAGCGCTCTTCCCGTGCCGATCATCAGCGAGCGCAAAGGGGAAGTGACAGGCAAACATGCGGTGAGTTGGACCAGTGCCAACGACCGGATCGTGATCAGCCACGAAGCATTCGACCGAACAGGCTTCGCGCTAGGAGCGGTTATCGCAGCCGAATGGCTCCAAGGCCGACAAGGCTTTTTTAACATGGACAATGTGTTGGACGGTGTTTGAGATCCGTTGGGTCCACGTTCTTTGCATTGAATGAGCGCAATGCAGGAAACAGCAAAGGCAATAGCAACCGGCAACAGCAAAAGGCAAAACAGAAGAAAAGACAAAAGCAAGTTGAGCCGAAGGCGAAATCCCGCGCCGCGGGGTCACAAGGGTCCAAGTCCGACGGACGACTAACGACTAACGACTGATCGACTAAAGACTCTCCATACTCCCGACTCTTGCCCTGAGCACAGCCGAAGGGAACGACTTTCTTCACTATCGACTCACGACTCACGACTACTTTAACATGATCCCTTACCTCTTCCTCTTCGCCTATTTCGCCGTGCTATTCGCTTGTTTCTGGAAATTGTTCCAGAAGGCGGGCGAGCCTGCATGGGCTGGTTTCGTACCCGGCTACAACATTTTGATCTGGTTGAAGATCAGCGGCAAGCCGTGGTGGTGGATCTTCCTTTTCCTTGTCCCCGGGGTGAATTTGTTGATGTTCATTTTGATGAACGTGAACATCTCCATCGTACTTGGTGATCGTGATGTGAAGAGCCATGCATTAATGGTCTTCCTGCCTTGGGTGCGCATTCCCCAGATCGTGTTCAGTGATGCGAAGTATGTGGGCCCCGTGCCCGTTGCAGAGCGCAAACGCGGCCTGTTCGGTCAGTGGGGCGATGCGATCCTGTTCGCTGTGATAGTGGCCACAGTGTTTCGCACCTTCACCTTCGAGGCGTTCACCATTCCTACGCCTTCCATGGAAAAGAGCTTGTTGGTGGGCGATTACCTTTTCGTGAGCAAGTTGAGCTACGGTCCGCGTTTGCCCATGACGCCGATCACTTTTCCGTTCACCCACCATACCATGCCGTTCACGGCCAGCACGCCGTCGTTCGTTACATGGTTCAGCCAGCCCTACCGTCGTTTGCCCGGTTTCGGAGACCCGGAGCGTGGTGATGCCGTGGTCTTCAACTTCCCGGAAGGCGATACCGTAGTGGCCAATTTCCAGAACCAGAGCTACTACCAGTTGGTACGCGATCAGGGTCGCAAGAAGATCCACGACCCCAATTTCCGCATGTTGAACATGGTGGACGGCCAAGTGCGGCAAGTCCCCACCGGCGGTATTCTAGTAAGACCCTTGGACAAGAAAGAGAACTACATCAAGCGATGTGTGGCGGTCGCTGGGGATTCCATCGAGGTGCGGCACACAACACTCTACGTGAACGGAAAGATCTCCCCGCTGCCCATCAATGGTCAGTTGGGCTACGAATTCGTTCTACGTTCCAACTTCAATGAAAAGCGGTTGAAGGAACTCTTCGATATCAGTCCGGATGATATTGGCCCAGGCGAAAACGGAGGTGTTTCGATCCCGCTTACTGCTGATGCCGCATCGAAGCTCAAGAACTTCGATAACGTGGTGAGCATGACCGTGCAGGACCATCCTCGAGGTTATTCCACCGAATACAGGAAACTGCCCTACTTCCCGAACAACCCGAACTTCGATTGGACCGAGGACAATTATGGTCCGCTCTACATTCCCAAGAAAGGAGCAACCGTGAAGTTGGACCTTAGTGTGCTGCCCCTTTACGAGCGCGCGATCCGAGTGTACGAGCACAACGACCTTGAAGTGCGCGATGGCCGTATCATGATCAATGGATCGCCTGCGGACAGCTACACTTTCAAGCAGGATTACTTCTGGCTCATGGGTGATAACCGGCACCGCTCCCAGGATGCACGCTTCTGGGGTTTTGTGCCGCATGACCACGTGGTTGGCAAAGCGGTGTTGGTTTGGTTCACCAAGGATCCTTACACGGGGATCCGCTGGAAGCGCTTGTTCTCCTCAGTGAAATAATTCGTTGCATTGGCGCATGGACCTGAAGGAACGGTGGCGTGCGCTGAACGAATGGATCAGGGCCTTTCTGCTCGCGGTGCTTATGCTGGCCGTTCTGCATGTGTTCGTCCTGCGTTGGGTGCTGGTGGAAAGTGTGAGCATGTATGCGACACTTCGTCCAGGAGACCTGCTGTTGATCCAGCGTTGGCCTGTTTGGACAGGATTCACCCGTGGTGATGTGGTCGTGTTCCGCGATCCGCTGAAGAACGATGTGGCGATGGCGCGTCGACCTTTGCTGGTGAAACGCATCGTAGGCATGCCGGGAGATGTGGTTGAATTGCGGAGGGGAAAATTACTCGTGAACAACAAGCCCGTGCAATTCGAAGGGACAGTGCTGACTTTCAATTACCTGGTGCGTTTGCGCAAAGCATCCGATGCCCACTTGCTCTTGGACCAACTCGGCCTTCCACATGAAGTGGCACAACCAGGAAGAAGCATGGTGGAAATTCCGTTGGATGATCAACTTGCTCAAGTGGTTCGAAAGCTGCCATACGTGATCAGTGCCGAAGAGATGGGCCCTGCAGTAGGAGCGCCGCGACACATATTCCCGTTCTCGCCGCGCTATGGCTGGAACAGCGACAACTTCGGTCCGCTGATCATCCCACGGAAAGGTGACACGGTCGCGCTCAACGTACTGGACCTACCGATGTACGACCGCGTGATCAGCGTTTACGATGGCCACCGTTTGGGTGTAACACGCGACAGCATCTTGGTGGACGGCAAGGCACAAAGTCGCTATGGTTTTGAACAGAACTATTACTTCGTTCTGGGCGATAGCCGGAACCGGAGTGCTGACTCCCGGTATTGGGGATTTGTACCCGAAGACCACCTAACTGGCCGTGCATCCATGATCCTTTGGGGCAACGGTGTTGAAGGGCAAAGCAGCGGTCGGGACTGGAAAGCGCTGTAGCCGGTACTTTTGCGCACATGCGGTACTTCTTACTTGTTCTTTCAGTTGTTAGCCTCTTAGGGTGTGACCCGGCCCCAGCGGGCGATCTGTGTATCCACACTTTCAAACCCTATCCAGACATGGTAAGTGGCCGCGTGCGCACCAATCTGAACGGCACCTACCTCGATGCCATGGCCAAGTATGCCGAGGAGGACTATGCCGGTGCGCGGGATGGGTTGAAGAAATATTTGGAGGAAAAAGGGTTTGAGAAGAACGCTCACATGTATTTGGCGTGTGCGTATTTGGCCACCGGCGAACCATTCGAGGCGGAACTTCAATTGGACCATCTGGAAAGAGCCAGTACCATGCAGTTCAAGGATCAGACCGAATGGTATACGGTGGTGTGCTTGCTCTGTAGCGACCAACTGGATCGTGCATTGGAAGGAGCCGTGAAGATCGCTTCATCAAAGGCACATA
>Ga0154020_10005262_pt1 | contig 15306 bp, 11 predicted proteins | sample Klosneuvirus_201_FD_109709 | JGI IMG/M metagenome (GOLD analysis project Ga0154020, IMG submission 109709) | Active sludge microbial communities from wastewater, Klosterneuburg, Austria - Klosneuvirus_20160825_MG | ecosystem: Engineered > WWTP > Aerobic digester > Activated sludge | place...
AAGGTCGGCATGCCCAGCGTGAGCACCAGCACGCTGCGTCTGCTCGAGCTGTCCGCGCTGTTCCTGGCCATCGCCGCCTGGCGCCTGTCGCGCGCCGAATACCGCAGCGAAGTCTAGGCGCGCACCTCCGAAAACACAGCGGCGCCGCCCCGAAGGACGACGCCGCAGTTCGAACACTCGATGTTCCGCGTTTCGGAGACGGAGCGGCACAGCGCTCCTCGAAGCTGACGCTTCGAGGGGGCTGGCTTACGCCGCCTTGGTCTTCTTCTTCGCGGGCGCCTTCTTCTCGGTCTTGGTCGGGGTCGGCGCCGCCTTCTTGGGAGCGAGGCGCTTGCTCAGCGAGTTGTACAGGTCGAGCAGCTTGCCGGGCGTGTAGGCCAGCAGCTTGGTCTTGTAGTCGGCGTCCTTGATGCGGTTCAGCTTGCCCAGGATGCCGTCCACCAGCTTCTCGCGCGAGCCGCCGAAGCCGTCCTTCATCTCGGTCGCGATGCGGTGCAGGCGCAGGAGCTTCTGGTTCGAGGCCGCCAGCAGGCGCGCCTTCAGCTCGTCCTTGCTCTCCTCACCGCGCTCGAGCAGGTCCGACAGCTTCTCGACCAGCTTGTCCTTGCCGCCGAACTTCTCGGCGACGGTCTTCATGGGGCTCTTCGTCATGATGGTTTCTCGTCTCTCGTCTCTCGTCTGGCGTCTGATCGTGTGAACTAAAGGTAAGCGCTGACTACGGGCCGCCCGGGCCCATGCCCATGCCGCCACGCTTCATCCCCATGCCGATCATGCCGACCAGCATCTTGATCTGCTGCTCGGTCATGCCGATGTCGATCGACACCGTGTCGCCCGACGCGGTGACCAGCATCTTGTCGAAGAACTGCTTGGCCATGCCGGCCTGGGCGTTGGCCATGTCCGCCATGCCCTTGGCCGCATCCGGCGACGCCAGCTGCAGCGACAGCTTGGCCGCGATGCCGTTCGCGAAGTCGACCGAGCCCCACATCGCCTTGGGCGCGCCGCCCGGGATCGGCATCGGACCACCCATGCCGCCCGCGGGCAGCTCGGTGAGCGCCAGCCACAGGGCCTGCGAGGTGTCGACCTTGCCGATCATGGCGGCGATGGCGCCGTCCTTGGCGGTCTTGGCGCCGCCGTCGATCAGCGAGGTCAGCCACGCCTTCGGGCCCACGACCAGGGTGTTGGCGCTGGTGAAGGCCATGACCTTCTCCGGCGTCTTGCTCGAGATGTACAGCTTCTTGCCCTTGTAGTCCTCGACGGTGAACTTGTCGCCATCGGCCTTCTCGGTCTGCTTCTGCATCACGCAGGGCATCAGGGTCGCCTCGTCGAACTTGCCGCGCGCGACGACGGCGGCGAAGTCACCGCCCTTGCCGACCTGCTCCATGCCGACGACCATCCAGTCGATCTGCGTGAACGGATCGAACTTGCAGTCCTGCACGAACTTCAGGAACTCGCCGTTCTTGTCCTCCGACATCATCTTGTTCTTCAGCATGTCGAAGAACGACGACTTCTTGACGCCGGCCATGTTGATGCCGACCGCCGCCTTGATGTTCTGGGGCAGGCTGGCCAGCGCGTCCGCGCCGATGCCGCTCGCGCCTGCGACCGGAGTCGTGCTGCCCGCGCCACCGGCCGGGACGGCTGCCGGGCTGGCGCCCGCGCCACCCTTGGCCTCCGGGCTCGCCGACGTGGTCGGATCCTTCGGGGCTTCCTTCTTCTTCTTCTTGCACCCGGCTGCACCCACGCTGAGCACCAGGGCCGCCACAAGAGCCAGGCTGATCTTCTTGGTCACGTTCGTCTCCTCCAAAGGTCCGCAGGGTTTCCCAACCCGCCCTGTCGGCAAAGAATTCCCGCCTTATAGGCGGCGTTCCCGGGGCGTGTCAAGGCGACAGCCCGAGATCCTTCATCACCCCAGGGGTCTGGGCCTGGGTCAAGGTGAGGTCGAGGACGAGGTCAGCGTCCAGGTGGTTGGCGCGCAGCTCGGCCACGCCGATGAGGCCCGAGGCCAGCGAGGCCGCCGCGTCGCGGGCGCGCTCGGCGGAGCCTAGGCTGGTCGACAGGCGCAGCTCGAGCTGGCCACCGTTGGCGCGGCCGCCGCCCCACAGGCCGCTGCCGCCCAGCACGGCCAGGTCGCCCTGCACGGTGGTCATCGCTAGCCAGACACTGCTGCTGGCGTCGATCTTGGCCAGCAGCGGCGCCAGCACCGGGTTGGGCGCGTCCTTGGCGGTGGCGATCACCCTGTTCATGCTCATGGCGTGGCGCACCCGATCGGGTGGACCGCCGACGACGACATGCGGGGCCACGAAGGCGAAGCCATAGGGGTGATCGTTCAAGAGGTAGATGGTCCCGTCGGGCGTGATGCTGGCGCTGAGCTGTTTCGGGCCCGAAACGGCCAGCTCGCGCACGATGCAGTCCATCAGCGGGTGCTCGTTCAGCGCCCGGCCGCGCGCGACCCAGGTGAACGGACCCCGCGGACCGGCGCCCAGCATCATGGTCTCGACGTCGCGCCACGCGTCGAACTTGCACGCCGCGTCCCAGCCGTGCGCGATGGGCTGTGGCGGCCCGTTCATGAACGGAATCGCCAGCACGTCCAGCATGGGCGCGCCGCGCAGCGCGGCCAGATCCAGCGCGAACACGCGGTCGGTGTCAGGGGGCAGGTAGCGCGCCAGCTCGGTGGCCTTCAGGTCACGCTCGCCACGCGCGGCCTGGCCCGGGGCCTCGGCCGCGGCGGGATCACCATGGCGGGTGACCTTCTTGCACCCGCCGACGCCGGCGCCGACCACGAACGCGAGCAGCAGGGCAGGGCGTGACGTCATGGTAAGGTGCGCGCGTGCTCTGGGTGAAGCGCGTCCTGCGCGGAGATACGGTATACGCGAGCGCCAACCCCGACGGTAGTCTGCTGGTGGACGACGGTCGGGTCTCCATCAAGTACCGCCTGGGCGCGACCCAGAAGCTGTACCGCGCGGCGCCCGCGAACCTGGGCCCGCACGCCGACAGCGAGGTCATCGAGGAGGCCGGCGACGAGGCCGCGGCGCACGCTGCGGCGGCTGCACCCGCTGTCGCCAAGGCCAGCAAGGCAGCCAAGGCCAGCAAGACCAGCCAGCCCTCTCATGTGACGCCGGTCACGGATGGCACCATCATCATCTACACAGATGGCGCCTGCATCGGGAACCCCGGCCCGATGGGGCTCGGGGTGGTCATCATCGACGCCCGGCGCAGGCTCGAGCTGTCCGAGTTCCTGGGCCACGGTACCAACAACATCGCAGAGCTCACCGCCATTCAACGCGGTCTGCAGGCCATCCCTCCCGAGCAGCTGCGCAATCACATCTTGCTCCATACCGACAGCGCATACTCCATCGGCATCATCACCAAGCCGTGGAAACCCAAGGCCAACCTGGAGCTGGTCGCCGACCTGCGCGCGCTGTGCCGGCGCTTCCCACACCTCTCCTTCGTCAAGGTGCCCGGCCACTCCGGCATCCCGGAGAACGAGCGCTGCGACGAGCTGGCCGGCCTGGCCATCGAGACGCGGACTTCGACCCGCGTCGAGAGCGTTTTGCTGACGCCCGCGTAGTACCGGGCCGTGCTGGTACGACACCGGACAGTGGGGTAGCTTCGAAGCGCACCATGTGGATCTGCGGCGAGTGCGGGCAGAAGTATGACGAGGCGCCAGCCGGTGAGCTGTGCCCGGTCGACAACTATCCGGTGCGACTGTCCGACGACCCGCTGCTCGGGCAGACCATCGGCAGCTACCGCGTCGCCAAGCTGCTCGGCGCTGGCGGCATGGGGCGCGTCTACAAGGGCGTGCACCCCGCCATCGGCAGCCGCGTCGCCATCAAGCTGCTGACCGGCGAGCTGTCCAACGATCGCGAGCTGGTCGATCGCTTCTTCTCCGAGGCGCGCGCGGTCAACCTGATCCGCCACGAGGGCATCGTCAACATCGTCGACCTCGCGTACCTCGCCGACGGTCGGCCCTACATCGTGATGGAGTACCTCGACGGGCAGCCACTGGCGCGCCTGCTCAACGAGGCGCCGGTGCCGCTCGGCGATCTGTGCACCTACGCCATCCAGATCCTGGGCGCGCTGGGCGCCGCCCACGGCAAGGGCATCATTCATCGCGATCTCAAGCCCGACAACGTCTTCGTGTCGCCCTCGGGTCGCGTCAAGGTGCTCGACTTCGGCATCGCCAAGCTGACCGGCGACTCCGGCGCCATCAGCGGCAAGCCGGGGCCGACGCGCACCGGCTCGCTGCTCGGCACGCCCTACTACATGTCGCCCGAGCAGTGCCTGGGCAAGCCCATCGACGGTCGCGCCGATCTGTACGCCCTCGGCGTCATCCTGTACGAGGCGCTGACCGGGCGGGTCCCGTTCAAGGCCGAGGTGCTGTTCGAGCTGCTGCGCCTGCAGATCTCGGAGCAGCCGGTGCCGCCGCGCCACCTGCGCCCCGACGTGCCGGAGTCGATCGAGCGCGTGGTCATGCGCGCGCTGGAGAAGGATCCCGGCGCGCGCTACGCCGACGCCGCCGCGATGGCGCATGCGCTCGACGAGGTCGCGCAGACGCTGCCGGTGGACGCCTACACCGCGCGCGTCAGCGGCGGCTTCGCGGCGCTGTCGCCGCGGTTGTCGATGGGGCGCACGCCGCCTCCGTCACCGACGCCGGGGCCGTGGGTGGTCACCGGCACGCCGGCGCCGCTGACCATGCGCAAGCGGCGCGGCCTGGCCTGGGCCGCGCTGGGCGCGGGCGTGCTGGCGGTCGCCGCGGTGATCGCGGTCGCGGTGCGGCTGGCGCGGCACCAGGGTGAGGACAAGATGCTGGCGGCCGGCTCGGGCTCGGAGCCGCTGCCGTCGGAGTCGGCGCTGCCGTCGCCGCTGGTTTCGGCGGCGCCGTCGCTGTTGCCATCGCCGTCAATTGATCCGTCGGCCTCGCCGCTGGCGTCGCTGCCGCCGCTGGCGTCACCGCGGCCGGGCTCGGGCATGATCGCGCCGCCCGCACTCAGCGGCTCGAACTCCGGCGCCGGCGCGACGCCGCGCCACCCCAAGGGTGCGCTCAATGTGGCCACGCCGCCCAAGGCCACGCCGGACGCCGCGGTGCCCAGCCCATCGCCCAGCGCGTCGCCGGCAGCGCCTACCGGTCAGCCCGCCTTCGTCTGGACCGCCGACATGGGCGAGGCCATCAAGCTGTACTCCGACGCCATCCAGAAGGAGCAGTACGACGTCGCCGAGAAGGCGCTGACCCGCATCCCCGACAGCTTCGAGAACAAGAAGGAGCTCCAGCGCGCCATCCGGCTGGCCAAGTTCGGCGCCATCGAGACCCACAAGCGCATGCTCGACCAGCGCCTGCGCGAAGGCCGCTGCGACATGCTCGAGGACGACATCAGCTTCTTCAAGAAGTACTCGCCCGACGACGTCTCCGCGGCCGAGAAGGTGCTGACCGAGTGTCAGAACCTGGATCCGTCCGACCTCAAGGAGCGCCGCAACAAGGCGCTCGAGAAGCTGCTCGAGGACGCCCAGTTCTGGGTCGCCAGCGGCAACGGCCGCTTCATGCTGACGGAGCTGGCCAAGGCCCGCAAGCTGGCGCCCAATGATCCGCGCGTCATCAAGCTGATGGTGCAGGCGCACTGCTTCGAGGGCGACGCCGACGACGCCCGCAAGTGGCTGGCCAAGCTGCCCGCGGCCATGCAGGACGAGACCAAGGAGTTCTGCAAGAAGAAGGCGCAGCTCGAGCTGTAGCCGCCCCGGGTTTCGGGTAGGCTGCGGCTCATGCGCTCACCCGGAGTCGTGCTGGCCCTGGTCGTCGTGGTGGGTTGTGGCGCTGGCAGCAAGTCGACCTCCTATCGGCGACCAGCGGGGGACCCGCCGTCGAGCGATCCGATGCACGAGGGACTGCGCCAGTACGACGGCGGCGACATGGCCATCGCGCGCACCAAGTTCGAAGAGGTCGTGGCAGCCAATCCCGGTGACGCGAGGGCCTGGTTCTTTCTGGGCAAGGCAGCTCATCAACTCGGCGACATGCGGGGATGCATCGGGGGGACCAGCAAGAGCATCGAGCTCAGTGAGTCGGAGCAGCGGTATCTGGTGCCCAGCCTGAGGTGGCGCGCGATGTGCCACGACAAGGCGGGTGACACGGCGGCGGCCCTGGTCGACATGCAACGCACGACCACGATTGCTCCGGGCGACGCCATGCTGTGGGTCGAACTCTCTGGGCTACAGTGCAAATCGGGTGCTCTGGAGGACTGTGGCGTTTCGCTGCGTCAGGCGCGCACGCTGACGGGTGGCAAGAACCAGGATGTGTTGACGCGCATCAACGACCTGGTCCAGTTCATCTGCAAGGACGACGCGGCGTGCAAGGCCCGCGAGTCCGCGCGCTAGCCGCAAGGCCGATCACCCGCGCTAGCAGGCCGCGCGGCTACAGGCGTGGCAGCGCGATGTCGACCGGGGTCTCCACGAACGGACAGGCGCAGCAGCCAGCGCCGGCGGGGGGGATCTTGACGGTGGTCGTCACCGTGCCGTGGCCTGGCGACGAGATCCCGAAGGTGACGGTGCCGGCGCCCAGATAGGTGCCCACTGTGCACGGGCCGACCCCGCCATCGCTGCCGCCGCTGGGGCAACCCGTGTTGAGCAGGTCGTTCTGGCTATTGGTGATGGTGACGTCGGTGATCACGGCGCCGGTGCCGGCCTCGACGATGCGGAAGGTGACGCTCGGCCCGCAAGGGGAGCAGTAGATGTCGCCGCAGTCGTCGGCGCAGCCAGCGAGGGCGAAGCCGAGCAGCAGGGCGAACGTGAGCAGGAGACTCTTTGTCGTCATGTCCTGACCTGGTGCACGCGTGGTGCCAGCGCCCAAAGCCCCGATGCGGCGCGCTCGGCCCAGCTTTGCCACGACAACGCGGTCCTGGCACGATCTGAAATCTGGGGGGCCGTCGTACTGTCGGGCATGGCGAGCCCCACCTTGCAGACCGTCGTCGCGCCCCTCATCGACGCGACCTGGACGCTGGCCTCGGTGTCGGCCGCGGTGGAGTCCGGCCTGGTCGCGGCGCTGACGCGACCGAGGACGCTGGCCGAGCTGGGCGCCGAGACCGCGGCGTCGCCCGACATGCTGCTGCGTCTGCTCGACGTGCTGGCGAGTGTCGGCGTCGTGACCGTGCAGGGCGAGGTCGTGACCCCGGACGCGGCGCTGGCCACGCTGGCGGGCGACGCCCAGGCGCTGCATGTGCTGCGCGACGACCTGCGGCGCAGCCTGGGGCAGCCGCGGGCGCTGGTGGCGGATGCCCGCAGCGGCCTGCTGGGCACAGCGTGGCATCACACCGACCTGGATGTGATCGAGGCCCAGGGCACCTTCGCGCGGGTGCACACCCGGGTGCTCATGGTCGACGGGATCGTGCCCGAGCTGCCCGGGCTGGCGGCGCGGCTGGCCGAGCCAGGAGCGCGCGCGCTCGACGTCGGCGCCGGCGCGGCGGGCAACGCCATCGGCTTCTGTCAGGCCTGGCCGGCGCTGTCGGTGCTCGGCCTGGAGCCGTGGCCGGCCTCGCTGGCGTGTGGCCTGGCCAACGTCACGGCTGCCGGCCTCGACGCGCGCATCGAGCTGCGCGCGCAGCGCATCGAGGAGCTGACCGAGCGCGCGGCGTTCGATCTCATCTGGCTGCCCCAGATGTTCCTCGATGACGCCACGCTGGCGCGTGCGCTCGAGCTGTGCGGGCGCGCGCTGCGCCCCGGGGGCTGGCTGCTGACGGCGTGGATCTGCGACGACCGGCCCGGGCTGCCGGCCGCGCTGCTGCGCCTGCGCGACGTCGCCTTCGGTGGCCGCGCGCGTGACGCCGACCGGGTCGCGACCGCGCTGGTCGATGCGGGCTACCTGGACGTACAGCGCAAGGCGTTCGCCGGGGGCAGCGTCGGCATGGTGGCCGGGCGCTACGGCCGGTAGGTCAGGTTGAGGGCGGGGAAGGCACCGCGGGTGTCGGGGTCGTCGTCGGCGAAGTTCATCGGCATGGCCAGGCCGAGGTCGGTCGAGACGTGCGCCGAGGTGAAGCGTACGCCCAGCATGAGCAGGCCGTCGTCGGCCAGCTCGAGATCGTCGGTGCCGATGCGGCCGCGGCTGAGCTCGGCGAGCAACTTCATGCGGCGCGACATGCGGATGCTGGCGTAGGCCGAGGTGCGGATGGTGTCGTCGTCGGCGTCGTCGTTGCCGATACCGATGAGGTCGACGTTGGCCCCGAGCTGCGAGATGCAGCCGGCGTCCAGGCACAGCGCCGCGGTGCCGCCCGCGGTGATGACCGTCGTGTTGGGGACGTCGGGGTCATCGAGGGAGTCGACGCCGGGGTCGACGGTCCACAGGGAGCCGGTGACGGCCAGCCGCAGCGGGCCGCGCGGCAGCACGCGCAGCTTGGCGCTGACGCCAAAGACCGAGGGCGTGCCCTCGGCATACATAGGCAGCGCGAAGCCGGTGACCTGCAGGTTGTCGGTGACGCCGTAGGTCAGGCCGTGCACGATGAATTCGTAGTTGTTGTAGGTCCAGCTGCCCCGGCGCTGGGTCTCAGGTGTGGGCGACAGCCAGGCGCGATCGGCGGCGGGGTCGTCGTCGAGGGCGACCCGGGCGCGGGCGGGGCGCTCGTCCCCGACGGTGGCGGAGGAGGACAGAGTGGTCGTGGTCGGGGACACGGGCGAGACGGGAGCGGGAGCCGGAGCGCCCCAGTAGGTCGGCGGCGGCGCGTAAGGCGAGACCGGCGCGGGCACGGGCGCGGGCGCGGGCACCGGCACCGGGGCAGGTGGCGCGTAGGGATCGCCCCAGACCTGCGCATGAGCCGTCGATGCACCGAGGAGGAGGAGGGCGAGCACGGTCCGCGTCGTCATGCTGCCAGCTCTTTCCAAGTTGCGTGCCGAACCTCCGTGAGTGCGATTCCGCCGCGTTGCCGATGTCCGCCCCGCTCGCGCGGCAATCACCCGGACATGCATGTCGCGGATGCTCCAGTTTTTCCCCGTTGCCATCATTGCCGCATTGCGTCAAACTGCGCAGTCGATGCGTGAACAGGCTGATTTGCTCGCGAAGCTGGTCGAGTACTACCGCAATCATCCCAGCCGCGGCGGCTGCGGCATCGGAGCGGTCGCCGACCTCGAGGGCAAATCGCACGATGTCATCGCCCAGGCTCTGCGCGGCCTCGGCTGCATGGAGCATCGCGGTGGCAGCATCGACGACACCGGTGACGGCGCCGGCCTGCTGATCGGCACCGACGTCGACTTCTTCCGCAAGTTCATCGCCCCCGGCCGCCACCTGCCCGAGGGTCACGCCCTCGCCGTCGGCGTGGTCTTCTTCCCCAGCGGCGAGTCGACCAACATCCCGCCCTGGCAGCAGGAGATCGACTCCACGCTGCGCAAGCACGGCCTGGCCCCGCTGGCCTGGCGCAAGGTCCCGGTGTCGGAGCGCGTGCTCGGGCGCAAGGCCTTCGACGCCCGCCGCGAGATCTGGCAGGTCCTCATCGGCGAGGGCATGGTCGCGCCCGAGGATCTCGACACCACGCTATACCGGGTCAAGGGCCACCTCGAGCGCTGGTTCCGCGGGATCTACATCCCGTCGTTCTCGTCGCGCACGGTCTCCTACAAGGCGCTGGTCGACGGCGATCAGCTGCGTCGCTTCTACGCCGACCTGACCGACCCCGACATGAAGTCCGACGTCGTGGTCTTCCACCGGCGCTACTCGACCAACACCTTCTCCAACTGGTACCTGGCGCAGACCTTCCGCCTGATCTCGCACAACGGCGAGATCAACACCATCAAGGCCAACCGCAACGCGGTGAAGAACCTCGAGGCCGAGCTGGGCATGCAGGACGTGCTCATGCAGCAGGGCTCCGACTCCGCCGATCTCGATCGCGTGGTCGAGCTGTTCCGCATGCACGGCGTGCCGCTGATGGAGGCGCTCGCGCGCGTGATGCCGATGGCGTATCGCGATCTGCCGCGCCTGACCCCCGAGGTGGTGCGCTACTACCAGGGCGTCGAGCGCGCGCTGGGTACCCTGGGCGCCTGGGAAGGTCCCGCCGCCATCGTGGCCACCGACGGCGATGTGCTGGTCGGCCAGCTCGATCGCATGGGGCTGCGTCCGCTGCGCTGGCTGGTCACGCGGCAGCGGCGCATCTTCATCGGCTCCGAGCTGGGCGCCCTCGACATCGCGGCCGAGGACATCCTCGAGACCGGCCAGCTCGATCCCGGCCAGGCCGTCGCGGTCGACCTGCGCGCCAAGAAGATCCTGCGCCCCGACGAGGTGCTGGCCCGCGTCGTCGAGGGCTCGCGCATCAACTTCGGCGAGCTCGCCGAGGCGCGCCTGACCACGCTGCCCGCGCCCAAGCTGCCCGGCGCCGGCGCCAAGCAGCCGGCCAAGCCCGACAACTCCATCCTCAACCTGTTCGGCTGGAACCCCGAGCGCGTCAAGACCGCGCGCCACATGGCCCAGGAGGGCAAGGAGCCCATCACCTCGATGGGCTACGACCGCCCGCTGGCGGTGTTCTCGCGTCAGCGTCCGACCCTGGCCAAGTACTTCAAGCAGATCGTCGCCGTGGTCACCAACCCGCCCATCGATCCCATCCGCGAGGGCTCGGCGTTCGACACCACGGTCTTCCTGGGTCGCCGCCCGACCGCGCACGAGTACGAGCCGGTCTACAACCCGGAGCCGCAGTACCGGCTACCGACGCCCTTCCTCACCGAGGACCAGACGGTGCGCATCCGCGACGCCGCCTCGGCGGATCGTCCGCGCTGCGCCGTGCTCGACTGCACCTTCGAATACTCCGAGCACCAGACCTCGAAGGTGCTGGCGCAGCGCATCGCCGACCTCACGCGCGCCGCGCTGCTACAGGTCAAGACCGGGCAGGCGTCGATCCTGCTGCTCAGCGACAAGATGGCGATGGTCAAGCCCTTCGCCGGCGTCGACGGCGGCGCGCCCGAGCAGAAGCCGCGCCTGCCGCTGCCGATGATCCTGGCCGTCAGCGCGGTGCACAACGCGCTGGTCGCCGAGGGCCGCCGTCGCCACGCCAGCCTGGTCGTCGAGACCGGCGAGGTCCAGGAGGGCCACGACGCCGCGGTCCTCATCGCCAACGGCGCCGACGCCATCCACCCGCACCTGTTCCTGCAGATCTGCCTGGCGCACTTCAAGCCAGGCGAGGGCAACGGCAAGGACGCCATCACCAACGGCCTCGCCGGCCTGATGGAGTGCGTCAAGCGCACCATGTCGAAGATGGGCATCACGTCCATCGCTGGCTACTGCGCGTCGCGCCTGTTCGAGGCCGTCGGCCTCGACGCCTCGGTGGTCGACTACTACCTGCCCGGCATCCAGTCGCACCTGGGTGGCGCGGGCCTCGACGAGATCTACGAGGACATCGTGGCGCGCTGGAAGGCCGGCGCGCGTCCGCAGGGCGAAGGCGACCTGGCGATCTACCGCAAGGACGTCTGGAACGAGCTGCAGCAGACCGCGCGCGGCAACCCCGGCGCCTACGAGCGCTTCCTCGCCATCCTGGCCGAGACGCCGCCGGTCTACCTGCGCGACCTCTTGCGCTTCCGCCCCGCGGGCAAGCCGCTGCCGGTCGCCGTCGTCGCCGCGCCCGAGGAGATCATCGCCACCACCTTCCGCGGCGCCGCCATGTCGCACGGCGCGCTGCACCGGGTGGCTCACCGCGCCATCGCGGCCGCCTTCAACGCCATGGGCGCGATGTCCAACTGTGGTGAGGGCGGCGAGGACGACCGCCGCGATCGCGGCAGGCAGTGGGAGGCCGACCGCTCGCGCATCCGCCAGGTCGGCTCGGGCCGCTTCGGCGTCGACGCGCGCTACCTGGCGCACGCCGACGAGATCTCGATCAAGATCGGCCAGGGCGCCAAGCCGGGTGAGGGCGGCATGCTGCCCGCCGCCAAGGTCACCGCCGAGGTCGCGGCCATCCGCAAGACCCAGGTCGGGGTCACCTTGATCTCGCCGCCGCCGCACCACGACATCTACTCGATCGAGGACCTGGCGCAGCTCATCTACAACCTCAAGCAGGCCAATCCCAAGGCGCGCGTCTCGGTCAAGTGCCCCGCGGTGACCGACATCGGGACCATCGCGGTCGGCGTGGCCAAGGCTGGCGCCGACGTCATCGACATCTCCGGCTTCGAGGGCGGCACCGGCGCGGCGTCGGCGTCGTCGATCGAGCACGCCGGGCTGCCGCTGGAGCGCGGCATCTCGGAGGTGCACCAGGCCCTGGTCATCAATGGTATCCGGGCCAGCGTGCGCCTGCGCGCCGACGGCGGCATCAAGACCGGCACCGACATCGCGGCCATCCTGGCGCTGGGCGCCGACGAGGTCTCGCTGGGCACCGCGCTGATGATCGCGGAGCAATGCATCTTCTGTCATGGCTGCGCCAAGGGTAACTGTCCCGCCGGCATCACCACGCAGTCGGACCTGGTGGCGCGCCGCCTGATGACCGAGAAGAAGGGCCGCAGCGCCGACGAGCAGCTCGCCGACGAGGAGGAGGCGCGCTACGTCGACGCCAAGAAGGGCGTCGAGACGTACCTGCTGGCGCTGGCCGGCGATCTGCGCGCGCGGCTGGCCGAGCTCGGCCTGCGCCACCCGTCGGAGCTGGTCGGTCGCGTCGATCTGCTGGAGCAGCGCGTGGTCGGCGACGCCCGCATCGACAAGGTCGACCTCAGCGAGGTGCTGACCGATCCGCACGGCGGCCGCGCCGGCGCCCGCGCCGGTCGCGCCCAGACTGCGCTGCACATCGACGTCACCAGCGAACTCAACGCGCGGATCGTGGCCGAGGTGCGCGGCCACCTGGCCGGCGCCGGCAGCGCCGACATCCAGCCCGTCGGTCCCATCGAGGTCAAGTTCCCCATCACCAACGTGGATCGCGCGGTCGGCGCCACGCTGGCCTACCGAATGGTCCTGAGTGAACTCGACCCGCGCGCCGCGGATGGTACCCGCCGCCCGGTCAACCTGACGTTCGACGGTTACGCTGGACAGGCTTTTGGCTTCAATCTGATTGACGGCATGTACATGCGTCTGGACGGCTTTGGCAACGACTCGGTCGGCGAGGCGATGTCGGGCGGCAAGCTGGTGGTGCGCCAGCCGCGCGTGGTCGACAAGCGCAGCGACAACTCGGCCATCGGCAACGCCGCCTGCTACGGCGCCACCGGCGGCATCCTCTATGTCGAGGGCCGCGCCGGCCAGCGCCTCGGCGTGCGCAACTCGGGCGCCATCATGGTCACCGAGGGCGCCGGCAAGTATGCCTTCGAGTACATGACCGGCGGCGTCGGCGTCGTCCTCGGCCCGGTCAACCCGGTGCTGGGCAGCGGCATGACCGGCGGCGTGGTCTGGCTGCTCGACGAGGACGGCCTGGCCGCCGAACGTCTGCACAAGGACGTCAAGGTCGACGCCGCGACGCCCGAGGATCTGGCCGGGCTGCGCGGCCTCATCCAGGACTACGCGGCCGAGACCGGCAGCGAGCGGGCGAAGCGCCTGCTGCTCGACTGGGCGACGGCCTCGAGCAAGCTGCTCAAGGTCGTGCCCAGCGAGGGTGGCATCACCGCCAAGCCGCTGACCGTCGTCCCGCGCGACGAGAGCCCGGGGCAGCTGCTGCAGATCCGCACCACGCCGTAGCCGCTACTTGCGCCGGTACTCCCGGCTGAACGTCACGTTGACGCCGCCGCACACGCTCTGGCCGGGGTCCTCGGCCAGCAGCACGTCGCGGTAGCGATACAGCACCAGCACACACGACGAGTCGTCCTCGTCGCGGAGCTCGAGCTGCTGGCTGCCCACCGGCCCGGCGCCGTTGAAGGAGCCCTCGTGGGTGTTGTCGCCATAGCCTTGCCAGATCGCGCTGCCGACCACACGCACCCCGCGCCCCTCGCGCTTGATGATCAGGCTCTGCGGGCCGTTGCGCCACTCGCCGAGCCAGGCCGACACCGGCAACGGCTTGCTCTGTCGCTCCGCCACCAGCCCTGGCAGCGCCATCAACATGATCAGCATCCAGCCCATGGCCGGCCTACGGCCGCGATGTGCGCCCCATTCCAGTTGTCGTGGAATATGTGCGTGGTAGCTTGCGTCCCCATGAGCATGGGCATCGACCGGAGACGCTTCCTGCAGCTCGCCGCGGCCGGCCTCGTCGCCGCCCCCGCGCTCGCCAACGCCGGCAAGAAAGCTGCGAAGCCGAAGGCGCCGCCGCCCAAGGGCAAGGACAAGGTCCCCGAGTGGCAGGCCCTGGGCCGTCCCGAGCGCAACCCCTACAAGCACACCAACGTCGAGGCCAAGCTGCCGGCGTGGGACGGCTCGACCAGCAGCGAGTCCAAGCCGGGCTCGATGCGCATGTTCCGCGGCAACCTGACCCACACCTACTACGGCTCGGGCACCGTGCCCGAGAACCCGAAGCTGCTGTGGAAGTTCCGCATGGCCGACTTCGCCACCCTCAAGCATGGCGAACCCGTCACCTGGCGCGGCACCGGCTGGTCGGGGCAGACCCTGAAGTACGGCGACTATGTCTTCGTCGGCTCCACCGGCGGCCACTTCCACTGCTTCGAGGCGCTGACCGGGAAGCTGGTCTGGGTCTACGCCGCCGACCGCATGTTCAAGGGCTCGCCGTGCTTCTACAAGAACCGGATCTACGTGCCCAACGTGGACAACCACCTGCGCTGCATCGACGCCGCCACCGGCAAGATCGTGTGGGACTGGGTCGGCCCCTCGGACATGGACTCGTCGCCGTGTGTGCTCGACGGCAAGGTCTATGTCGGTGGCGAGGACGGCAAGTTCAAGTGCTTCGACGCCGAGACCGGCAAGATGCTGTTCCACACCGATTTCGGCATCGGTGAGGGCGAGACGCCGGGCTCGGGCGGCATCGAGTCCTCGGTGGGGATCGCCGAGGGCCGCGCCTATTTCGGCCACCTCGACGGCCACGTGCGCGCGTGCAACATCAGCGACGGCAAGCTGGTGTGGAAGTCGAAGATCGGCGGCGACACCGACGCCTCGCCGCTGCTGCTCGACGACAAGCTGTATATCGGCTGCGAGGAGGGCGACAAGACCTTCCACTGTCTGGCCCGCGAGGACGGCAAGATCGTGTGGTCGATCAAGATCCCGACCGGGGTCTGGTCGTCGGCCGCGTCGTACGACGGCAAGCTCTACGTCGGCGGCAACAACGGCACGATGTACTGCCTGGATCCGGCCACCGGCAAGGAGGTCTGGACCTTCAAGATCGGGGCGTCGACCTGGTACTCGCCGTCGCTGGTCGACGGCAAGGTGCTGTTCGGCTCGTACGACAACTTCTACCGCATGCTCGACGCCAAGACCGGCAAGCTGATCTGGCAGTACGACATCGGCGA
>Ga0154020_10005263_pt1 | contig 15306 bp, 15 predicted proteins | sample Klosneuvirus_201_FD_109709 | JGI IMG/M metagenome (GOLD analysis project Ga0154020, IMG submission 109709) | Active sludge microbial communities from wastewater, Klosterneuburg, Austria - Klosneuvirus_20160825_MG | ecosystem: Engineered > WWTP > Aerobic digester > Activated sludge | place...
ACGATTTTGATTTTTGCCACGTTCGTCTTGGCGGGAACGACGTTGTTCTCGAGTTTGAAACTGTCCGGCAATCCTTCGGCGACGAGCGTGACAGGCCCGTCGTAATCGCGGCGCTCCAGTTTCGCTTCCACTTCCAATGACGCACCCGCCGGTCCGGAGATGCGATCGGTCTCGGTCGTTGCCGCAACTCCTGGATGCAATTCAGCCACCGTGAGTTCATAACGGAAGTTGGCGCCGCCGCCCCGGTTCAATTCCTCAACCAGCAGGTGGTAAACGCCGTCCGCGGTGAAACGGTTTGTCAACGCGCCTTCATCGCCGCCGGTGGCGTTCGCCTCGGCGATCTTGGTGCCGTTGGTCGTTTGGAGTTGGAGAAAGAGATCGCTGGGCGAGCCCAAACTGCGCGTGCGTCCGGTGATGGAGATGCGTTTGCCCTTCGCGGCGCGGAACTCGAACACATCGCGATCGGCGGGCTGGTGGAACCGGCCACTGATGCGTGCGGGCTGCGCGAAGGGTTGCGGCTTCGAGATCGAATTGTTGGGTTCCGCATCCAGGACCTCCGGCAGGCGAACGAGCGATTGCGTGAAGCGGGTGACATTGGTGTCGACGAGAAAGGTCAGCGGGACTGGAAGCGCATCGCCGAAGCGCAGTCGGTAGCGGTGACGTGCGCCGCCGCCGTGACGGGTGTCGCGGAGTTCGATTAAGTAATCACCGGTTTTTGGACAGCGGAAATCGAGGAGCGCGTCGGCGCCGAGTCCGGAGGAATCATCCGCAAATGCGATCTCCCGTCCCGTCGAGTCCAGCAACCGAATCAGCGGATCGAGCGGCGAACCGAAGCGTTGCGCGACAACCTCGATGACGATTCGTTCGCCCTTCTTGGCGGTAATGCGGAAAAAGTCGGAGCGAAGTTCATCGCAGGCGCCGTCGACGGCGGTGTCACGGCGCAAAGCCTGGGCGGACAGCACGGAGTGGTTGGTGGTGACGGACTCGATGGAAGGCATCGGATCCACGAGCACGAATTGCGGCGCGGACAGGCCGTTCGTGGTGACAAGCCGGAGCGCGCCGACGCCGGCGGTGGGGCCTTTCTTGGGCAAGGTGACTGCGACGTTCCTGGAACTGGAGTCTTTGGGAAGGTCGAGTTCGCACTCGAAGCTGGTCCATACGTCAACGACGCCTTCGAGGTTGTCGCCGCTGAGATTGAGCGTGGTCGTTTTTCCGGGAACGAGAGCGGTGGGCGTGAGGCGCGTCAGATTGGGGGCGGCGGCGAAGATGGATTGGGCGAAGCAATGCGCGGTCAGCGTAGCTGCCAGAAGGATGTTCCTCAGGAAGCCGATCACGCGATGATGTCCATGATTGGCTTGCCGTTGGTGATGGCGAGCGGACGTTTGGCGGTGTCGTAGACCTCGGTGTGCGGATCGATGCCGAGCAGATGGTAAATCGTCGCGGCGATGTCGTCCGGACGTACGGGGTTCTCGGCGGGATACGCGCCGTTTTTGTCGGACGCACCGTAGACGTAACCGCGCTTCACGCCGCCGCCTGCGAAGAGCGCGGTGTAACATTGCGGCCAGTGATCGCGGCTGGCGTTCTCATTGATGCGCGGTGTGCGTCCGAATTCGCCCATCCATACGACGAGCGTGGTGTCGAGCAGGCCGCGCGTTTCGAGATCGTTGAGCAGCGTCGGCAACGTCTGTTCGGTGATCGGCAGGTGATACTTTTCCACGATGGGATACATCCGTGTGTTGTTGAACCCATGCGTGTCCCAACCGCCGGACTCCGTGCTCTGACCGCCGATGTTATCCGAGAAATAAACGGTGGTGAACTTTGTGCCCGCTTCGACGAGTCGTCGCGCGAGCAGGCAACCTTGGCCGTAGGTCGTGCGACCGTAGGCTTCGCGCATCACTTCCGGCTCGGCGGAGAGATTGAAGGCATCGCGCAGCTTCGGCGAATGCAGCATGGCCAGCGCGCGTTCGTAATAGGAGTCCAGTCCCTTCGCGGCGGCGGAGTAATCCGTCATGCGCGCCTGGGCATCGACAATCTTCTGAAGCTCGCGTCGCGCGGTGACGCGTTCGTAGGAAAGATTCGCCGGTAGGCTCAGCTCGGGCATCGCGAAGTCTTTCGCGTTCGGGTCCTGCGGGATGAACAGCGGGTCGTGGGTCTTGCCGAGGAAACTTGCGTGTTGGCCGGGAGTAATCGAGCCATCCGAAATGACATGCGGGTAAGAGATGAACGTCGGCACGTCGGCGGGACCGGGCGCGAGTTTGTCCACGACGGACCCGTAGGCGGGAAAGAGCGAGATGGAATCGCGCAGGCGTTGATCATCCGATGGCGGTTCGTGTCCGCTCAGCGCGTAATAGCCCGCCGAGTTGTGGTTCTTCATCGTGTGATGAATGGAACGCACCAGCGTGACCTTGTTCATGATCTTCGATACACGCGGGAGCCGTTCGCTGACCTGGATGCCGTCCGCGTTCGACGAGATGGGCTTGTGCGGCCCGCGGATCTGCTCGGGCGCGTTCGGCTTCATGTCGAACATGTCGATGTGACTCGGTCCACCCCATTGGAAGAGGAAGATGACGGACTTGGCTTTAGCCTTTGGACTTTTCTTGATCGCTTCGGCTTGTAGCAGTTTGGGCAGCGTCAGCCCGAGCAAGCCCAGGCTGCCGACCTTGATCATCTGGCGGCGCGAGAGGGGCGTCGCGTGGAAGCCGGGACAGGCGAAGCTGGTTATGTGTCGTGACATGACGGTTCTATTTTCGCAGGACGAATTCCTTCGCGTTCAGGAGAGCCCAGGCGATGTCTTCGAGTGTGGCACGTGGATCGGTCGAGGCGGCGAGAAGTTTCGTGGCTTCGCGAGACTCGGACTCGGTCGGCGGTCGCGTGAGCAGGGACCAATAGAGTTCGTTGACGAGTTCGGCAGTGGACAGTTTGCGCGCGAGGAGTTGGCCGAGGCGATTGTCCTTCTGAGTGAGGATGGAGTTGATCTGCGGACTGCTGATGAGCTGGAACGTCTGGCCGAGCGTGGTTTCGCTGGAGCGTTCGCATTCGCAGGCAAGCAGGCGCGAGGGTTTGCCGAACATGGCGAGGAACTTCTCGGAGCCGCCCATCTTCACTTCGTTGCGTCGCACGGGTGAACCGCCGGGAAGTTGGGCGGCGCGGAGGCCGGTTGGGTAGCCACTGAACTTGGCCGAGACCCCGAGGGCCTGGTGCTGAGTGTCGAGGAGTTGCTCGGCGGAGAGGCGTCGCGGTAACACGTGGGAGAAGTTGAGCGCGTCGTCAGCGTTGTCAGCGGTGGGATTGGAAGACAGTTGATATGTGCGCGAGGTCGCGATGCGGCGGATGAGGTGACGCAAATCGAAGCGGTGCTTGACGAAGTCGGTGGCGAGTTGGTCGAGCAGGGCAGGGTGGCTAGGCGGATTGGTGGGACGGAAGTCATCGATGGGATCGACGATGCCGCGGCCCATGAGTTGGAACCACACCCAGTTCACTTGTGAGCGGGAGAAGTTCGGATGCGAGGTGAGCCAGGTCGCGAGGGCGTCGAGCGGATCGGAGTCTGTATTTCGCGCTTCTGATTTCGAATGGTCGCCGAGGAAGCGGGATTGGGCGGGCTTGCCAGTGCGTGGGTTGTTGATGTCGCCGGAGCGCGCGAGGTAAACGATTTGCTCGCCAATGAACTCGTGCTTGTCGAGTCCGTCATTGCGATTGTTTTCGAGAACCTTGTAGTCGATGCGCGCGAAGACATTCGCCCAGTCGTAGTAATCGTTCTGGGTCCAGCGATCGAAGGGATGGTTGTGGCATTTGGCGCACTGGAGCCGGGTGCCGAGAAAAAGCTGAGCGGTGGCTTCGGCGCGGGTGACGGCGTCGCGATTGGCGCGATGGAAGTTCGCGGCGGGATTGACGTACGTGCTGCCGCGGGCAGAGACGAGTTCGCGGACGAATTGGTCGTGAGGTTTGTTTTCCGCGAGGCTGCGGCGAATCCAGTGGTAGTAAGCCTGCACGCCTTTTCGATCGAGCACCTTCTCTTCGTTGCGCAGGACGTCGGAGAATTTCAGCGCCCAAAACTCGGCGAACTCCGGACGTTCCAGCAATGCGTCGACAAGCTTCGCGCGTTTGTCTTTGCGCTTGTCGCTCACGAACGCACGGGCTTCGTCGGAGGTGGGAAGCAAACCGATGAGGTCGAGCGATGCGCGCCGGATGAACTCACTGTCGGTGCAGAGTTCCGAGGCGTTCATGCGAAGCGTCTGGAGCTTCTGGATGACGTGCTTGTCGACGAAATTGTGGGCGGGAGTCTTGCGCCACGCGAAGTCGGGTCGCGCAGGAATGAAGGCGAGTCGCACGGGAACTTGCTGGTCGAGGAAGCGAACGAGAATGGTGGTTTCAACGGGTGCGTCGCGCGAAACCAGCCCGTCGTGGCTGACTTTCACCGACGTGCTGGCGGGTTCGTAGACGGCCAGCGAGGTGACGTCGCGCTTTGAGCCGTCAGAGAAATGAGCGCGGGCGCTCAATTGAACTTCATTGGCGGGTTCGATGATGATTCGTTCCGTAGGGGAAACTTCGAGACGCGTCAGCTTGGGCGCGGTGGCGACGTCGTCGGTTGCCCCATCTCCAATCCAGCGACGGAGGATTTCGTATTCCGGCGAGTCTTTGCGAAATCGGAGGCCGCCTTCGTGCGCGAGTTGCGTGGTGGCCTTGAGCAGCAGGAGGCTTTGTTCCGGGTCCTTCGGATTGACACGCCGGGCGAACATGTCGCGGGTCAGAGCATTGAGGTCATATTCGGGATCTTCACTGCGGAGCGAGAGTTTGAAGCTCGCCTTGCCGTTTTGGTTGCCGTGGCAGGGACCGGCATTGCAGCCGGCTTTCGAGAGAACGGCCATGACCTCATTACGGAATGAGACGGGAGTTTCAGAGCGAGCAGGTGGATTCAGACTTTCTCCCGCGTGGGTGGTCGAAGCGGCCCATCCAGTCCAGATGCCGAAGACGGCGAGGCAAAGCGAAAATGTTCGGAGGATGGGCACGGGGAATTTGAAGAGCCCGCGTGTGTCGGTATTCAAGCGGAAAATCGCCCGGTGAGAGGAGTTTGCGGGAGGTTCCGGGGAGCGCTCGCTGAATAGTCATTAGCTGGCATCGTCCAACGCTGAAGAGATTGTGAAATGTTTCACATCTCCCTTGCCGGCTGCCGTGGATGCGGCTAGCCTGCGCGCGCACTAAAGAAAAGAACAGTTGACTAGCCTATGAAATATTATCTCCCGACGGTTGCGTTGTTCGCAGCTGCGTTCCAGATCGGTAACGCTGGTGAAATCACCGGCAAGGTTTCGCTCAAGGGCACGCCCAAGGCGGAGATTCCGATTGACCTCGGTCCGACTTGCGGACCGCTGAATCCGAACAAGGTCTCGACCCGGCACTACGTGACCTCCAAGGACGGTGGACTGGCCAACGTGTTCGTCTACCTGAAGGACGCCAAAGCCGCTCCTGCGACGGGTGAAGGCCCGCTGCTGGATCAAATCGGCTGTATGTATGAGCCGTATGTGATGGGTGTTACGACTGGGCAGAAGTTCAAAGTGAAGAACTCTGACGCGACCCTGCACAACGTGCACAATACTCCCAAGGTGGCTGGTAACCCGGAAAAGAACATCGGCCAGGCTCTCAAAGGCCAGGTCAATGAGTTCTCCTTCCCGAACCAGGAGATCCTGATGCGCTTCAAGTGCGACGTGCATCCGTGGATGTTCGCCTATGTGGGTGTTGTGGAGCATCCGTACTTCGCGGTGACGGACAAGGACGGCAACTTCAAGATTACCGGCGTCCCGGATGGCAAGTACACCGTCGTGGCGTATCACCTGAAGACGCACGGTGCGAATCCGGGCTTGACCCAGAGTGTTGAAGTGAAGGGTGCTGCCAAGCAGGACTTCACGGTCGAGATTCCGTGATGCTCGAGAGCTGAATCTAAATGCGGCAATGCCGCTGCGACTCGCTATGGTTGCGGCGGCATTGCCATTTGATGGCAAAAGTTAGTTTCGTTAAATGACACGCTCACAAGACAATCCTTGGTTGCACCGGTTCGCTCTGCTGACCGCGGCTTCCACGTTGTTTTTGATTTGGGTGGGCGGGTTGGTAACAAGTCATGGCGTGGGCATGGCCGTGCCGGACTGGCCGACAACGTATGGCTACAACATGTTCTTCTTCCCGGTGTCACGCTGGGTGGGAGGGATATTCTATGAGCATAGTCACCGGCTGGTAGCATCCGGAGTGGGCTTTCTCACGGTGATACTCGCGGTGTGGCTCGGACTTCGCGAAGAGCGCCGCTGGCTGCGCCGTCTGGGCTACATTGCGTTGGTCGCGGTGATTCTGCAGGGCGTGCTGGGTGGGTTGCGGGTCACGCAGATGAAGGATGTTCTCGGTGTGTTTCACGCGACGTTGGCGCAAATTTTCTTCGCTCTTCTCTGTGCGATCTCACTGTTCACGTCACGCTGGTGGCTGAAGGTCTCGGTGCAGAAGATGACTGTTTACGGGAGTGGAGCGATTCGATATGTATTCGCCCTCGTTACCGGCATGATTCTTCTTCAACTCGTCATCGGCGCCGCCATGCGTCATCAGCATGCCGGCCTGGCCATCCCGGATTTCCCGGCTGCCTATGGCGAACTCTGGCCGGCGATGGATGCTGATTCGGTTGCTCGTTACAACCAATCCCGTGGTGAAACGACCGCAGCCAATCCAATTACTGCTTTCCAAATCGGCCTTCAAATGACGCATCGCATCATGGCGCTGGCAATACTGCTCGCCGTGGCGTGGGTGGCGGGACTTGCCCGTCGTCGCTTTCCGGGAACGGTTCTAAGCAAAGGGGCTGCTTTCTGGCTGGTATTGATCGTCATGCAGGCGACTCTCGGTGCCTTGACGATCTGGACCAACAAGGCGGCGGATATCGCGACCGCGCATGTCGCACTGGGGGCGATTAGCTTGGTCACCGGCGTGGTCATCTCGATTCTGGCGCTCCGTTGTGTGCGTGTCGCGGTCGCTGGGAAAGTTTCCATGGCGGCCCCGGCCGCTTCCACTCGATCTGCAGATCGCGTTCCGGCATGAAAGTCTCTTCACCATCCATCGCCGAAACCGCGACTTCGGACAAAACGCTCTTTGCGGTCGTCTGTGATCTGGTCAAGGCGCGACTTACCTTTCTTGTTCTGCTGACCACCTTGGTTGGTTTCTACCTAGGCAGCCGTGGACCGCTGGATTATTGGCTGATGTTCCATGCGCTGGCAGGTACGGCCTTGCTGGCCTGTGGTGCCGCAGCCTTGAACCAGCTTTGGGAACGTGAACATGACGCCCTCATGCAACGAACTGCCGATCGTCCGTTGCCGTCCGGTCGCATGCAGCCAGACACGGTTTTGATCCTTGGGGGCCTAGCCTCTATTGCTGGTTTGGTTTATCTCGCTTTCGCGGTGAATCTCCTGACCAGCTTGCTCGGAGCAGCGACGCTGGGAAGTTACGTATTCATCTACACGCCGCTGAAACGGATTACTTGGTTAAACACGGCAGTGGGTGCCATCCCGGGAGCACTTCCGCCGTTGATGGGTTGGGTGGCATCTCGCGGTGAACTCACTGGGGAAGGTTGGTCACTGTTTGCTATTTTGTTCTTCTGGCAGATTCCTCATTTCCTCGCGATTGCCTGGCTGTATCGCGACGAATATGAGAAAGCCGGATTTGTGATGTTGCCATCGGTGGATCCGGATGGCTCGCGCACCGGACGTCAGGCGGTCAGTCATACGCTCGGCCTTTTGACCGTCAGCCTGCTGCCGTTTTTGTTCAGAATTACCGGTACGATTTATCTCGTCGGCGCGTTGCTGCTCGGCGTTGCGTTTGTGTTTTATGCGGTGCAGTTCTCGCGAGAATTGACCCGGCCTCGCGCGCGGCAGCTGTTCTTCCTCTCGATCATTTACCTTCCCTTGATGTTGGGGTTGATGGTTTTTGATAAACTGAAGTATTAACTCTTGGAAATTGATCGGGGTTCCGGATTCTTCCGTTGACACCTCGATCACACGACAGATACGTTTCGCGAAATTTTTAGGCAGTGACTCTTGAATCGTTCACCTGCGGCATTTTGACCAATTGACTAACCAAAGCTAGAGACATGGGCGCAACAACACACGCTGGCCACCAGCACGATGTCCACTCGGATTCGCATCATCACGAGTTGAACTTCTGGCAGAAATACATCTTCTCCACCGATCACAAGGTCATTGGCATCCAGTATGGCGTGATGTCGCTCATCTTCATGCTCCTTGGTTTCTGCCTGATGATGATGATGCGCTGGTCGATTGCGTACCCGGACCAGCCGATTCCGGTGATCGGCGCGATGCTGCAGAAAGTCTTCGGGCCGGACGCGCTGCCCAATGGGGCGATGGGTCCTGACCTCTACAATGCTTTCGGTGCGATGCACGGAACGATCATGGTCTTCCTTGCGATCGTTCCGCTGGCGTTTGCTGCGTTCGGCAACTACGTCGTCCCGCTCCAAATCGGCGCGCCGGACATGGCGTTCCCTCGCATCAACATGGCGAGCTTCCAGTGCTTCTTCCTTGGTGGTGTGGTGATGTTTGCCAGCTTCTTCATTCCTGGTGGTGCTGCGAAATCTGGTTGGACCTCCTATTCGCCGCTGGCCACGCTGGCGGAGCGAGGCATCATGTTCAACGGTCAGACCTTCTGGTTGATCGGCATGGTGCTGTTGATTACCTCGTCGCTCCTCGGCGCCGTGAACTTCATTGCCACGATCATCCAGCTTCGCGCTCCCGGTATGACTTGGATGCGCATGCCGTTCTTCTGCTGGGCCCAGTTCATCACGGCATTCATCCTTCTCCTCGCGTTTCCTCCTCTGGAGGCCGCGGGCGTGATGCAGCTCATGGACAACCTGTTTGGCACGAGTTTCTTCCTGCCGAGCGGATTGATGATGGGTGGAACGACCCCGGTGCCGGTTTCCGGCGGTGGAAGTCCTCTGCTTTGGCAGCACTTGTTCTGGTTCCTCGCGCATCCCGAAGTCTACGTTCTCATTCTCCCGGCGATGGGTATCATCTCCGAAGTCATCGCCAATAACACCCGCAAGCCGCTCTGGGGCTACAAGTCCCTCGTCTACTCCGTGTTCGCGGTCGGTTTCATCTCCTTCATCGTGTGGGCGCACCACATGTATCTGACGGGCATGGGAACGAAGATCAGCACGTTCTTCCAGACGACGACGATGATCATCTCGATTCCGTCCGTCATCATTCTGACCTGCCTCTTCATTTCGTTGTGGGGCGGTTCCATCCGCTTCAACACGCAGATGCTGTTCGCGCTCGCCTTCCTCCCAATGTTCGGCATCGGCGGTCTTACTGGGCTTCCGCTGGGCTTCAATTTCTCGGATCTCCACCTTCACGACACCTACTACGTCATTGCGCATTTCCATTACGTTGTGGCGCCGGGAACCATCTTCGGCCTGTTCGCGGGCATTTATCACTGGTATCCGAAGATCACCGGTCGCTTCATGAACGAATTCTGGGGCAAGGTTCACTTCTGGCTCTCGCTTCTCTTCATGAACGCCGTCTTCCAGCCCATGTTCCTGCAAGGTATGCACGGCATGATTCGCCGTATGTATAACGGCGGCGCGACCTACGCGGCGGCTGCGGATCAAGTGGGACTTGCGCCCGAGATTATCGACCTGAATCGCTGGGTTTCGCACGGCGCGTGGTTCCTTGGCCTCGCCCAGATTCCGTTCATCATCAATTTCTTCTGGAGCATTCGGAAGGGCAAGAAGGTCACCAACGACAATCCTTGGGACGCGACGACCTTGGAATGGGATACTCCGACTCCGCCGCCGCACGGCAACTTCGACAAGCCGATTGCCATTTATCGCGGGCCATACGAGTACAGCGTTCCCGGACATCCGTCGGACTTCACGATGCAGTCTCTGCCTGACAAAGCTCCCAAGCACTAATCTCTCTACACATGGAAATTCCGTATAATCACGAAGCCCGGCCGGATACAGGGCTCTATAACGCTAAGGTTGGTGTCTGGTTGTTTCTGGCCTCGGAAGTCATGCTCTTCGGAGCGTTGTTCTCCGCCTATATTCTCCTACGAGTCGGCGCTGATCCGGGCACTTGGCCGCATGGCTTGCTGAACATCCCGATCGGTACGTTCAACACCGCCGTGCTCATTACGTCGAGCGTCACGGTGGTGCTTGGCTGGGCGGCCCTTCAAATGGGTAACTTTGGTGCCTACCGAAAATATCAGGCGGTGACGATTCTGTGTGCTCTCGGATTCCTTGGAATCAAATCGTTCGAGTACAAGGACAAGTTCGGCCACTACGAAGTCTGGCTCAAGGAGCCCGTGACCGTGAAGCATGGCGACAAAGAGGTGAAGACCGATCGCTTGCTGGGACACATCGATTACAACGGTGCGCATCCGTATTTCTGGAAGACGGAGACCTTGGCGGCGAAGAAGGTTGAGTCCTTTAAGTTTGCGCCCGATCCGTATCACTACACGATGTCGATGAAGGAAATGGCCCACGCGAAGAAGGTCGCAGCCGGTCACAAGCACGAAGAGATTGAGATTAAGTCATCCCAGGTGAAACGCCTCTCAGCGTTTGTTCCGGCCCACAGCACATTCTTCGCAATCTATTTCACACTCACCGCTCTGCACGGTTTGCACGTGCTGGGTGGCGCCTTGGTCATCGCCTACATCTGGGGTCCGGGTGCCAAGCTGTGGAAGACCAACCCGGTGCAATATACCAACCGCGTCGAGATTTCCGGTCTGTTCTGGCACTTCGTTGACCTGGTCTGGATCTTCCTGTTCCCGGTTATTTACCTTCTCTAGTGCTCAGCGACAACCGATTCACTCTATAGAATAATTTATGAGCGCCGCCCATTCGCCCGCCGAAATCAAGAAACACATCCGCACTTACTGGATCATCTTCTTCGCCTTGTTGGTGGGAACCGTGATCACGGTGTGGTTGAACTACCTCCACTTCGACAGTGTTGCGTTGACCGTTGGAATTGCGCTGTTTGTTGCGAGCATCAAGGCGTTTTTGGTCGCCGGCTTCTTCATGCATTTGATGTCCGAAAAGAAGGCCATCTACATGATGCTGGCGGTGACGATCTTCTTCTTTGCTGCGATGATGTATCTGTTCGTCTGGTCCCGTGGGCAATTGCCTCGCGGCGGAGAGTACATTCCTTCGAAGTACGTTCCTCATCCGGCTCCGATTGGGGCCTACTGAACTGATTATGTCACTGAAAGCCTTCCATATTGTTTTCATCACCGCCTCGGTGCTGCTCGCCTTTGGCTTTGGTGCGTGGTCACTGGTGGGCTATTCAGATTACGGCAGGACCGCGGACCTGATTTACGGCGTGTCGTCGGTGGCGATCGGGATCGGCCTAATCACTTACGGACGCTACTTTCTCAAGAAACTCAGAGACATCAGCTACCTGTGAAAACGATTCGATTCGCATTCATCGCGGCCGTGATGACGGTCACCTTTTCTCCGGAAACCGTGCAAGCGTGTGCCACCTGTTTCGGTCAGTCGGACGAGGCGATGGCCAAGGGCATGAACATGGGCATTCTGACCTTGCTGATCTGCATCACGAGTGTGTTGCTTGGAATGGCGGGTGTTGGTTTTTATCTGGTGCGTCGGGCGGCGCGGTATGCGTCAGTCACCGCCACCAATGCTGCCGGTGACCTCGGTCTGCCGGCGGGACAAACTTTGAAATAGACAAATTCATGGAAAAACTGCTTGGACTCCCAGTGCTCGCATCGGAACACGGTGCCGAGGTGGATAAATTCATTATCTACGTTCACTACTTGATGATTGCCCTCTTCATCGGATGGGGCGCCTACTTCGTTTACGCTGTCTGGCGCTTTCGCCGGAATCGAAATCCGAAGGCCAGCTACGTCGGCGTCACCAGTCACGTTTCCAGTTATCTGGAGCTGGCGGTCGCTGCCGTTGAGGTTGTTCTCCTGGTCGGATTCGCCGTTCCGTTGTGGGCGCGGGTAGCCGACAAGTTCCCGGCTGAGAAGGATTCCCAGCTGATGCGCGTCACCGGACAGCAGTTTGCCTGGAGCGCCCGTTATCCCGGCGTCGACGGCAAGTATGGCAAGCAGGATGTCTCACTGGTATCCCCTGAGAATCCGTTCGGCCTCTATCAGCTGAATGACAAGATGAAGGATCAGGATCCCGAGGGTAAGGACGACGTGAGCCTGCCCGCGAATGCCGAGATCGCCATCCCGGTGAACAAGGACATCATCGTCTCCATCACCTCGTTGGACGTGATTCACTCGTTCAAAGTTCCGGCCTTCCGTCTGACTCAAGACGCGATTCCCGGTCTTCGTCTCCCGATCCATTTCAAGGCTACCAAGACCAATACCTACCAGATCAACTGCGCGCAGCTGTGCGGGGTTGGTCACTCGAACATGAAGGGCATCATCAAGGTCCTGCCCCAGGACGAATTTGACGCTTGGCTCAAGACGAAGGTGGGTGCGGCTCCGGTCACTTTCGAATAACGGTTGCCTGTCTGGTTTTCAAAGCGGGTTGATGGTGGTGAGTGCCACCTTCAACCCGTTTGTTTTTCTCTCGAAGGCGGCTAACCTGCCTGATTATCGTCCCGCATGGGTAACAGTTCAAAATCTCTCCAGGTCATTGTCTGGGGCGCGATGGGTGTGACAATGGTCGCCATCGTCGTCGCGTTCGTCCTGAAGGAGCGCAAGTCCACGGTGACGGACGTGGATGGCGTGGAGTTGAAGCAAGTCGCCGGTGGCGCTGGAGGTCCGCCGCCCGTCTTGTTCCCGGTGTCCGATTTCGCGCTCACCAATCAAGCCGGCGCGGTCATCACGCGGTCCAACCTCCTCGGGAAAGTCTGGCTGGCGGACATCATCTTCACGCGCTGCGCCGGACCGTGCCCGGAAATGACCCGCCGCATGGCGGAGCTGCAATCCGCGATTCCTCCGCAGGCGCCGGTAGCCTTTGTCACTCTCACCACCGACCCGCTGTTTGATACGCCGAAAGTGATGCAAGCCTACTCCCGGCGCTTTGGAGCCCAGCCGGGCCGCTGGCATTTCCTGACGGGCACGCCGCGACAAATCGCCGATCTCGCGGTGCAAGGTTTGAAGCTGACCGTTGTCGACAAGGAGGAGTCCAAGCAGGTGGATCCAAACGATCTGTTCATCCACTCCACCATCTTTGTCGTGGTGGACAAGCGTGGCCAGGCGCGGGCGGTTTTGGAGAGCGACGAACCGGCACTAAAGGTGAAGGCGCTCGACCTGATTCAGCAACTCATTGACGAAAAGTAATCCGATGGAACTCTCTGACTTCCCGAAACTCAACGCCTGCCTCAACGGGCTCGCGTCCGTTTTTCTTCTTCTGGGCTACATCTTCATCAAGCGAGGCAACCAGTCGGCGCATCGGAATAGCATGATCGGCGCGCTCATCGCGTCGACGCTGTTTCTGTGCTCCTACCTCTACTACCACTACTCGATGAAGAAGGTTTATGGCGAGGCGCACACGAGTTTTGAGCGGCCCGAGTGGTTCCGGCCGATCTATCTTGCCATCCTGTTCACGCACCTCGTCTGCGCGATCGCCATTGTTCCGATGGTAATCATGACCGTCAGCCGCGCGTTCAAGGCGCGCTTCGAACTGCACAAGAAGATCGCGCGTTGGACCTGGCCGGTCTGGATGTATGTCTCCGTCACTGGCGTGTTGATTTACTTCCTGCTCTACCAGATCTTCCCGCAGCGCTGAGGCATCGACGCGTTCTGGCGGGTCTCTTTTGTGTCGCTTATCCGCCCGCAGCCGGATTGAATTCGAGGCGTCGTCGGGAAGATGACGCGCATGGAAAAGCCACCGATACTCGATTCGCCGGTTGACGCATCCGCGATCCAATCCATCGAGCGTCCGCACGCCCGCCTGCTCACTTACTACGCCCTCTGTTGCCTCGCGATCCTGCCGCTGTTTCCGATTCTCATCCTGCCTCATTACTTTCGTTATCGCACCATGCGGTATCGCTTCGACAACGAAGGCGTCTCCATGCGCTGGGGAATCCTCTTTCGGCGCGAAGTGATCCTGAACTACTCCCGCATCCAGGATATTCACCTGCAATCAAATCTCGTCGAGCGCTGGCTCGGCCTCGGGCGCGTTTTGATTCAAACCGCCAGCGGAAGTTCGAATGCCGAGATGACCATCGAAGGACTGCTTGAGTTCGAAGCCGTGCGTGACTACCTCTACGCCAAGATGCGCGGCGTGAAGGAGAAGGGCGCGGTGAACCATGCGGCCGGCGATAATCTCGCTGCCACCACGCTCGATTCCGCCGCGCTGACGGAAGTGGTCGCAACGCTCAAAGCCGTCGGCGACGAAGTCCGTGCCTTGCGGGAAACGATCGAACGCCAGAAGTCCGGAGGGCCGCGCGCATGAAGATTGATTCGCTCAAGTCGCAACTGCTCGTTTGGTTGAAAGTCCCGCCCGAGCCTGAAGCGCCATCTGGTTCGCCCGGTTCAGTGAAGGTCTTTCGCGCTGCGCCGAACTTTTTCAAACTCAAGCTCCTCCTTTGGTCGTTGCGTCAAATCTCCGGCGTGATTGGCATCATCGTCTTCGTCGTCTTCTGGAGCAAAACCGGAGGGCGACGCGCGCCGGATGAGATCAATCTGATCTTCGGAATCATCGAATTGCTCGGCGTCGTCGGGTTTCTGGTTCAACTGCCCATTTCCTACCTCCTGGTGCGGCTCGATTACGAGATGCGGTGGTACATCGTCACCGATCGCAGCCTGAGGATTCGCAGTGGCGTGGTGAAGGTGAGCGAGACGACTCTCACCTTTGCCAACATCCAGCAGATTGCCGTGGGGCAGGGGCCGTTGCAGCGCTGGCTGGGTATTTACGATCTGGAAGTGACGACGGCCGGCGGAGGTGCGGGCGGCGGCGGATCTCACGGCCATTCCGCACAGGGAGACTCGATGCACCGCGGATTCTTTCACGGGATCGACAATGCCCCTGAAGTTCGAGAGCTCATCCTAGATCGCCTTCGGCGTTTCCGCGATGCGGGGCTCGGCGATCCTGACGAAGTTCATCACGCGGAGACAGAATCTGAGCCGCGGGAGAATGGACTACTCACTGCCGCGCAGGGCTTGCTGGGTGAGGTGCGGGGGTTGCGCGCTGAGGTGGAGAAATCGTAACTCGCAAATCAGGGTGCCTCGGGCGCCGGTTACTCACACGACTGCGAGAAATCTTGCTGCCAGATTTTCATGCGCCGATCCAGCCAGAGTGGGGCGAATGGGATGAGCGACGCCAGAAAAACCAACCCGGCCCGGCTCATCGGCCAG
>Ga0154020_10005264_pt1 | contig 15304 bp, 11 predicted proteins | sample Klosneuvirus_201_FD_109709 | JGI IMG/M metagenome (GOLD analysis project Ga0154020, IMG submission 109709) | Active sludge microbial communities from wastewater, Klosterneuburg, Austria - Klosneuvirus_20160825_MG | ecosystem: Engineered > WWTP > Aerobic digester > Activated sludge | place...
GCCAACGTATCTGCTTCTGCAGAATGTGCATTTGTCAGATCTTTATTACAATAGAATTTATATGCTGCAGCAAGAGTACGTTGCTCCATCTTGTGAAAGATATTCTGAACGTCTATCAATTTTCGTGTCAGGATATCAAAATCAATATTGCAACGAGTAAATTCTTCGATCAACAATGGAATGTCAAACTTGTTAGAATTATACCCCCCCAGATCACTTCCACCTAAAAACGTATTCAGTTCTGCTGAAAGATCTTTGAAAGTAGGAGCGTCTTTTACGTCTTTGTCGTAAATGCCATGGATCTTCGAAGTCTCTTCTGGAATTGGTATCGTCGGATTAACCTTATATGTTCTTGAGTCTTTTGAACCATTCGGAAATATTTTAAGCAAACCAATCTCAACAATTCTATCAGCCCCAACATTTGTTCCTGTCGTTTCCAGATCAAGAAAAACGATCGGGCGTTTTAAATTTAATTCCATCAGATTTTATTTAGTTGTTTTAACTGTCACATTGTGCACGATCTCCTTCGGTGGATTTTCAGCTTCAATGGTCAGCTCTTCATTATATGCTTCAAAGTTATAACCTTCAACATGTAAAGTATACTTTCCGGGTACAACCGGCAATACAAAATCAGTGAAAGCAGAGGTAGGAGCGAACAAAGTAATTTTACCGGTTTCTTTATTCTCAACTGTCACTTTTGTGATCTCCGTTTTTCCACCTGTACTTGAACTTACTACTCCTGAAATAAATGCTGTAAATGGATGATTTGTGTCGTCAGCAAATTCAACTTTATAAATGTCTTTATCGCCAAATCCGCCCGGGCGAACAGTTGAAATATACGCTGTCTTGCCATCGCCTGTGAACGAAATAAAATTATTGTCATCAACATCGTTCAATGGATAACCAATGTTCTTTGGTTCGCTCCATGATGACGTACTTTCATTCCATTCTGAACGGAAGATGTCAAATCCTCCCATGCTGTTCCAGCCTTGCGATGCAAAGTACAATGACTTACCATCTAACGACAAATTAGGCGAGTCTTCTGCATATTTTGTATTGATCGTATTTCCTAAACTCGTAGCAGTTGACCATTCACCATTCGTTCCTTTTTTCATCATGTAAAGATCGCTTTCACCTAAACCACCTTTTACGTCTGAAGAAAATATCATTGTTGTACCATCAAGTGAAAGTGTAACCCCACCTTCAAAAGATTTTGAATTCAGATTAGTAGGCATCATTGCCGGACGTTGCCACATTTTTCCTTTTAGCATGGACGCGCCAACATCTCCATAAAATTCCGCATTATCGAAATAGATAAAAACAAGATCTCCGGTTGCAGAATAACCTACGGTCTCTTCATCCCATTCTGTATTTACCATTCCGCCTGCCCCTTTTGCTTTGGTCCAGATCGTGTCTCTCCAGATTGAAGAGTAAATATCAGCAGTATAAATACCAAGGTCAGCGATGAACCCGCCAACATTTCCTTTTCGACGCGATGTAAATATCAATTGCTTTCCATCCGCTGAAACAAATGGATTGTATTCTTCAAAAGGAGTATTGATGGTCTTTCCAAGATTTGTAAATGTGACATTGACAGGAGATGCAATAAGCGATTTTCCATTTCCGCACATTTCGATCAAGCGATCCGGAGATGTCATTTCTTTGGAAAGTTTTTGTTTTGAATCCCTGAAATCTGTAAATGCTTTTATCGCTTCATCAAACTTTTCATTGTACATATAGGCAAGTCCAAGTTGATACGACCATTCTTTTTTTGCTGCCGGTGACTTGCACGCTTTTTCGAGATAGGGCAGTGCTGCTTTTTTATCACTGGATGTTTCCAGATAACAATATCCTAACTTGTAATTATAATCCACATTGTCAGGAGCGCTTTTTACAAGGTCCTTATATGATAGAAGTGCTCCGGCATAATCACCGGTTGTAAACATTGTGGCTGCATCTTTCTTGACTAGCTTGGCTTCGTCAGTAGTAAGAACATGCGTTTTTGCTTTTTGACAATTTCCTTCAAAAGAAATTAAAGCAAAACCGAAAATTACCAGCAGAGATCTGATACCGGTTGAATTCATTGTGGGAGAGACTTGTGTGTTAAACCAATATTAAATAGTACGATCAATATCAAATTGCTCCATGTAATCTGCAATTCGACGAAGGAAACTTCCGCCTAATGAGCCATCAACAACACGGTGATCATAAGAAAGTGAAAGGAACATCATGTGACGAATGCCGATTGAATCTCCTTCAGGAGTTTCAATTACAGCAGGCTTTTTGCGAATCGCCCCAACTGCTAAAATTGCAACTTGTGGCTGATTGATAATTGGAGTACCCATTACATTGCCAAATGACCCAACGTTGGTGATCGTAAAAGTTCCGTCCTGAATTTCATCAGGTTTTAATTTGTTAGTTCTTGCACGGTTCGCAAGATCGTTCACGCTTTTTGTAAGACCGATCAGATTTAAATGATCTGCATTCTTGATAACAGGAACAATCAAGTTTCCAGTTGGCAATGCTGCAGCCATTCCTATGTTTATGTATTTTTTTACAATGAGCTTCGTTCCATCTACAGAAATGTTCACCATCGGAAAATCTTTGATCGCTTTTACTACCGCTTCAATAAAGAGTGGAGTAAAGGTGATCTTTTCGTTCTCGCGTTTCTCAAATGTCTTCTTTACTTTATCGCGCCATTTCACCATATTCGTTACATCTGCTTCTACGTATGAAGTAACGTGTGGCGAAGTTTGTTTCGACATCACCATGTGATCTGCGATCAGCTTACGCATACGATCCATTTCAATGATCTCTACATTTCCTGAAACGGAAACGGCAGGCGATGAATACGCTGGTTTGTCCTTTGCAGGTGCAGAAGGTTGTGCTGCAGGAGCTGCAGTTGCAGGTTGACTTCCACGACTTGTTAAGTGTTGCAGAAGATCTTGCTTTGTCAATCGGTTATTTGCTCCGCTGCCTTTGATGTTTTCCAATTCATTCATCGGAACACCTTCTTGCTTTGCTATATTTCTAACAAGCGGAGAATAAAATCTTCCACTCGCTGAATTTTTATCAATTGTAACTTCTGCTTGTACTGCCGGCTTCGGACTTCCGTTTGATGATGGAGCCGCAGTTTCTGATTTTGCTACTTGAGGAACTACAGCAGGTGCTGCAACCGGAGCTGCAGAAACTTTCTCACCTGATTCAGCGATCTCAGCAATGATCTCACCGACCTTTACAACTTGCCCTTCTTCGAATAAACGCTTTGACATAATACCGGCACAAGGAGACGGGACCTCTGAATCAACTTTGTCAGTTGCAATTTCTAAGATCGGCTCGTCTGCTTCAATCGGATCACCTTCTTTTTTTAACCACTTTAAAATTGTCGCCTCAGCAACACTTTCGCCCATTTTAGGCATGATCAGTTGGACCATGGAATTAGTTCAGTATTTGTTATTGTTAAAATCATTTCCGTTGCCGGATTTCACAAATTTAGAAATTATCAGCCTCTTTAGACCGCTTTTCTCCCTAAATTTCTCCACCCTTTACGAATGATTTGAAGGTCTGTATAAACCTTGTAATCTTTTGCATATAAAGAGTTTAGCCTATTTGTCGTAAGTTGTTCCTTAGGGATGTTGTTCAATGCATCGATTGGATTCAAAACTCCGGGTCTAATTTTAGGCAGCATATTGTCTGTGCCTTGGTTTTTAGAATACCCAACCCATGATATTTTTCCTGCTAAAACTTTGAAAATATTGGCGATAAATCCTCCCGGATTTTTTTGCAATAAAAGAATGATCGGTGAGCAACCTAAGAGAACTAAGGCAAGAATCAAATCGATAAATCGTTTGTTCCGCTTATTGACTATTTTATTAATGTTGTTAATGTCGATCACATATAATTCACCCGGATCTTCTACTGAATTACTTCCAATTATGAATAAACTTTCCGGTGGTGCGATCTTGAATTCAAGTTCATGACGTTTTACCTGCGACATCACATCGATGATCTGTTGAGAGGAAATATCTTTTCCGCAGAAAATTATTTCATCTACTTGAAATACTTCTGTTATCTCAGCCAGTCGATCAAAATTACCCAGGAAGTATTTTTCATACTCATTTTCAGTATGCGATGTTTGTAATTTGTTTTCCGGCTGGACAAACCCGATGAAATTGTGAGATGTATCAGAAAGTTTAAGCAATGTTAACACACGATGACTTTCTTCTTCCAGTCCAACAATAATTAATCGTTTTCTGTGATCACCGGTAAGATTAAAATCACGACGACGAATAATATTGATCAGGAAACGAAAAGCAACAATACTTAGTGTCGACCAAACAGCTCCGAGTAGAATCAATGCTCTTGAGAAACGATATGTTTCAGGAAGTAAGGCATAGATGACAAGGATCAAAAGTGTTCCTGAGAAAACGCCACGCACGATTCGGCTTAATTTGATTGGTTGATCATAGCCGCCACTGAAATATATAGAAGTGACCCAGATCAATCCGTATGCAGGTACTGCAAATTTCATGAACTCATCAGGATATCGGATCATGAAATTCATTCCCCAATAATTTTTCAAGAGGAAAATTCCGATAATAACTAAACATAGGTCACAGATCGGCAAAAAGAAGTTATCAATGAATCGCGAAACGATTGCAGCTCCTGCTCTTAGATAAATTGCTATCTTGATGAAAAATGAAAATATAGAAGCATTCGATTTTGAAAAATGCTTTTTCGCAAAAATGATCATTGCATTATAAAAAACGAAAACATAATTCACGCTGCTGCGCTTCGTACTTTCACCTTTGTAATGAATGATCCTTGTCTCCGGGAAATAATAATTTTTGTAACCGGCTTTGATGATTCGATAGGAGAGGTCTATGTCTTCACCATACATGAAAAAGTCTTCGTCCAGTAAGCCAATTTTGTCCAGAACGCTCCTGCGAAGCAACATAAAAGCTCCGGCAAGTATTTCTACAGGATGAGTTTCGTTTTCATTCAGAAATCCTAAATGGTAACGACCAAATGTCTTTGATTTCGGAAATAGTTTTGAAAGTCCGAAGATCTTGTAAAAGGCAACATCATAAGTGGGTAGCCCACGTTTTGATTCCGGTAAAAACTTCCCACTTCCATCTATCATTTTAACACCTAATCCGCCGGCATCAGGATGTTCGTCCATAAAGCGCACAACCTTTTCAAAGGTGTCTTCTTCAACAACTGTATCCGGATTCAAAAGAAGAACATATTCTCCGGTAGACTCTCGGATGGCTTGATTGTTTGCCTTGGAAAAACCGCGATTGTCTTTGTTGGCGATTAACTTGATAGATGGAAATTTCTTCGCAACCATTTCCACGCTGCCATCGACAGAATTATTATCGACGACCCAGATCTCAGTCTCAACTTTTTGAGCAGCTTTCAGAGAGGAATGCAGGCATTGCTCCAGAAAATACTTTACGTTATAATTAACTATGACAACTGATAACTTCACAAGTGGATTTTGTAGTTTATTTCATCAACGAATTTTCGTATGGCACTCTTTGCAAAATTGATCTACCAAGGGTAACTTCATCTGCAAACTCAAGATCGCCGCCAACAGAAATACCTCTGGCAATTGTAGAGAATTTCAATTCTGGCCGATCGATCTGGTTGATCTTTTTGAATATGAAAAAGGAAGTAGTGTCGCCTTCCATTGTTGCCGGTAGCGCTATGATTATCTCTGTAATCTCACTATTCTTAATCCGTTCCAATAATGTTGGAATTGCCAGGTCATTGGGTCCTATACCATCCATTGGAGAAATTATACCTCCCAATATGTGATAATGCCCCTTATACTGTTGGGTATTTTCAATAGCAATTACGTCGCGGATATCTTCTACAATACATAAAAATTGCCTGTCGCGCTTTGGGTCAGAACAGACTTCACAGACCTCTTTTTCAGAGATATTGTGACAAATTGAGCAGTATTTAACTTCACTGTGCAATCTTACCAACGCTTCACCTAAACGGGAAGAGTCTTCCTTTGAGGCTTTTAGCAAGTGTAAAACCAATCGTAAAGCTGTTCGTTTCCCGATTCCGGGCAAACGACTAAATTCCGTAACGGTCTCTTCTAAAATTCTTGACGAAAATGTACTCAATGTGTTGTTGATAATTTTGAAGCGACGACTTGCCCTTTCGCTCGCTAAATTACTTACTTCAGCCCTTATTGGCAAGTATTTTTGCTAGTCAATCGATGCTAATAACTAATCATAAGCCCAGTCCATTAGGCGCAAACTTTCATCAAATTGCAGTATTAAGAACTCTTTGCTGGAAAGTCCCGACAAAGAAGTTCTCCACGAACTGTCACCTAGTTCATTATTAGTTATTCATTATTCGTTATTCGTTACTAATTATGTCTCCATTAATCATCCTTCTCTGTGTAATTGCCTACTCTGCAATGCTCTTTTACGTCGTATGGAGATCAAGCAGAAATGCAGATAATGAATCATATTTCATTGGTAATAAGTCGTCGAAATGGTATTTGGTGGCGTATGGAATGATCGGAGCTTCTTTGTCTGGCGTTACGTTTATGTCGGTTCCCGGAATTGTTGGCGCGACGAATTTCTCCTACATGGTATTGGTTTTTGGTTACTTTTTTGGTTACGCCACTATTGCTTTAGTTCTCTTACCGCTTTACTATAAAATGAACCTGACTTCAATTTATACCTATCTGGAAAACAGATTCGGATTCTGGAGTTACAAGACCGGGGCGTTCTTTTTTATCTTGTCAAGGACAATTGGCGCAGCCTTCCGACTATACATCGTTGTTAACGTACTTCAGCTTTTTGTATTTGATGCTTGGGGAGTTCCTTTCTGGCTGACTGTTATGTCATTCATCATTCTCATTTTACTCTATACTTATGAAGGTGGTGTTAAAACAATAGTCTGGACCGATACCCTGCAAACTACATTCATGCTCTTTGCAGTTGTTATTTCTGTCTTTTATATATCGAATGAATTGAACATGGGATTGTTCGATCTCTTCGGCGCCATTCATGAGAAAGGTTATGATAAAATGATCAATACTGACTGGCATTCTAAATCGTATTTCTTAAAACAATTCTTTGGTGGAATGTTCATCAGTATTGCAATGACGGGTTTAGATCAGGAAATGATGCAAAAAAATATAAGTGTTAGAACTTTAGGCGATTCACAGAAGAATATGTTTTCATTCAGCATCGTTTTGGTGTTTATCAATTTTCTGTTCTTATGTCTGGGTGCATTGTTATTCTTATATTCTTCAGCAAAGGGAATTGAATTGCCGGTCAAATCAGATGATCTATTTCCAATCATTGCCTTAAATCATCTGGGTGGAGTAGTTGGAATAATTTTTATCATCGGACTAATTTCTGCGGCGTATCCAAGCGCAGATGGTGCTTTAACTGCCTTGACGTCCTCATTTTGTATTGACTTTCTCAATTTCAAAAAGACCAATTGGACAGAGGAAAAGAAAAAAAAGATCCGATACATCGTTCATTTTTCTTTTGCAGCAATCTTACTTTTAGTGATCATCATCTTTAGGATCATCAACGATGATGCTGTGATCAGTAAATTGTTTACCGTAGCCAGTTATACCTACGGACCTCTCCTCGGATTGTTTGCTTACGGAATTATAGCTAAGCGAGAACTAAAAGACAAATTCGTTCCAATTATTTGCCTACTGTCTCCGTTGATCTGCTATATCCTGAATGAAAATTCCGTTGAATGGTTCAATAATTATAAGTTCGGTTTCGAATTACTGATTGTCAATGGACTGATCACTTTCTTTGGATTGTCGCTAATTTCGAAGCCTAAAATTCTCTCCCCTTGAAATTTGGCACTTATTCTCAAATGAAAATTAACTTTATTTGACAATTGTACTTTCAACCCCCAAACTTTGAGCTTTAAACAACTTACCTGTTGAAAACAATGTTCATTCTACGGCACGGTTTTTATATAGTCGGGGCAATCAAAACCATAGATTTACACAATGAAAAAACTGAAGACCTTCTTCTTCCTGTTTCTTACTTTAAATGTAGTATTTGCCCAAACTGATAAGCTACCAAAGCAAACGGTCGATGGAAAAACAGTATTCGTATACAAAATTGAATCAGGTGACGGTTGGTATTCTATTGCAAGAAAATTCAGTATCACGTACTCTGAATTGAAAATGGCAAATAAGAATACCGATAAATTAAAGGTCGGTGAAAAATTGAATATACCTTCAAAATTAAAATCCAACGACCCTTATTTCGAAAAAAATAAGGTTGATGAAAATAAGTCTGTCGAGAAAAAATCCGAAAAAAAGATCACGCACAAAGTTGCATCGACTGAGACACTTTATGCAATTGCTCAAAAATACAATGTCTCAGTAGATCAGATCAAAAAGTCAAATAATCTTAAATCCTCTACGATCAAGAAAGGCCAGGTGCTGGTGATCTCTGAAGGAAAACCTGTAAAACAAAACGTAATTGAAAAAAAGCCTGATGAATCTCCAATGCAGGTAATCAATACCCCAAAAATTACCGAAGATTTAAAACCTGTTGTCGTAAAAAACGAAAAGCCCGAGGAAGTTGTTGAGAAAATGAAAGTAGAGGAAAATGTAAAGGTGAGCAAGAATGATGATAACGATGACAAGAAAATTATTTTTGCAAATGGGCGTCAGGAAGTAAATGAATCAGGTGTTGCATCATGGATCGAAGATGAGTCTTCCGGTAGCAACAAATACTATGCTTTACACAGAACTGCTCCATCCGGCACAATAATCAAAATTACAAATCGAATGAACTCCAGATCGATCTATGTAAAAGTGGTCGGATTGCTTCCTGATACCGGCGATAATGAAGGAATCATCATCAAGGTTTCTAAATCAGGTGCTGAAAAATTAGGGGTGATCGACCAACGGTTTCAAGCCAGCTTACTTTACGGCATTACCGCTTCTAAATAATCTATTTGCGAAATTTTGCTGACACAACAAGATCCTTGCTTCCTTCTTTGTATTCGTAAAATCCTGACCTGCTCTTTACTCCCAGATTTCCTGACATTACCATATTTACAAGTAGAGGGCAGGGTGCGTATTTTGGATTTCCGAAGCCATCGTGTAATACTCGCATAATTGACAAACAAACATCCAGCCCGATAAAGTCTGCAAGTTGCAATGGCCCCATCGGATGGGCCATTCCTAACCGCATCACAGTATCTATCTCTTCAACACCTGCAACACCTTCGTAAAGCGAATAGATCGCTTCATTTATCATTGGCATCAAAATTCTATTTGCAACAAATCCGGGATAGTCATTTACTTCCACGGGAATTTTCTCCAGCTTTCTTGAAAGATCAAAAACGATCTTTGTAACCTCATCACTCGTTGCATAGCCGCGGATAACTTCTACCAGCTTCATAACCGGTACGGGATTCATGAAGTGCATTCCAATCACTTTGTCAGGTCGCTTTGTCTGTGCTGCGATTTTAGTAATCGAAATAGAAGATGTATTGGTAGCCAAAATAGTTGCTGAATCACAAAATGAATCCAGGTCACGGAAAATTTTACATTTTAGATCAATATTTTCTGTAGCTGCTTCTACAACTAATCCACAACCTTTAACACCTTCTTCCAATGAAGTAAATGAAGATAAGTTGCCAATAGTATTTTTCTTTTCGTCTTCCGTCAGCCTCCCTTTCAAAACCATTCTGTCCAGGTTTTTACCAATAGTTTCTGTTGCACGTTTAAGCGCATCAGCAGACACATCAATCATATTCACCTTGAATCCGTACTGAGCAAATACATGCGAAATACCATTTCCCATTGTGCCGGCACCTATTACTGCAACTTTCATTTTCTTATGTTTTGTGTGGTAAAAAAATTATTTCCCTTTGTGTTTAATAATGATCATTGCAGTATAGATCATGATCTTAAAATCAACTGCTAATGACATATTTTCAATATAGATCAGATCATATTTCAATCGTTCTACCATTTGATCTACGTTTTCAGCATATCCGAATTTTACCTGTCCCCATGAAGTAATGCCTGGACGAACTTTATGCAAATGGCGATAGTGAGGAGCTTGCTCCATTATTTGGTCAATGAAAAATTGTCTCTCCGGACGTGGACCGACAATTGACATATCACCTTTAAGTACATTATAAAATTGTGGGATCTCATCTAAACGAATTTTTCGCATCCATTTACCAAACTTGGTAATCCGACTGTCACTTGAACTTGATAATTGTGGTCCGGTCTTTTCGGCATTGGAATACATTGATCGGAATTTGTAGATCTTAAATGGCTTACCATGCAGACCAATTCTTTCGTGACTGTAAAACAAGCCGCCAGGAGAAGAAAGTAAAACACCTATACCTGTAAAAATGTATAATGGGGAAAAGAAAACCAAGACACATATCGAAATCGAAATGTCTATTATCCGCTTAAGAGATTGTTGCCATACAGGCATGAGATTAGGCGATATCTCTATCAGCGGAGCACCAAAGATAGAATTCATCTTCACCGAGCCTGAAAGGATGTCATACATGTCAGGAATGATCTTCACAATTACAGGTGTGTCTTCCAATTCATTGATTATATTTCCAATACTTTCATGTTGTGATGACTCTAGAGCAATCACTGCTTCTTCAATTCTATATTGTAAAATGATCTCTTTGAGGTTTTTTATCCCGCCTAAATTAGCCATCTTTTGATCAAGAAGATGATCATTATTCCCTTCCACATGAACAAAGCCAATAAATAAATTTCCTGCAGCACGGAATTCTTTTTCCATCTGAGTAAGCAGATTGAGTGCTTTTAAGTTGCTTCCAATCATTATTGTGTTGAAGCCGATTTTCTTTTTATAAATATCCCTGTTCACTTTAGTAGATAAAGAAAAACGAAAGAGTGCAGTGATCAGAAAATGTAATGTGAATAAAGTAAAAAATGTATGGTAGTACGATTTATAAGAGATCACTACATCATCAAGTAACAAGAAAAAGAAAATAATAAGTACTCCAAGAAGTGACAAAAATAAAGTTTGTCCTAATTCCTTAAGTCGGCTCTTTCTATAAACATTCTGATAACTTCCAATCAATGCATAAGTAATTACCCAGGCAATTGGAATTATCAATATGCCATAATAGAACTTTTGATCTTTAATGAAAATGTCAGGTGAATAGGTCTGCCCTTCAATGATTAACTTTCGATAAAGAAAAAATAATCCCCAAGCAAGAACAGCAGCAAGCCAATCAGCAAAAATAAATTTTAAAGTTTGTATTCTTTTATTCATCAATAGAGCACTTTAAAGTTATCAAGATACATTACTGCAGAAGTCATTGAACTGGGTTTTTCTGCATGAATATAAACTTTATAAGCAGTCGCATTTGATGCAACCCCGCCAAGGTCATTTATATTGATGTATATTTTTTTCCAAACCGACGTTGCACGTATACTCAATAGATCTTGTTTGTACACAGATCCTGCAGTTACGTATACACCAACAACGAAATCTATTTCAGATTTATAGTTTAACTCGACATAGGTGAGTGTATTCAATGGCAAAGTAAATGGTGCCGATGACGCAATCTCTAAAACAGTGTTAGTGTCTATTAATACTACTTTGCCGGAATTGCCTTCAAATACATTTGGATCCGGTGCAGTAATTATGTTCACAGGTGTATTCCCTGCAGAAGTACTTACCAGATCCAATGTCGCATCTTCAAAATCTTCCATATTCGGATATGAATTGAAAGAATTGTATTCAACACGAGGTATAATTGAATACGTTTCACCAACGCTCATATTCATGGTGGTGTCAAAGGACGTAAACTTTACATAGGCTGTTCGCAAACTTGAAATTCCATCTTCCATGATTCCGGCACGAATAGTAATACTGTGGGTTCCACCATCAGCGATTGGAAATTTTCCGGGAACAGGGAATGTACCTAAATACTCGCCATCAACAATAACCCATGCATCTGTAATTTTATGTGAACTGCTGCCTGAAACCGACTGCACTGAATTAAGTAGAATTGTGTCGATCTGAATATAAGTAGATGAGGGGGCAGCAGGCTCAATAATAGAACATGAGGGGAGAATAATCACAATACTCAAAAGTGAAAGTAAAAAAGGAAAGAATAAATAACGATGCAATTTCATTTTTTGATTATACTAAAACATTCAATGAAGAATTTATTTTATCCATGATCTGATGTGCTACAACCAATGCCTGATAACCTTCTTCTATGGTTACCGCAGTCTGTTTGTCTGATCGTATAGCTTCAATAAATTGTTCAAGCTCCATTTTGATCGCATTCGATTCTTCAACTTTTGGCTGATCAAAATAGATGATCTTTGAACCTTTATTTTTACCGAGATCAATTGTAATATCCAATGGTCCGGGCTCACCAACCAGATTCTTTAAACGAACTACTTCTGTTTTTCTTTTGAGAAAATCAACTGAAATGTATGCATCACGCTGAAAGAACCGGCTTTTACGCATATTCTTCAATGAAATTCTACTGGCAGTTAAATTGGCTACGCACCCGTTATCAAATTCTATCCGCGCATTGGCTATGTCAGCAGTGTCACTTACTACAGCAACACCGCTTGCATTTATCTTCTTAATAGGGGATTTAACGACACTTAAAATAATGTCCAGATCATGGATCATCAGATCATGAACTACAGATACATCGGTCCCACGCGGATTGAATTCAGCCAGACGATGTGTCTCTATAAAAAGTGGTTGATTCAAATACTCTTTGGCTGCAAGAAAAGCAGGATTAAAACGCTCAACATGTCCTACCTGTGCTTTTACTCCGGCTTCTGTTACTAGTGAAACAAGTTTCTTCCCTTCATTTACTGTATGCGTGATTGGCTTTTCAATGAAAACATGTTTTGATGCACGCAGAGCTTTCGAAGCACATTCAAAATGGGCTATTGTTGGAGTTACAATGTCAATTGCATCCGACATCTCAATCAAACGCTCATAACTTTCGATAAATGGTATACCGGATTCTAAACTGTAGGCTCTCGCATATTCTTCATTGCTGTCATAAAACCCAACAAGCTCAGCCTGCGTTATCTCTTTTAGAAGGCGCATGTGGATCTTTCCTAAATGCCCGGCTCCAATTACTCCAATTTTCAACATTTTCCTTATTTCATTTTCTGAGAAGTGTCGCGAAATTAACAATTTTTACCGCCTTAAAACAACTTAAAACAAAAGGTTTTGATATGCACTTTTGTTAATATTTCTAAAAAAATGTTGAAATTTGATGCTGCCGTTAATGTTACTTTGTAGGATATGATTCATTTACCGGAAGATAATTTCAAGCATCAAGGCATGCGGAAGAAGCTAATTGACCAACTCAGGTTAAAAGGCATTGATAATGAGGGAGTTCTGACAGCAATGATGAAGGTGCCACGTCATTTTTTTCTTGATCTGGCTTTTTTGAATCAAGCTTATTCGGACCATGCATTTCAGATCGGAGCAGGACAAACCATTTCTCAACCTTATACTGTCGCGTATCAAACTTCTCTACTTAACATAAAAAAAGGCGAAAAAGTATTGGAGATTGGAACAGGAAGTGGTTATCAAACGAGCGTTTTGTTAGAGATGGGAGCAAAAGTGTTTTCAATCGAAAGACAAAAGGAACTATTCGATCGCGCTATGGAACTGTTACCTGCAATGAAATATTCTCCTAAATTATTTTATGGTGATGGCTATAAAGGTTTACCCGGCTATGCTCCTTTCGACAAAATATTGATCACTTGCGGCGCTCCATTTGTCCCGGAAGAATTAGTCAAACAACTTAAAGTAGGAGGTATCATGGTTATCCCAGTTGGTGCCGGCGAAGTTCAAGTCATGAACCTGATCACAAAGATCTCTGAAACAGAAATCGAAAAAAAAGAATTGAAAAATTTCAGATTTGTTCCGATGCTTGAAAACAAAGCATGGGGGAAAGGTTAGTGTAAGTGTGAGTAGTGGAAAGTGGGCTATAGCAAATTAATATGCGCAGTTTAATTTAGTTTAAAGTCATAAAATGAAAAATGGCGGGTACTTCTCAGTTCCCGCCATTTTTAGTTATTAGTTATTCGTTATTAATGAACGTCCCACCAAACTTTAGTACCCTGTAGATCCGGTCCTTGACCTGCAATAGCAGCATTGTAATTTCCGCTATTTAAAGTTTGTTCGTCAACCGGATATTTAATACGAAGTGGAATACCATCATAAGTATCAAGTACACCATCTGCCGGCATTTGAAGAATACCGAAATCCAATCTTCTCCATTCTGTCCATCCCTGCGTACCTTGATTGACAAGTGCAATCCATTTTTGCTTTCCGATTTTATATTGCCAAGTTCCCGGTTGTGTATAAGTAACAGAGTCCTGTGCAAGATAAGTCGAAATATCTGTAGGAGTAGCTGGAGTTCCATTCAAAGTAGTCCAATATTCAATACTTGCGCCTACACCTGCATCGTAATGCGATTGTGCTGTACCTGCTACAGCCCAACCTCTTTCAGCTGCTTCTGCAAGCATAAATTCAACTTGTGCATAATCCATGTAGATTCCGGGAAGTTCTGCAGACAATGCAAGATCTGAACGCTGTGATATCTGAGAATTTGGAGTAGCTGCTGCATTACCCTCGCTCAATCCATAAACTTCACCAACGTAAGTACTAGTGGCTTCTGCTTGATTAAATAATGCAGGAAGACGTGGATCATTCTGTGCAACTAATATGTCAAGGTATGTATTGCTTGCTGCATAGTCGTTACGGTTATCAATATAGCGGTTACCATAAATAGGGTTAGCATCAGTTCCGGTTCCATATGGCCAAAGTGCATTGTCAGCATTTGAAGTGAAACCTCCTGCAGTTGCTGCCGCTTCGAAAGCCGCTTGAGCTGTTGAAGGTGAAATGTCAGCCAATCTTATAGCTAACCGCATTTTCAAGGAGTTACCAAATTTTCTCCATAGATCCATATCTCCACCATAGATCAGGTCATTCACTGGACCTGTCTCAGCTGAATTGATTAATGACAGTGCATTATTCAATTCAGACATGATACCAGAATAGATCACATCTTGTGTATCATATTTTGGTGCACGGTATAGATTTGGCTGCAATGCTTGAGTATATGGAATAGATCCCCAAGCGTCAGTCATGTTTTGAATTAACCAAACACGTAAAATTGTTGCAGCTGCAATTTGATTTCCTGCGAAACCTGATGCAGCATTTCCTGCCGGATCTGTTTCACAATTTTTGATGATCGTATTCAATTCATTCAATCCACCGACCAA
>Ga0154020_10005265_pt1 | contig 15301 bp, 22 predicted proteins | sample Klosneuvirus_201_FD_109709 | JGI IMG/M metagenome (GOLD analysis project Ga0154020, IMG submission 109709) | Active sludge microbial communities from wastewater, Klosterneuburg, Austria - Klosneuvirus_20160825_MG | ecosystem: Engineered > WWTP > Aerobic digester > Activated sludge | place...
CCAATCTCGCAGTCGCAGACCTCGCCGAAGGGCTCGCCGTCGTCGGGGTCGTACCGGATCAGCCAGTGGGCGCTCATGCCTTCGCCCCCGCGGTGAAGACCTCGCGGGCGATGTGCTGGCCCTCCCCGGTCGCCAGGGCGGCGTGGAAGTCGAGGATCGCCATGCGGCGCAGCCCTGCGGCGGTCGCGTCGCGCTTGGTCTTGTGCCACGTGGCGCGGACACCGGGCAGGTCCAGCCGCCACGGACCGGAGGGGTAGGAGTCCCCGGCAGCGCGGGCCTCGGCGGTGGTGCTCTTGACGACGACGACACGCTCGTCCTTGGCGGGGATGACGGTGTCGGCGGGTGCGACCCGGTCGAAGGCGGCTTGGAGGTCGGACAGGCCGCCGACGCCGATGCGGAAGGTGACCCGGTTCATGCCTCGACGGTCACCCTCGCCGGCGTAGCGGTAGTGGGTGTCGGTTGACCAGCTGATGACGGTCTGCCCGGTCAGGGTCTCGGCGGTGATGGGTGCGGTGGTGGTCATGGGTTTTCTCCTTGGTGTGTGCCTTGCTGGACGCAATCCAGCGGGTATGCTCATACGGTAGCGGGTGGACGGTTCAGGGGTCAAGGGTTTGCGACGTGCCCACCCCTCCCCCGCCGGTCTCCTGCTCGTACGCCTCATCAGCGGAGGGCCAGCACACCCACACCAGGAAAGCGACCATGACCGCGACACCGGGCCTCATGCCGTCACCATGGTGAACACGAGGCGGGACCGGCAACGCGTCGGGTCGGGGCTCTGGAACGTGGCGTCGTCGTCCAGGCGCTCGAAGCGCAGCACCTTCACGGCCTTGCCCTTGGCGAAGGTGTGCGCGAGATGGGACGCGACGCGTTGCGCGAACGGAATCACGGCCCGCCCGTAGGACTGGTGGGTGTGGTGCTCCACGAGCACGTCGAACCCTGCCGGGGTTTCCTGCGTGGTGTGCGTCATCTTGGGGTAACGGGGCATGGGGTGTTCTCCTTGGTTGAGGTCTCGAGGTTCGGGGTTGGCCCGGCCCCGCGGTGAGGGGCGGCTACTCCGGCCGGGCACCCTGGGTGCCGTCTTGGAGAGGGCCGGTTCACCGGGAGCCGGGCCAGACTGTGGGGGTCAGAGGGCGTGCGGTCCCTTGCGGTCCGTGGCGTCCACGAACCCGTGCCGGTCGAGCACTGCGAGGACCTGCTCGGGGGTGGCGTCCGCGGGTAGTTCGAGCAGCGGCTCGATGATGTTGGCCGCGCGGGCGGCGAGGAACGCGTCGGCGAAGATCCCCAGGCGCATGGTCAGCCCGTTGGAGGCGAGGTCGTACCAGAGGATCATGAACTCGCCATAGGTGCCGTCCGGGCGTCCGTCGCGCAGCACGTCGACGCCGATGCACCACTCCTTGACGACGCCGGGGTCTGCGACGGCCATGGTGGTCTTGGAGTACCACGCCTCCTCGGTCTTGATGTAGCGGCAGACCGCGGTGCCTTCGGCGATGTCGCGGCGGATGCTTGCCAGGGTGTCGGGCTTGGTCTTCACGGTGGCTCTCTCTCGGTGTGCGGGGTGCAGGGTGGGGGCGGGTCAGTATTCGCGTCCGTCGCGCAGGCACGTGCCGCCGAACGGGGCGCACAACTCGTGACCGCAACGACCGGCAGGGGCGTCGCGGACCACGTCCACGAGGTAACTCGGGGCGTACTGCTCCGGGGAGCCTCCGTCGGTGAACGAGACGTACACGATCCCGTCGTCCGACGTGGCGGCGTCAGCGACCTCGCGCACACCGTCGAACGCGGTGAGGATGCGGTCACCCGCGAGCACCTGCCCGGCAGCGGTGGGGTACGTCGTGGTCGTGGTCATCGGGTCGCGGTGGAGCGGTAGACGCGGAAGGTGAAGGTGGCGGGCACGCCACGGTTAGCGCCGGACATGCCGTGGTGCCAGAACCACCCGGACCCGTCGCGGGTCTCGCCCGTGTCGGTGAGGGTGGTGAAGGCGATGATGCTGTTCAGGCCACCGGAGAACGACGCGCCGGACTCGGAGACGTGCCAGGAGCCGCCCGCGGAGGTCTGCACACCGTCGGTGCCGCCGTACTCGGCCATGCCGTCCCAGACGTGGGAGACGCGCTCGATGGTGCCGTTGGCGAACTCGATGAAGTCGCCGACGCGGGGGCCGTTCAGGCGGTCGAGCCCGGCCTGCATCTCGGCCTTGATCGCGGCGTCGCGCTCGTCCAGCTCGCCGAGGAGGTAACGCTGCGAGGCGGGGTAGGAGTCGATGATCTGCTGGCGCAGGGCGGCGCGGGCTTCGGCGGCGAGGGTGGGTGCGGGCATGGGATGTCTCCTTGGTCGGGGGTGTCGTGCCGGACGCAATCCGGCGGGGATGGTGCGTTGGTGTGGCAGGTCAGCCGTTGATGCGGTTGTGCGCGGCGAACGACGACGCGACGATCGCCAGGGCGTCGGCGGGGGTGAGTCCACACTGCTCGTTCATGGCGGCGACCTGCTTCTTGGCCGCGTCGAAGTCGGTGCCGAGGGTGTAGCTGGTCGGGGTGTACCCGGCCTCGTCCTCGTCCACGAGCGCGGCGACGAACTGGTCGAAGTCGTTGGTCATCGTCTGGTCGACGTAGAACGCGCGGCGCTTGGTGGTGGTGGGGGTGATGCTCACGGGGTGCCTCCTGGGTTGTGGTGCCGGGTCGCTTCCGGGCTGATGAGAGGACGGTAGCAGGTGGACGAATCAGGGCGCAAGGGGCGCACGTCGACGGCGCGGCTGAGGTTTCGGTGGCTGCCCGGTGAACGTGAGCCCTGGGGGTGCTTCGAGGTACTTCACAGCCGCAAGCAGGAGCGTGGTGCTGTCTCGAAACGCGCCGAGGCCGACGTTGCAGAGCGAGCACAGTAGGCCGCGCCACTCGTCCGTAGCGTGGTCGTGGTCCTTGGTGAGTCGCCGGACCACTCCCCCGCGGGTAGCGGTCTCGGGCTGCCCGCAGATGTCGCACACGTCCCGCTCGATAGCCGCTCTCGCGGTCGCTTCACCGTCGTCGTGCCGTTCGCGCCTGCGGATGCCGTGGCACGAACGGCATCGCGCGTGGAAGGACAACGTCCGGTCCTTCCTGCGGTAGCCATTCTCATCGGTGAGCTTCACTCCGCAGTCGTGGCAGTGGGTTCTACGGTCGCTCCGATTCCTCGGCTTCACGCCGCGACCCCATCCCAGGACTCCACGATGCACCCACCAATATCCCGCGACACCGGCGGGGTGACCGCGTTGCCGCCCATCTTCACGAGGTCCCGGTTCGTGATCTTCCGGGTCGAGTCAGGCTGCCAGTCGTACGTGTCGGGAAACGCCATCCCGGCGGCGACCTCGGCCGGGGTGAACATGCGGAAGTAGCAGTCATCGACCATGGCGCGGGCCTCGCGCAGGTCGCGGGGCGTCACCTCGGGGCGTCCACCGCGGGGGCCGGCTTGCAGGACGGACTGGTGCCCTGCCGTGGTCAGAGTCCGCATCGCCTCGAACGCGGGCGTGGTCATCTCCGGCCCGCCGCCGTTGTTGCGGTGGATCAGGGCATACCGGTCCACCGTGGTCAGGGTGCCCATCGGGTCACTGGTGGGCTTGGCGTGGTCCGAGCGGCCGTAGTACGGGGTGATGAGGGCGTGGTGGTTCCCGGACGCGCAGAACGTCGCAGCCGGTTCGGTGATGGCCCTGGCGTCGGACGATCCGCCGCGGAGCTCGGCCACGAACGGGAGCCGCGGGTCGATGAGCGCCTTCGTCGTGTCGTTCGCGGTGATGGTCGAGAGCGGGTCGTCCAGTTCGCGGATGCGGTACTCGCCGCGCCGGTCGAGGATGAACGGCAGCGACGCGAGGCCCGTCTCGGCGCGGGTGGTCTGTGTGCGGGCCGGCCAGTCGAGCGGCTGCGCGTTCTTGCCGTCGCGGCCCTCCACAGGCACTGCCAGAGGGTTCCAGTAGCGGGCGATCCCGGCGGCGATCCGGTCAATCGTCTTGGCCGTGAGTGGTCGCTTCCGGTCTCCGATGCGCTCCCCCACGTTGGACAGGTCCAGGGCGGCCGCGGCGGGCAACCAGCCGGGCTCGACCACGGTGCCGCACTCCCCGTGGACGTACACGTACGTCTGGCGGTACTTGCCGACGGTGCGGCCGTTCTTCCACGACTGCTGCGACTCCACGAGATGGTCGCACTTCGGGCAGTATGCGCGGGGGCGGAGCATCGGCTCGAGGTTCGGTGCGGGCGTCCCGGCGAGCCAGCACACGATGTAGATGCGGTCACGGGACTGCGGGGCGGGCATCCCGTACAGCTGGGCGTGCATCGAGTTGATCGACACGACCCGGAACAGGTAGCCGAGGTTGCGCAACTGTCGGCGCCACTCGGCCCACGCGTTGGCGTACTGCGTCTGTGTGGCGATGTCGGTGACGTTCTCCACGACGATCATGCGGTAGCGGTGGTACTCGGCGAAGCGGAGCACGTCGAACATCAGGAGACGGGAACGGACTGCGGCGTCGTCGCTCTCGGGGTCCTCGAACAGCCCTTCTTCGATCGCGGGGCGCTGCTTCCCTGACGCGCCGGACCACTTGGTGCATTCGGGCGATGCCCACAGGACCTCGGTGCTGGGGAAGAACGCGGGGTTCTCCTGGTGCAGGTCCACCGATGAGTGGTCTGCGTCGGGGTGGTTCGCGTTGTGGACCTGAATGGCGAGGTTCCAGTGGTTCGACGCGTGCTTGATGGTCAGGCCGGGGATCTGCGCCATGCCGGTGGACGAGCCGCCCGCACCGGCGAAGTGGTCGGTCACGGTGATCTCGCCGGCGAACCGCGGGAGGGGGCGAAACACGTGCGCGAGGGGCACTGTGCGGAGCATGGTGCTCGTGCTCATTGGGAGGTTCCTTCTTGGTCGGTGCCGGGACGCGTCCGGGCTGGGGACGGCGGTGTGGGGAGTGGGTCAGGCGTAGGGGTCGGGCGTGCCGTTCTCGCGGGCGATGCGCGACACGGCGGCGGGGTCGAGCCCGGCCTCCTCCGCGATGGCGCGGATCGTCGCGAGGCGGGCCTCCTCGGCGCGTGCGCGGGACTCGGCGGCGTACTTCTCCGCGTCGGCCCAGCACGAGGCGTGCCACGTGGACGTGACCATGCGGTGGACGAGCCCCATGCGGGTGCCCGCGGGGTGCTCGACAGAGTGGGACGGCTGGCCGGGCAGGACAGGCTTGCGGCACTCGGGGCAGCGGGTGCCCGTGGGTTGGCGGCGTGGCATGGCGGTCAGGCGTGGATGCCGACGACCGTGGCGAGCTGGCGCTCCCACCGGGCCGCGTTGCGGACCCGGTTGCGGCGCAGGTTCTCGGCGCGGAGCACGTTGACCACGTCGAGCATGTTGTCGGTGTGCGCTTCGGCGGCGTCGAACGCTTCCACGAGGCGCAGGTAGCGGCGTCGCTCGTAGTCGCTGACGGTGTTGACCTGGGCTAGAGCGTGGAGCACCTCGCGGGCGCCGCGGTAGCCGCCGGGCAGGGTGGGGAACACGGCACACATCTCGGCGGCGGCGCGGTCAGAGGCTCGGACGGCTTTGGCGAAGTTGGAGCGGGCGCGGGCTTCGGCTGCGTTGAGGTCTGCGGGGTCGGCGGCTGCGGCGATGGCGCGGGCCTCGGCGAGGTTGGTCAGGTCGGTGACGGTGGCGGTCATGGTCGGCTCCTTGTGTCTGCCGCGGGACGCAATCTCGCGGGCTGATGAAAGCCTACGATAGCGCACCCACGGTTCAGGGGGAAGGGTTAGCCGCGGATGATCCGCATCAGCACCGCCCGGGCGCTGTCCGCGACGACGGCATACGGAAGGGCCCCGACCGGGTCGCGGTCGGGGCCCTTCGGCTCAGGTCAGCGGTACGTGGTGTACGAGGCGGTGCCGTTGAGGTTGCGGACCGTCAGGTGACCGGTGATCCCGGTCCGGGTCCCGGTGTGCGGCTGGATGATCGCCACACGGGACCCCTTCGGCAGCCCGGCCAGGGTGACGAGGGTGGTGCCCTTCGAGCTGCACGTCACGGAGCCGTCGCCGGCGTCGGTGAACGTGTCCCAGGTGCCGCCGGGCACGAGGTAGCGCACCGTGGTGCTCTCGCACCATGCCGGGTTGGTCGAGTAGACCGTGATGCGCTGGTTGGCGGGGAGCGCACCGGTGGCGACGGTGACCTTGCCGGTGGCGAAGGACAGCCCGGTCGGGGGGTTGTAGGTCGCGGCAGCAGCCGGGGTGGCGGCGAGGGTCAGGGCCGTGATCGCGGCTGCGATGAAGGCGAGGATGTGCTTGAGCATGGGTGGGTCCTGTTCTTTGAGGTGGTGTTGGTGTCTCCGGCGACGCATGTAGCCGGACAGGTGTGACGGTAGCGGGTGTGCGGTTCCGCCGCAACCGGGAGCGGTCAGGCGGTCGCTGCGTCGGTGCCATGCATCGCGGCGTGGACCGCGACCAGCCGCTCGCCCAACCACTCGCCTGTGCCAAGGTGCACGCAGTTGCCGAGCATCTTCTGCCGTGCCGCGTCCGGGATCGGCACGAGGTTGCCCTTCCGGTCCGGCATGACACCTGCGGTCCAGTCGTCGGGGAACCCCGACAGCCGCTCCCACTCGATCACAGTCAACGCCCGCACCCGCCCGTCAGGCTCGACCACAAGGTGCGTCTGCCGGGCAGGGCCGCCACCGTCGAACGTGGTCAGGGTGTTCGCGTGCTCCGCGGGCACCCACGTCTCGTACCCGCCCTTGTCGAGCGCGGCCCGGGCCCTCGCGGACTTGCGGAAGATCAGGTGGCCGGAGTCCGTGCGGCCTGCATCGCTGTCAGCAATCGGGGGTCGGGCTCCCGGCCGGCGACGCGCGACGACTCGATCCGCGGCGTCAGCTTCTCCGCCACCGCCGGGGAGACCCAATACGGAGAGGCAGGGGGTGGGGTCGCCGTCACGATGTGCGACCAGGAGGACACGTCGCCGCTGCTGGGGAGATCGGCCGAGGTGTCGGCCGTCCACCACTCGGTAGGCGAACCCATACCCGCGGTCGGCCAGCGACCGGAGGACGGTGTACCAGTCTCGTCCACCGTTGCTGCCGAGAACCCCCTCGGGGTTCTCGATGATGACCCACTCAGGGCGCTCACCGAACTCATCGAGGATGCGGAGCCCCTCGAAGAACAGGCCGGAGCGGAGTCCGGCGAGGCCGAGTCGGTGCGGGGCCGCGATGGAAGTGTCAGTGCAGTTGTGAACAGTGAATCCGTCTGCCACATAGGTTTCGTCTCCTTGGACGCTGAGGTTGTGAACGGTGGCCGTTTCCCCGGTCGGGGTAACGGATCGGACGGGGGCCCACACGTAGCCGTCTTCTATGAACGCTTCGCGACTGGTGGGGCCGAACACGACCTCGAACTGCGGACGGTTGTTTACGGTGCGGCCTTCGATGACGCTCTTGCCGCGAGCCTTGACCGGGTGGATCGACACAGGGACGTTGTGCGTCTGCCGGATGAGGCGGGCCATGCCGTATGCGAGCTCGCGGCTCACGGTTGAGGCGGTCTCTGCGTTGCGGGTCGAGTGAGCGGCACCGTCCGCGTCGAGCCAGCCGCGGATCATGGCGGCGCGATCGTCGGCCGGCAGGTCGAACACCCACCCTGGGATCTTCTTGCCTGCCGCGCCGGTGCCGAAGTCTGCGACCTGTTCGACCAGTGCATTGGAGCAGATGATGAACCTCACCGCTGTGCGCTCATCGCTGCGGGTGGCGTGGAAGCCTGCTTCCGAGATCCGTGCCGCGAGGTCGTCCGCTTCGTCGTATGCGCAGCAGATGATGACCTTCCAGTTGCGGGAGCGAGCAGGGTCGCGGCCAGCGCGTGGGCCGGTCTGAGTCCACCCGTCGCCGAGCCAGCGACCCATGAGGTAGGCCAGTGCGGCGCCGATGCCGTCGCTGGTCCCGTCGTGGTCGAGCGGCGCCCCGAGGAAGTGGTCGCGGGTCAGGTCCGCCGCGTTGACCCACTCGGGGTCGCCCCACGAGCGGACGTGGCGACGCTTCTCGTTGTCCCACACGAGGGTCTTGAGGCGGGCGTAGAACGGGTGCTCCGCCGTGGTGAGGACGGGTCCGCCACCGAGCGCCTTGACTGCCACCGTCGGCGCCTCGTGCTTGGCCATCACCCGCGTGACGGGACGCCAGCGCCGCTCATGGGTCAGCACCAACTGCCCGACCTTCACGTCCTCGATCGGCGTCAGCCCGTCTTGCGTCGTGATCAGTGTCCCGGCCATGAAGCAAGGAAACCCCAGGGCTACGACATCGGGCTGTCCGGCGAAGTCGGTGGCGTGGACATCGTTGATGTCTCCCATCAGGAGGGTGTCGGGGAAGTTCTTGCGGAGGACTGCCTGGGCGGCCGGTTCCTTCTCGACCATGCCGACGCACTCCCACCCGAGGCGGTGGAGGGTGTAGTCGAGCAGCCCACCGATGCCGGTGAAGAACGAGGCGTAGCGGAAGCGTCGTGGAGTCATGGGGTGGCCCTTGTCGTGTCGGCCGCGGAACGCAATCCGCGGTGTACCTCGACGGTAGCCAGCTCACGCTTTGGTTGTCAGCTCTTGTTGAGCTACGAATCAGCTACGAACCGTGACCGGGCACGCGAAAGCCCCTCCCCGGAGTCGTAGGGAGGGGCTTTCACTCACCCGCCACGGACGAAACCTGCGGGCACTGCACCGGGTGCCCCCGCTCGGGTGGGAGGAGTCCGACCTGCCACGCGCCCCACGGAGGCTCTGATGTGCCCGATGCAGCCGCACACCCTGCCCCGCTTCGGCTTTCGGGGACAACCAGGGGGTGCGCATGTCACGGTGGCAGCGGGTCGTGCCTACCGTCGAGGGGTCACGCGGCGTTGCGCGCGTCCCCGTCAGGCGGGGCAGGGCAGGGGACGCGTGTGCCGTCGTTGAGGAACAGTGCCCACCCTCGCCTCGTGAGGACGGGCACGCGCTCGGGGTCGCGCTGGATGCCGTTGCGCGGGAGCCGGTAGCCGAGCCGCTCGGGCTCGTCGCGGCTGCCCTCCTTCCAACCATGACAGCCGGACGTGTTGCCGCGGCCGCACATCGTGAGCAGCGCCGACGGCTGGTTGATCCGCTCCCCTGCCTCACCGGACGTGCCGCCTGCCCCGCGGCCCTGGCGGTGGTCGAGGTCGGACGCCGGCGCGCCGCAGCGCACGCACAGGCCGCCGTCGCGGGCGTTGACGACCGCGCGCACCGCTGGGGTGGGTCCGGTGCTCCGTGCGCGTGTGCGCGGCTTGGCGGGCCGCGCAGAACCGTTGACGGTTGCGCGCGCCTCCAACGGTTTACCGCGCGCGATCGGTGTGCGCACCGTCAGCCCTTTCTCGCCCCGGTTCATGGGGGTGCGCGCCAACGTCGACGACCCGCGCGCCATGGGGGTGCGGCGTTGCAGGGTCACCCGGCCGCCTGGGAGGTGCGGGCGTTGTCGGCGGCGATGAGGCGACGGCACGCCTCCGAGATCACCCACACCTGCGCCTTGGACCCGGTGCGGGTGGTGCGCTTCACGAGGGCACCGTCGTCGCGGGTGAGGCGCACCACCAGCCCGGCGTCGGCCAGTTCGGTGCGGCGGGGCCGGATCGTGTTCTCCGACAGGTCCGCGAGCTCGGGGTTGGTGGTGAGTTCGTCGTCGGTGGCGCCGGCACGGTTGGCGATGACGAGCTGGTACAGCACTCGGGCGCGTGGCCCGTTGGTGCCCCACAGTTCGTGGAACGCGGCGTCGACCTCCCGGTCCAGGCGGGCGTTCACCCGGGCAGGGGTGACCTGCTCACGGGTGGTGACAGGGGTGTGGAAGCGGTGACGCTCCCCCATCATGCAGGTGGCGCAACCGGTCGAGCCGGGGCTGTCGGGGGTGAACAGGTGTGGCTGCATGGGTGGTTCCCTTCGTGTCGTGCCGGGACGCGTTCCGGCGGGGTGACGCTAGGAGAGGTGCAGGGTGCTACTTCGGTGGCAGGTACGTCGCCTCGTGGTAGGCATCCACGACCACCGCGGCGGCATGCTCGGCCACGGCGTCACCGGGTGTGACGGTGTCGAACCACGCCGCGACCGCGAGAGCGACCGCGGCCGGCATCAGGGTTTGGTCGGGGTCGCGCAGGCACCCCGCGGCCCGTTCGGGCATCGTCATGGGCAGGACGGGCGGGATCTTCACGGGTGGGTCTCCTGGTGGGTGATGAGCGCGGTCGTGCCCTTGGGTGTGCGACGCCAGTGCTTGACCCCGGCGGGGTCCTCACGGTCCACGGCGAAACCGGCACGGCGCAGCACCGACAGCAGCCCCGGAACGTCACGGGCGGCGTGCGCGCCGTGCAACTCGTGGACATGCTCGGCGACGGCGGCGGCGGTGACCCACTCATCCTCCCGGTCCGCACCGGGCAGCCACGGCAGGACCCGCCACGCGGCGGCGAACACGACGACCGTGCGCTTCTCTGGTCTGCTCACGCTGCGACCTCCTCCCCCTGCTCGACGGCAAGGTCCTCGAGGTGCGCCTTCACGGTGGGGTGGTCGTTCGGGCACGACTTGTGGCGGGGGTTGACGAGGTTGTTGTCCAGGCAGAACGCCATCGCGTCAGTGTCGCTGTTCTCCCACGCGATGAGCGCGCGCCGCCACTCGTTGGCGTTGCGGGTGCGGGTGGGGTCTTCCAGCCGCATCCCGAACCGCTTGGCGAGGCGCTTCTCGCGCCGCTCGATGGTGTCGATGGCGGTGATGATGGCCGGGTTTGTGCCGGCGCGCTCCTTGCCCTTGTTCTTCCTCGGCAAATCCGCCGCGAACCCAAAACCAACCATGCGCGCGAGCCGGTCACGGCGTTCGTCGGAGGACCGTGCGGTGATGAGGCGCATCGTGTCGATGATGTTGTGGGCGTTGTCGTCGGCGTCGGCCCACGGGTGGCCGGGAACGAGGCGGTAGTCGAGGGTCCCGTTGTCGTCGTAGCACGCGGGCGGGTAGAAACCCGCGGCTGCGGCCATCGCTGTGGCCCGACGGGACCACGCCGGGTCGACCCCGTCCCGTTCCGGGTTGGCCGCGCGCTCCCCCACCCTGGCGTAGAGGTCACGGATCGCGGCGATCTGCCGCGGGTACACGACCTTCGTGCCTTTGCGCCGGTTGGCGATGACCTCGACGTGTACGCCGCACTGGCGCGTCTGCCACGCGAACGGGTACCCGAGTGCCTGCATGGATCGGATGAGGTGGGCCGCTTCGTCGGTTGAGCCTCGCCGGGTGTGCTGTTCGAGCTGCTCGACGGTGACGGCCAGGATCGCCATCGCGGACGCCGGCGAGAGGGTGGGGTCGTCGGGGTTGTTGGTGTTGCCGAGGATGACCCGTCGGACCTTCGGGGTCGCCCCTGCTGCTTCGCAGATGGTCTTGGCTGTGGATGCGGGGACCGCTTTGAGGAGGGATGCGACGTGGCGGTGGACCCGCTTGACGAGGGTGGGGGGTGCGACGCGGACCCCGCCGTACATCTTCCGGCGCTTCTCTGCGCGTCTGCGTTGGGTGCGCAGCGACTCGCCGCAGGGGTCGCAGGGGCAGCCGCGGCGTGCGCCTGCTGGGGTGCCGTGGGGGAAGTCGGGGTGGTTGGGGTCGCGGGTGACGAGCGTGCGTGGCATGGGCGGGGTATCCCCTTCGTGGGCGGGTGTCGGGCCGGTTCGCATTCGGCTGTGGTGTGACGGTAGCACCCGGTAGCGTGCCACCGCTACCGGGTGGGGCTTCGGAATCAGTCGTTCAGCGTTACGGCGTCCGCCGAACGTTTACCAAATCGACCACCTGTGCGGGTTACCCTTTGCGTGCGCCAGCGCCGTCGCAGACACCACGTTCACCACGCCTCACCCCAACGGAGGGCCCCGGGCAATGGCATCCCCCCAACCAGCCGCCTCAACCATCGACACGGAATCACTCGCAGCGAAAGCTGCCGGAGGGGATCGCGGGGCGCTGGCCGCGTTGTACGAGCACTGGGCGGACCCGATCTACCGGTGGGTCCTGTCCAAGACCGGCGGGGTCCACCACACCACCGAAGACGTGTGCCAGGACGTGTGGCTCAAAGCGGCCCGCGGAATCCGTAGGTACACCATGGTCGAAGGGTCAGGCGGGTTCGTCGGGTGGTTGTTCACCATCGCCCGCAGGTGCATCCTCGACGCTTCTCGTGCAGCGGCGCGCCGGCGTGAGGTACTCACCGCTGACATGCTCGCCGACTCCGACACCATCACCACTCCTGGCCCCGTGGATCTCGACACGCCCTTGTCTGGGCCGCTGGCCGCCGCCATCGCCGCCCTACCCGCCCGCCGCTCCCAAGTTGTAACGCTCCGCTTCTTCGTCGGGTTGTCCGTCGAGGAAGCGGCAACGGTGCTAGGCACCACACCCGGTGGGATCCGGTCGTTGCAGTGCCGCGCCCTGGCCGACATCCGGGACCACATGAGGTTGCGGCTGATCGCCGACGACTCTCCCACCACACGGACGGTACCCCGCCCGCGAGGAGTGCACGCATGAGACTGACCGATCGTTTCCCTGACCTGTTCGGACACCGCGAGGTCAGCCGGTGCAACGACAACGCCCGGTTCCTGTCCGAGCTCGTGCGCCCGTCCGCGGCCGCAGAGGACCCGAAGCATGTGGGGGACTACATCGTGAACTCGACTGAGCCGGACCGGAGGGCGTGGTTGGCGATGGTCGCGAACGCGGTGGAGACTGCCCCGGCTGGGTGAGCAGCCGGCGAACGAGAGAGGGCCCCCGCACCAACCATGGTGCGGGGGCCCTTCCCCTTGTGGGCGGTGCCGTGCCTAGAACGGCGGCTCGTCGTACGACGGCGCCTGCTGGCCGCCCCACCCGGACTGCTGGCCGCCCTGCGGGGCCTGCTGCTGGGGTGCGGTCTGGCCGCCGCCGCCCCACCCGGACTGTCCGCCCTGCTGCGGCGCGGAGGCGGGAGCAGTGGCCCACGGGTCGGGCTGCTGCCCGCCCTGGGACTGGCCGCCACCGCCGAAGCCGCCGGACCCGCCGCGCTCGGCCTTGGTGACCTTCGCCGACGCGTACCGCAGCGAGGGACCGACCTCGTCCACGTCGAGCTCGACGACCGTGCGCTTCTCGCCCTCCTTGGTCTCGTAGGACCGGGACTTGAGGCGACCGGTGACGATGACGCGAGTTCCTCGCATGAGGGACTCGGCGACGTTCTCCGCGGCGTCACGCCACACCGAGCACCTCATGAACAGGGTCTCGCCATCGACCCACTTCTCCTGCTGCTTGTCGTACGTGCGCGGGGTGCTCGCGACGGTGAAGTTCGCGACGGCCGCACCGGACGGCGTGAACCTGATTTCTGGATCCGCCACGAGGTTACCCACGATGGTGATGCTGGTTTCTCCTGCCATGGCTGTTCAGCCTGCTTTCTTGTCGTTGGTCTTGCGGTACTTGCGCTCGGTCTCGATGGGGCCGCCGATGTGGGGCCAGCGGATGCCGCGGACGATCATGGAAATCTGCCCGTCGCTCACCCCGTACTGCTCTGCAAGGTCAGACTGCCGGGCCCCGGATGCTCGGCGTTCGCGGATCGTGATGATCTGCTCGTCGGTGAGCTTGCGGTTCGGGGTTGTGCCCCGGCCGCGAAAGACCATGTCGTCCACATTGGACTTCCGTGTGTCGAACCGCAGGTGGCTCGGGTTGCAACACGGCGGGTTGTCACACGAGTGGCAGGTGTCGAGGGACGGGAGCCTCTGCTCGCCGGTCGTGAACGACAACGCCAGTTCGTGCGCCCTGCGCATCCGGCCCGCGTAGAAGAACACGCCGTAGCCGTCGTCGTCGGTGTCGCCGGTCCAGAGCCAGCAGTCGCTATCGCTGCCGATGGTGATGCTCCGCCAGAATCGGGAGATGGTGACTGCCTCGGCGAGTTCGGGGTGGGGGGCGAGGTTGACGCGTCGTCGCGTCGGGAAGGTGGTCGTGGTCATGTGGTCTCCGGTGGTGTGTCGCACCAGGGACGCAGTTCCCGGTGCCGGTGAGCAAAAGCGTACACGCGCTCACCGACACCGGGGGTACAGGTTCAGCGGTACGCGCGGCTCCACGTGTTCGGGCCGTGGAAACCATCGACGGCGAGCCCGTTGGCCTTCTGGAACGCCTTGACCTTCGCCAGGGTGGCCGGGCCGAACTTGCCGTCCTGGTCGGCGCCGACGATGCGCTGCACCACCACGACGTACCGGCCGCGGTCGCCGTACCGGACGGTCGGCTTGACCCACTTGGTGCCGAGAGCCTTGCGGGTGGCCGGGCCGACGCGCCCGTCAACGACGAGCCCCTTGACGTACTGGAAGTCCCGGACGGCGCGGTCGGTCTTGGGCCCGAACTTGCCGTCGGCGGGGACGCCCAGGCGGGTCTGCAACGTCTTCACGTCGGCGCCGGTCATGCCCTTGGTCAGGGTGCGGGTCGTCGTCGCCGGCGGGGTCGTCGGTGCAGTCGGTGCCGGCGCGGTGGGGATGCCGGTGCCGGGGCGGGTGACGCCCGTGGTCGCGGTCGGGGTCGGGTTCGCCCCGGCGGGCAGAGTCACCGTCACCGACGGGCCCACCGTCGGGCCGATGCCGGGGTTGGCCGCCTCGAGCTGCCCGGTGGTGACACCGAAGATCGTCGCCAGGGCGGCCAGGGTCACCCCGACGAGGGTGACGACGGTGCGCTTGGGCGGGGTCACGGACAGCAGGTATCCGATGTCGATGTTTCCGGGATCCCCGTGGCTGTTCTCAGCCACATGTTGATGGCCGCACCAGCCGGCGAAGTTGTCGAACTCGGACTGACCCATCCGGGCCGGGGAGTTGCCGTAGGAGGCGGGGATGCGGCCGGGTGCGCGGGAGTCCTTGCCGTAGTTCAGCCAGGGGCGGGTCGTGGCCTTGCGGGGGATGCCGCGGTCCTTCTCGATCCACCGCATCAGCTTCTTGAGTCCGTCGAGCGCCCACGTGGGTGCCTCGGGCCAGTAGATGATCCCGTACTTCTCGGCGGTGGTCCGGTCGCAGGACCCGATCAGCTCGATCTGGATGCAGCCGTCGTTGTTGGTCTGGGTGTCGCCGGACTTGTTGACCAGGGCGCGCGCGGGGCGTGCGGTGTCGAAGTGCTGGTAGATCGTGACGGTCTTCGTCTTCACGTTGGCGCGGACGGTGAAGTGCGGGGCGGAGCCGCCGCCGCCGTACCCCGGCAGGGACCCGCCCTCGGTGGTGTGCAGGACACCCTTGTTCGGGCCGCCGGTGTAACGGCCCGAGTATCGGGAGTCGTAGCGGTAGGACTGGTTCGCGAACGGGCACACGGACATGGTTGGGGGGTCCCCTTCTGGTTGGCTGCCAGTGAGGGTCCCCGCGCGCCGGGTCTACTGTCGCGGCCTCAG